>OBCL01000290.1_pt1 | contig 13470 bp, 10 predicted proteins | sample 1495931 | NCBI WGS metagenome assembly OBCL01 (sample SAMN03418275, study PRJEB22391) | human gut metagenome | biome: human-gut; feature: organic feature; material: feces | host: Homo sapiens | place: Tanzania | collected 2013-01
CTTCCCGTCTCGACAAGAGCAAGATGCTGATAGAGAATCTGGTAGATAACTTCAGTAACGACAAGATCGGACAGATTGTCTTTGCAGGCGATGCCTTCGTGCAGTTGCCTATCACCAGCGATTATGTATCGGCAAAGATGTTCCTGCAGAATATCACACCGGGTCTGATCCAGACTCAGGGTACCAATATCGGCGATGCCATCTCGCTTGCCACCAAGAGTTTTACCCAGCAGGACAATGTAGGTAGAGCCATCATCGTGATTACCGATGGTGAGAACCACGAGGATGGTGCCAAGGAGGCTGCCGAGATAGCCCAGAAGAAGGGCATCAATGTGTTTATCCTCGGTATCGGTAATACCAAGGGTGCTCCTATCCCGATGGGCGATGGTTCTTATCTGAAGGATCACGCAGGCAATACCGTGATGACTGCCCTCAACGAGCAGATGTGCCGCGAACTGGCGCAGGCTGGCAAGGGTCAGTATATCCATGTGGATAATACGAGCGATGCAGAAAAGGCATTGAATGATGACCTTACCAAGTTGCAGAAGGGAGATATGACCAGCGTGATATACAGTGCCTACGATGAACAGTTTCAGGCTGTGGGCATTCTCATCATCCTCCTGCTCATCATCGAGGTCTGCATGCTGGAAGTAAAGAATCCGTTGCTCAGGAACATCAAGTTCTTCAAAAGGGATTCCTTGAAGCTGCCGAAATAATCGGGGCAGAAAGTTAGGCCTGTCACCTATTCGCCTGAAAGGTTGTTTTTCGGTTTCGTTTTCCGAATCCCCCTGAAAGGTCGTTTTTCGGTTTCGTTTCCCCAATCGCCCTGAAAGGGCAGAAGCTCTTAGCCCAGGGCATCGCCCTGGGTAATACGAGTAGTAGCAAGGCGCCCTGAAAGGGCAAAAGCTTTAAAATATAGATGTAAAAAATGAAGTATATACATTATATAATAGTAACTCTGGCAATGCTGCTGGTGGGTACGGCACAAGCCGGAGCCCAGACTGATCGTAACCTGATCCGTCAGGGCAATCGTGCCTTCAAATCCCAAAAATGGGCAGTGGCAGAAACCCAATATCGCAAGGCTATCTCCAAGAATCAGAAGAATCCGCAGGCGATATACAATCTTGGTTGTGCCCTCATGGCGCAGCAGAAAGACTCCATGGCGATACAGCAGTTTACCAATGCTGCCCAGTTGGAAACCAACCGCCTCCGCCGTGCAGCCAGCTATCACAACATGGGCGTGATCATGCAGAACCACCGTGAATATGCCCAGGCCATCGAATACTACAAGATGGCGCTGAGATGCAATCCACAGGACAATGAGACCCGTTATAATCTTGCCCTCTGCAAGAAGTTGCTCAAGAATAATCCGCAAAACAAGGATCAGAACGAGAACAACAAGGATAAGAACAAGGACAAGAACAAGAAGAATCAGAATAAGGACAAGAACAAAGACAACAAGGATAAAAACGACGATAAGAATAATAAGAACGACAAGAACAAGAATAAGAATAACAAGAATAATCAGAACCAAAACCAGCCGAACCAGGACAAGATGAGCCGCGAGAATGCTGAGCAGCTCCTGAATGCCGCCGTTCAGCAGGAGCAAGCCACCAAGCGCAAGTTGCAGAAGGCGATGAGCCAGCCACGCAGAAAGGCTTACGACAAGAATTGGTAAAAGATTAGATGAGATAAAAATACGATTTATAAATACGATTTATATATAATATTTAGCTATTATTTAAGATACGATATGAAAAGAATAGGTTGGTATTTGATATTGCTGATATGCTTGCTAGGCTACCAGGTGCATGCGGTGGCCCAGCATATTTCCGTGTCGGCTCCATCGCACGTAGCGGCTGGAGAAAACTTCCGTGTCGCCTATACCATCAACACCCGTGATGTAGAGGAATTCAGAATGGGTGCAGTGCAGGATGGACTCGAAGTCATCGCAGGCCCTTACACATCCTCGCAATCCAGTTATCAGATGATCAACGGACATACCTCGTCCTCTTCATCTGTAACCATCACCTACACCCTTTATGCGGCAAAGAATGGTACCTTCAACATTGGTGCTTCCCACGCTGTCGTGGGGGGCAGGAGCCTGGCTTCTCACGCCGTGAGGATTACGGTGTCGGGGCACGCCCAGCGTACCAACGGTGCTCCTAGCATGCACGGACAGGATAGCTACGACCAACCTCGTATGCGTACCGCAGGCTCTGCCATCTCGGGCAGCGACCTCTTCATCAAGGTGTCTGCCAACAAGAAGAGAGTTCACGAGCAGGAACCTATCCTGCTTACCTACAAGGTATATACACAGGTGGAACTCACCCAGCTGGAAGGCAAGATGCCAGACCTGAAGGGATTCCACAACCAGGAAGTGCCTCTGCCACAGCAGAAGACCTTCCATACCGAAATGGTGAATGGTCGTCCTTACAAGTGTGTTACCTGGAGCCAGTATGTGATGTATCCTCAGATGACCGGTAAGCTGGAGATTCCTTCCATCACCTTCAAGGGCATCGTGGTACAGCAGAACCGCAATGTCGATCCTATGGAGGCCTTCTTCAATGGCGGCTCCGGATATGTAGAGGTAAAGAAGGACATCAAGGCTCCGGGTATCACCCTGCAGGTAGATCCGTTGCCTCAGCGCCCTGCCAACTTCTCGGGGGGAGTAGGTAAGTTCAATATCTCTGCTTGTCTTGACAAGAAGGAAATCAAGGCTGGCGAACCTATTACGCTCCGTGTGATTGTGGGAGGTATCGGAAACCTCAAGTTGCTTAAGCAGCCAGTAGTGAATTTCCCGAAGGATTTCGACAAGTATGATGCCAAGGTAACAGATAAGACCCGACTCACCGCCAATGGAGTGGAGGGTAATATGATATACGATTTCCTGGCTGTTCCTCGTAATCAGGGCAGCTATACCATTCCAGCCGTGGAGTTCACCTATTATGATACCAGCAAGAATGCGTATAAGACCATCAAGACCCAACCTTTCACCCTGACCGTGGAGAAGGGAGATGGCTCTGTATCCGAGTCGGCTGATTATTCCAGCAAGGACAAGGATATCCATACCATCAAGTTGGGCAAGACCTCACAGCATCAGGCAGATGATATGTTCTTCGGAAGCTTCGGCTACTGGACCAGTCTGCTCATTCCGCTCATCGCCTTCTTCGTGCTGCTCGTGGTATTCCACCGCAGAGCCATCGAGAATGCCGACATCGTGAAGAAGCGCTCCAACAAGGCGGGCAAGATAGCCACCAAGCGTCTGCGCATGGCCAACAAGCTGATGCTGCAGGGCAAGCAGGGCGAGTTCTACGATGAGGTGATGCGCGCCCTCTGGGGATATATGAGCTACAAGCTGAACATGCCGGTAGAGCAGCTCTCCCGTGAGAATATCCGTGAGAAACTCATCGCCCACGATGTGGACGATGCTACAATACAGAAGTTTACTTCCGCTCTCGATGAGTGTGAGTTCGAGCGTTATGCTCCAGGCGATCCTGCCGGCAATATGAACCGTACCTTCGAATCGGCAATGACAGCGATTATGGAAATAGAAAATGCAATCAATGCGGCTCGCAAGAACGCCAAGAAGCATCCTGCCGGATATTCATTCGTATGGCTGCTCCTGGCGATGCTGGGCTTCGGAGTTTCTCCGGTATCGGCAATCACCAAGAACAATGCTGATACGGAATACCAGAAGGGCAACTACCAGCAGGCTATCCGCGACTACGAAGAGCTGCTCAAGAATGGTGCATCTGCCGAGATTTACTACAACCTCGGCAATGCCTACTATCGTACAGACAATATCACCAAGGCGGTGCTCAACTATGAGCGTGCCCGCCTGCTCTCGCCTGGAGATGAGGACATCAACTTCAATCTCCAGTTTGCGCGAAGCAAGACCATCGACAAGATTACCCCGGTAAGCGAAATGTTCTTCGTTACCTGGTATAAGGCGCTGGTCAACTTCACGAGTGTAGATAACTGGGCGAAGGCTGGCATCATCTCCATCATCATGGCGCTGCTGCTCGTGCTGCTCTATCTCTTCGGTCCGCACATCCTGATGCGCAAGATCGGTTTCTTTGGTGGTATCGGTTTCTTCCTCGTCTTCCTGCTGAGCAATCTCTTTGCCTATCAGCAGAAGCAGGCGCTCGACAACCGCAAGGGTGCCATCATCATCTCACCTTCCGTGAACATCAAGAAGACGCCTGCCAAGACCAGTACCGATCAGTTTGTTCTCCACGAGGGTACTCGTGTAGATATCATCGACAAGGGTATGACCGACTGGCGCGGCATCCGCGTAGGCGATGGAAGAGAGGGATGGATCGAGACCAAGCATCTCGAGGAAATCTAGGAGGATGAAGTGGATGGAGCGTCAGACACTGATATCATTCTACATTCAACATTAAATATAAAACAATAAATAAATGGATTTTAGTTCGATACAAGATATTGACTTTCAGATACTGCAGTGGTTTAACGGCAGTAACAATGTGATTCTCGACCAGTTGGTGATGGCACTTACTTCGGGTTTCACCTGGATACCGCTCTATCTTGTACTCTTTATCATCGTGATGCGCAATAATGAGACAATCGGGCAGATTGGTCTTATTGTAGGCTGCGCATTCCTGTGCGTCCTTTTTGCCGATGGCATTGCCGAGGGAATCATCAAACCGCTGGCAGAAAGATGGCGACCTTCCAACGATCCGCTGGTAAAATATTCCGTGCAGGTAGTGGATAATCTTCGTCTGAAGGACTACAGTTTCTGTTCGGCGCATGCAGCCAACACTATGGCGATAGCCGTGTTCTTCTCGCTGCTTGTCAGGAGCAGGATGCTCACCTTCACCCTGGTTGCATGGTCGCTGGTGAACTGCTGGACCCGCCTCTATCTGGGCGTTCATTATCCGCTGGACATCGTTTGCGGACTCCTGCTGGGCATAGTGGTTGGTACGCTGGTATATCTTTTCTTCCATCGTATGTACCGACGTATGTCACCGGAAATCAAGTATGTTTCGAATCAATATACCAGTACGGGATATGATTGCGATGACATCGATATGATTATGACCGTCCTGATGCTCACCCTCGTATATGTCATCCTGCGTGCCGTCGTTCTGATGACGGGATTATAGTAGTATAATAGCCTTTTCTGAAAAAAGGCAAATCATAAAGTTCAAAGTTCAAAGCTCAAAGTTCAAAGTAAAATAATGGATACAAAACATATTAAGATAAGTGATTATAATTACGATTTGCCAGATGAGCGCATCGCCAAGTTTCCTATCTCACAGCGCGACCACAGTAAACTGCTGGTCTATAAGCATGGTGAGGTGAGCGACGATGTGTTCTTCCATCTTCCCGACTATCTGCCAAAGGGTGCCATGATGGTATTCAATAATACCAAGGTAATCCAGGCACGCATGCATTTCCGCAAGGAGACGGGAGCCCTTATCGAGGTGTTCCTGATGGAGCCTGCTGCACCTACCGATTATGAGCTGATGTTCCAGACTTCGGGTCACTGCTCATGGCTCTGTATGATTGGTAACCTGAAGAAATGGAAAGAGGGAAGCCTGAAGCGTGATTTCGAGATCAAGGGTCATCAGCTTACTCTCTCTGCTACCATGCGACGTGGAGAGGCACTCAGCCCAGAGGCTTCAGAGATGGTAGCCAAGGGTGGCGGCACCAACTACTGGGTGGATTTCGACTGGGACAACGAGCATGTTTCCTTTGCCGAGATTCTCGAAGCAGTGGGAGAGTTGCCTATTCCTCCATATCTGAACCGCAAGACAGAAGAGAGCGACAAGACCACTTATCAGACCGTATATTCCAAGATCAAGGGTAGTGTGGCTGCCCCAACAGCCGGTCTGCATTTCACCGATGCGGTGCTCCAGGACCTGGATGCGCATGGCATCGACCGTGAAGAGGTAACCCTTCATGTAGGAGCGGGAACCTTCAAGCCGGTGAAGAGTCTTGAGATAGAAGGTCATCAGATGCATACCGAATATATCGTGGTTCATCGTCGCAGTCTGGAGAAGCTCATCAAGCACGAGTGCCAGGTCATTGCTGTGGGTACCACCAGTGTGCGCACCATCGAGAGTCTCTACTATATGGGAGTACATCTCATCAAGCATCCTGAGGCAAGCGAGGAGGATCTGCATGTAAACCAGTGGGATCCATACGAGTTGTCGGCAGATGGCAATCTGGTGGAAGGCATTACTCCGGTGCAGGCTATCCAGGCAATCGTCGATTATCTCGACCGCAACGGATTGGAAGCCCTTCACTCCAGCACGCAGATCATCATCGCTCCAGGTTATACCTATAAGATTGTGAAGATGCTGGTCACCAATTTCCATCAGCCTCAGAGCACCCTGCTTCTCCTGGTGAGTGCCTTCCTGCATGGTGATTGGAAGAAGGTATATGATTATGCCCTCTCTCATGATTTCCGCTTCCTGAGCTATGGCGATTCCTCCCTGCTCATTCCGTAACTTTGAACTGGGAACATTGAACTTTGAACTTTATGATTAGTAGAAGTTGTTTGAGAAACAGCATATCATAAAGTTCAAAGCTCAAAGTTCAAAGTTCAAAGTAAAGAAGTTCAAAGTTCAAAGCTCAAAGTTCAAAGTTCAAAATTCAAAGTTCAAAGTATAAAATATGATTTCAGTAGAAGGACTGAAAGTAGAGTTTGGCGTAAAGCCACTTTTCAATGATGTAAGCTTCGTAATCAACGACCGCGACCGCATTGCCCTGGTAGGCAAGAACGGTGCCGGCAAATCTACGATGCTGAAGATTCTCTGTGGCTTGCAGAAGCCAACCTCCGGCGTAGTGGCTATCCCTAACGAAACCACCATCGGCTATCTGCCTCAGGTGATGAAACTGCAGGATGATACCACCGTGAAGCAGGAAACCCGCAAGGCTTTCGCCCACAATACCGAGATGAAGGCGCGCCTCGACAAGATGCAGCAGGAAATGGCCGACCGCACCGACTACGAGAGCGAGAGCTATGCCCAGCTCGTGGAGAAATTCACCCAGGAACATGATCGCTATATGATGATGGGCGGTGAAAACTACGAGGCGGAAATAGAGCGCACGTTGAGTGGTCTGGGTTTCACCCGTGAAGACTTCGACCGTCCTACCCGAGAGTTCTCTGGTGGATGGCGTATGCGTATCGAGTTAGCAAAGATCCTGCTCCAGAAGCCGGATGTACTTCTCCTCGATGAGCCTACCAACCATCTTGATATCGAGAGTATCCAGTGGCTGGAGCAGTTCCTGGCGCAGAGTGCCAAGGCGGTGGTGCTGGTAAGTCACGACCGTGCCTTTATCAATAATGTAACCAACCGCACCCTGGAGATTACCTGTGGAAGGGTAGAGGATTACAAGGTGAAATACGACGAGTATGTGTTACTTCGTGCCGAGCGCCGCGAGCAGCAGCTCCGCGCTTACGAAAACCAGCAGAAGGAAATAGCCGATATCAAGGATTTCATCGAGAGATTCCGCTATAAGCCAACCAAGGCTGTACAGGTGCAGAGCCGCATCAAGCAGTTGGAGAAAATCGTTCCTATCGAGGTGGATGAGGTGGATACCAAGCAGATGCATCTCAAGTTCCCTCCTTGTCTCCGCAGCGGCGATTATCCAGTTATCTGCGATGAGGTGAGAAAGGATTATGGCGAGCATACGGTCTTCGACCATGTGAACCTTACCATCAAGCGTGGCGAGAAAGTGGCGTTCGTTGGTAAGAACGGTGAGGGTAAATCTACCCTGGTGAAGTGTATCATGGGCGAGATTCCTTTTACGGGCAATCTCAAGATAGGTCATAACGTGCAGATTGGTTATTTCGCACAGAACCAGGCACAGCTGCTCGACGAGAATCTTACCATTTTCCAGACCATCGACAATGTGGCTACCGGCGAGATGCGCCTCAAGGTGAACGATCTGCTGGGTGCCTTTATGTTTGGTGGCGAAACTTCCGAGAAGTATGTCAAGGTGCTGAGTGGAGGAGAGCGCAGTCGTCTGGCGATGATCAAGCTCCTGCTCGAACCGGTGAATCTCCTGATTCTCGATGAGCCTACCAACCATCTCGACATGCAGTCGAAGGATGTGTTGAAGGAAGCCATCAAGGCATTCGACGGCACCGCCATCATCGTGAGCCACGACCGTGAGTTCCTCGACGGACTGGTAGATAAGGTATATGAGTTTGCCGGTGGAAAGGTACGTGAGCATCTGGGCGGTATCTACGATTATCTCCGTGCCCACAATGCCGAGAGCATCAGTCTGGCGCTTGCCAATCAGGTCGGAAGTCAGAATATGTCATCTGCCGGATCTCCATCTTCTTCTTCATCATCTGCAGAATCTTCCGAAGTTTCCTCCGGCAAGCTCAGCTATGCCGAGCACAAGGAGCAGCAGAAGAAGATTCGCAAGGCTGAGAAGGCAGTGAAGGAATGCGAGACGAAGATAGAGAAGCTCGAAACCCGCAAGGCAGAGATTGATGCCCTCCTGATGAAGCCTGAGAATGCCACGAATATGGAACTCGTTACCGAATATACAGAGCTGATGAAGAGCCTGGATGAGGAAAACGAGAACTGGATGATGCTCTCAGAAGAGCTGGAGGAAGTGAAGAATTCATAATTAAAACAATAATAATAACGAGAAAAATGAAAATGAAGTACATCCTTCCGATGATGATGCTCGCAGCCATGCCTTTGGCTGCTGATGCTCAGAACAAGTCGGGACTTGTCATGAGCAATCTTGACAAGACAGCAAAGCCTGCTGATGATTTCTATCAGTTTGCTACCGGTGGCTGGCAGAAGAACAATCCGCTTCCTGCTGCCTACAGCCGTTATGGTAGTTTCGATCAGTTGGCTGAGAACAACAACAAGCGTATCAACTCTATCCTTGATGAACTCAAGAAGAAGACCTACAAGGCAGGAACCATCGAGCAGAAGCTTTCCGACTTCTATAAGTTGGCGCTCGATATCGACCGCCGCAACCAGGAGGGCATTGCTCCGGTAAAGCCTCTCCTCGACGAGATTGCTGCTGCCAAGACCAAGGCTGAGCTCCAGAACTTGCAGGTGAAGTATGCCATGCAGGGCTTGGGCGTAGGTTTCGGTACAGGTTTCGGTGCTGACGAGAAGAACGTTACCATGAACATCTACAATGTGATGCAGGGTGGTTTGACTCTCGGTTCCAAGGATTATTACCTCAACAACGATGCTGCTACCGTAGCTATCCGTGAGGCATTCAAGACATACGTGGCAAAGATGTTCCAGCTCTATGGCTTCTCTGCTGCCGATGCTGCCAAGAAGGCACAGAAGGTATTCCTCCACGAGACCAGTCTCGCTACTATCTCCAAGAGCCGTACCGAACTCCGTGACCCACAGGCCAACTACAACAAGATGAGCCTGAAGCAGTTTAAGGAGAATTATCCAAACATTCCTCTCGAAGCATTGGCTAACGGCGAGGGCATCAAGAGCGAATATATCCAGGAGATGATTGTGGGTCAGCCTGCATTCATGGCTGGTTACGACAAGATTACTGCTGCTGAGGATGCTGAGACCTTGAAGGCTTTGATGGAGTGGAGTGTCATCGGCAGTTCTTCTGCTTATCTCACCGATGAGATCCGTGAGGCAAACTTCGATTTCTTCGGCAAGACCATGAGTGGTAGAAAGGAAGACCATCCATTGTGGAAGCGTGCTACTTCTCAGGTAGATGCTCAGATGGGTGAGGCGCTCGGCAGAATCTACTGCAAGAAGTTCTTCCCAGAGTCATCCAAGAAGATGATGGAGACTTTGGTCAAGAATCTCCAGGTGAGCCTCGGTCAGCGTATTGATGCTCAGGAGTGGATGAGTGCAGAGACCAAGGCTGCTGCTCACAATAAGCTCGATAAGTTCTATGTCAAGATTGGTTATCCTAACCAGTGGACTGACTATCGTAAACTTACCATCGATCCATCCAAGAGTTTCTATGAGAACGTGATGGCTTGCCGTCAGTTCCGCAACAATAAGGAGATTGCAGAGAAGGCTGGTAAGCCAGTCAACAGAGACGAGTGGTATATGACTCCTCAGACTGTGAATGCATACTATAATCCTACCACCAACGAGATCTGCTTCCCAGCAGGTATCCTTCAGTATCCATTCTTTGATGCCAAGGCAGACGCGGCGTTCAACTATGGTGCTATCGGTGTAGTGATTGGTCATGAGATGACTCACGGATTTGATGATCAGGGTCGCCAGTATGATGCCAGCGGTAACCTGAAGGATTGGTGGACAGCTGCTGATGCTGAGGGCTTCAACAAACGTGCAGATATGTATGCTGATTTCTTCAGCAACATCAAGGTATTGCCTGATCTGAATGCCAACGGTCGCTTTACATTGGGTGAGAACCTTGCCGACCACGGTGGTTTGATGGTATCTTTCAATGCATTCAAGAATGCGACAGCCAAGAAGCCTTTGAAGAACAAGGATGGCTTTACAGCTGATCAGCGCTTCTTCCTTGCCTACGCAGGTGTATGGGGTCAGAACATCACCGAGAAGGAGATTCGCAACCGTGTGAAGAACGATCCTCATGCGCTTGGCAAGTGGCGTGTAGATGGCGCTCTTCCTCACATTGATGCCTGGTACGAGGCATTTGGTGTAAAGCAGGGCGACAAGATGTTCATTCCTAAGAATGAGCGTCTGGAACTTTGGTAAAGATTAAATATCCCGCTAGTTTTTAAAGTTTTAAAGGGATAAGAATGAAATATGAAAAAAGGCTGCGTTACCACCGGGTAACGCAGCCTTTTTTCATACATTTTAGTTCTTACATCTCCGACTTAAATACAGCTTGTCAAACCTAAAGAGGCTGCGATGGCTGTAAGGAGTGAGAGAGCAATCTTGATGACGGTTTTCCAGGTTTCACGTTTCATGGGCTATATTTTTTAGAAATTTACATTATCACCACTTTCTCCGTTGTCACCGGTATCGCTTCCGCCAGTCTGCGAACCGCCAGTCTGCGAACCGCCACCCTGTGTTCCGGTATCGCCTGTGTTGCCGCCGGTGGCTCCGGTATCACCCTTGTTCTCGTCAGGGTTCTCCTGGTTGCCGCCCTCGGTGTCCTCCACATCCTTCGAATCGTTGGAAGCGATGTTCTTTACCACTTCGCCGTCGCGGTTTACGCAGGTGATGCTGATACCCGTCTTGGCAAGCTCCTGCTTGATCTCCATATTAGGGCAAAAGATCACGCGGCGCTGGGTGATGAGCTTGGTGCTCACATCCTCTACTGACTTCACTGCATTGGCACGCAGACCGAAACGCATGGTGCCCAGACCCGGAACTGCTACGGAGTGACCCTCAGTAGCCCACGCCTTGATTACCTCGCTCAGGGCAGCGTATGCCACGTTCATCACGGCAGGAGTCAGACCGCAATGCAGGGCAGCCTGCTGGATCACCTTCTCCGGTGTAAGCTTGTTGTAGATCAGTGGCTGCATCACGTACATGTACTGGTCCTTGCCACCTTCCTTACCCAAGTAAGCAATCTTGCGCTCAATAGCTTTAACATTCATTCCCATAACTCAAAAAACATTTTAGTTAAACATTGATTGCAGAGCTTTTGTTTCTGCAAGCCATTGTGTTTCAATGACAATGCAAAGATACAAAATTTTGGGGCGGAAATCAAGAGTTGTTCGCCACTTGAAAGAAAAAACAATTATTATAGTAAGTCTATGCATCTGTGTTATCTGTGAAATCTGTGGAAAACTAGCTTGCTGCTAAGCCCCTGAGCTGATAGTTCAGCAGATGGGTGGCGCTGGATAGCATCTGGTTCGTGATATGCGCATATCGCTGCGTGGTGTTGATGTTCTGGTGCCCCAGATACCTCATGATGGTATAGAGATCCGTGCCCTGCGTCAATAATAGGGTGGCGCAGGTGTGGCGGCCCGAATGGAAGGTGATATGCTTGTCGGAGATGCAGCAGTCTTCCAGCCATACTTCCAGATGCTCGCCCAGATGATGTGGTGAGAGATGGGCGAAGAAATAGGGAATATTGCCATTTTTGGCATGAAGCTTCGAGAGAATATGGTGCGCCTCTTCCGGTAGCGGAAGCCGGAGCCAGCGCTGCGTCTTCTTCATCTTCTTATATATATAATAGGTGTCATCGCATTTTTCTATGTCGTTGATCGATAAGCTCAGGATATCGCTTTTCCTAAGTCCCGTGATGCAGCTTAGCAGGAATGCCTCCTTCAGTTCGGGAGTATTACAGGGTGTTTCGCTCAGCTTGATGAGTTCCTCCTGGGTCAGGGCTGTTCTTTCCTTATACTGTGCTTTGACGCGATAGGAGAGTGGCAGCCGGTCGAACGGGTTCTGATCCAGCAATCCCTGTCTCACGGCTTCTCTCAATACCGATTTCAGGATATTCACCTTCAGATGGATGGTGCTGTCGGATAGTTTTCCGGGTGCTTTCATATTTTTATGCAGGTCGTGGGCAGAGCGTAGGTAGTCGATAAACTGCTTGACGGCTTCCACATCCACCTTTTTCAGCGGAATGTCGCTTATGCCGGATTCTTCCAGGTGCTTCAGCATGCTCAGTACGCTGCCGCATCTTCCCTCATATATTTTCTCTCCTTCCCTGTGTCTGGCTTCCGCATAGTTTCTTGTGAATGTCCCTAATGTAATACCTTTTGATTTCTTACGTGCGTTTACTGCGAATTCCTTGATTCGGCTAAAGATTGCAATCTTCATCATATCGTTTATTGTTTAAAAATATGTTTTTGAGGTCATTTTAGTTACAAAGGTATCGCTTTTTTCTTGAATAACCAAACAAAAGGAAGAAAAGGAATAGAATAAGCGTGATTTTGTGCAACAGTTGTACGTTAACTTTAGCGCTGCAAAGGTAGTACAAATTGTTCAATTCACAATAATTTCAAACTCTCTTTTAATGTTTATTAATAAATTATAGTCAATATTTCTTATTTTGTGGTCAAAAAGGGTATATTTCTGCAATTTTAGCTAAATCAAACAACACAGAAAAGACTTTTTTAGGATTTATTTTGGTCATCTGATACAGTTAACGTACAACTGTATCACAGTAAACGTGGCCTTTCGCAACAGTTAACGTACAACTGTATCGCAGTAAAACGTGGCCTTTCGCTACAGTTAACGTACAACTGTATCAGTTCGTGCGTTCTGAGAAATCTGAGGTTAAAACCCAATAATAAGTAATAGTGAATGATGAAGCTATATGATACTATAAAGTATATGCAGATTGGAAACTTTAACTCAGAAGAACTGTATCAGACCCCAAGTCTATCTTTTGATAAGAAAGACAGGTAAGACTCAAATGAGAATGAGAACTCAAGTTAGAACAAAGACTCAAATTAGTAGAACGATTAGAATTATAAACTCATAACGATGATGATATATGATGAAAAAAATAGTAATGGTAATGCTACTGCCCACTACCCTGGTGGCAAACGCATACGCCGGAACGGTTAGCGATAGCTTGCGGACT
>OBCL01000292.1_pt1 | contig 13430 bp, 10 predicted proteins | sample 1495931 | NCBI WGS metagenome assembly OBCL01 (sample SAMN03418275, study PRJEB22391) | human gut metagenome | biome: human-gut; feature: organic feature; material: feces | host: Homo sapiens | place: Tanzania | collected 2013-01
AATATTAAAAACCTTAATATAGATCTATGAGTTATCTAAAATTCGAAAAGGCCCTGATGACCAACCTACAGGAGTCATTGCCGAAGGAGTTGCTTAGAACCAACCGCTCGGGTGCTTATTCGTGCTCTACGATTGTTGATTGTAATACTCGAAAGTATCACGGTTTGCTGGTTGTCCCTATTCCAGAACTGGATGGCGACAATCATGTATTGCTGAGTTCTCTCGATCCTACAGTCATTCAGCATGGCGCTGAATTCAATCTCGGATTGCACAAGTACCAAGGCAACAACTTTAGCCCGATGGGCCATAAATACATTCGTGAGTTTGATTGCGATAAGGTGCCAACAACGCTTTACCGTGTAGGTGGTGTCATCTTAAAGAAAGAGGTCGTTTTTCAGCATTATGAAGATCGCATTTTGATCAGATACACCATGGTGGATTGTCATTCTGCTACCACCTTGCGTTTCCGTCCATTCTTGGCATTCAGAAGCGTGCGTCAGTTTACCCATGAGAATGGAACAGCATCCCGTGAGTATTCTGCAGTGGATAATGGTATCAAGACTTGTATGTATGCAGGTTATCCAGACCTTTATATGCAGTTCTCCAAGAAGAATGATTTTGTTTTCGCCCCAGACTGGTATCGTGGTGTGGAGTATCCTAAGGAGCAGGAGCGTGGCTATGCTTCCAATGAGGATCTCTATGTTCCTGGTTATTTCGAGATGCCAATCAAGAAGGGTGAGAGCATAGTCTTTGCTGCATCTACATCTGAAATCAAGACCGGTACATTGAAGAAACTTTTTGATAAGGAAGTGGCAGAAAGAGCCCCTCGTGACAATTTCTTCCATTGTCTTGTCAATGCTGCCCATCAGTTCCACCGTCGTGAGAAAAATGATGACCGATACATTCTGGCTGGTTATCCTTGGTTCAAGTGCCGTGCGCGAGATACATTTATCTCTTTGCCGGGTCTTACCCTCTCTATAGAGGAAAATGACTACTTTGAACTGGTGATGAAGACTGCCATGAAGGGATATCAGGAATTCATGGAAGGAAAGGATATCACGGTGAATATTACCGAATTGGAACAGCCGGATGTTCCTCTCTGGGCAATCTGGGCTCTTCAGCAGTATGCTAAGGAAACCAGCAAGGAGGAATGTCTGAAGAAATATGGTAAGTTCATCAAGAGTGTCATGCTCTTTATCGAAGGCAATCACCATCCTAATCTGGAATTGCATCCTAACGGACTCCTTTACGCTGATGGTAAGAATAAAGCCGTGACATGGATGAACTCTACTGCCAACGGAAAACCTGTAGTTCCAAGAAGTGGCTATATTGTTGAGTTCAATGCGTTGTGGTACAATGCATTGTGTTTCTGTGCAGCTCTCTGCGAACTGGAAGGCAAGCAAGACAATCAGCAGCATCTCCTGGAAATTGCGGAAAAGACCAAGCAATCTTTCCTCGATACATTCCTCAATGAGTATGGTTATCTCTATGACTATGTAGATGGCAACATGATCGATTGGAGTGTTCGCCCTAATATGATTTTCCCAGTCGCTTTCGACTATTCTCCTCTTTCTCAAGACCAGAAGAAGAAAGTGCTCGATATCTGTACACGTGAACTTCTGACCCCTAAGGGATTGCGCTCTCTTTCTCCTAAGAGTGGCGGTTATAATCCTGTCTATGTAGGTCCTCAGAGCCAGCGAGATTATGCATATCATCAAGGTACTGCATGGCCTTGGCTCGGCGGTTTCTATATGGAGGCAAGTTTGAAACTCTACAGAAGAACCCGATTGAGCTTCATCGAGCGCCAGATGGTGGGATATGAAGATGAAATGTCTTATCATTGTCTCGGAACCATCAGCGAACTCTTTGATGGTAACCCACCATTCTCTGGACGTGGTGCCATTTCCTTTGCCATGAATGTGGCAGAGATTCTGCGTGCACTCGAATTACTCGATAAGTATCAATATTAATAAGGAGGACTGCTATATGAAAGTATTAATGTTTGGATGGGAGTATCCTCCTCATGTATTTGGTGGTTTGGCTACTGCTAACTTTGGTATCTCTCAGGGCTTGCATGCCCAGGGTGATGTAGAAACGATACTCTGTCTTCCTCATCCTTTCGGTGATGAGGACCGCAGTGCTTGTAAGATTGTAGCCATGAACAGTGTGCCTATCGCCTGGCGTGATGTCAATCATGATTACGTACAGCAGCGAGTAGGCAATATTATGAATCCGGATGACTATTTCCGTTATCGCGATCATATCTATGCCGACTTCAACTATATGAATGTCAACGACCTCGGATGTATGGATTTTGCTGGTGGTTATCCATCCAATCTCCACGACGAGATCAATAACTATAGTATCATTGCCGGTGTGGTAGCTCGAAGTGAGGAATTTGATATTATCCATGCTCACGACTGGCTGACTTTCCCTGCTGGTATTCATGCCAAGAGGGTGAGTGGTAAACCATTGTGCATTCACGTGCATGCTACCGATTTCGACCGTAGCCGTGGTAAGGTAAACCCTACCGTTTATTCCATCGAGAAGGATGGTATGGATAATGCCGACTGTATCATGTGCGTATCTGAGTTGACCCGACAGACGGTCATCAATCAGTATCACCAGGATCCACGCAAGTGCTTTGCTATGCACAATGCGGTATATCCATTGAAACAGGAGTGGCAGGATATTCCTCGTCCTGATCATAAGGGTAAGGAGAAGGTGGTTACATTCTTGGGTCGTCTCACCATGCAAAAGGGACCGGAGTATTTCGTTGAGGCTGCCAATATGGTGCTTCACCGTACCCGTAATGTGCGTTTCTGCATGGCTGGTTCTGGAGATATGATGGATCAGATGATTTATCTTGCAGCAGAGCGAGGTATTGCGGATCGTTTCCATTTCCCTGGTTTTATGCGCGGCAAGCAGGTATATGAGTGTCTGAAGGATTCCGATGTCTATGTCATGCCTTCTGTGAGTGAGCCTTTCGGTATCTCTCCTTTGGAGGCCATGCAGTGTGGCACACCTACCATCATTTCCAAGCAGAGTGGTTGTGGTGAGATTCTCACCAACTGTATCAAGGTAGATTACTGGGATATTCATGCTCTTGCAGATGCCATCTACAGTATCTGTCATAATGAGAGTCTTTTCGACTATCTTTCTGTGGAAGGCAAGAAGGAAGTTGACCAGATTACCTGGGAAAAGGTGGGTGCCCGCATCAGGGACTTATACCTTAAAACCTTAGGATGGAAGTAATGTTTAATGTTAAATGTTTAATGTTAAATGTTAAAGGGCTAATCATAAAGTTCAAAAATCAAATTTCAATTTTCAAAGTTACAAATTATGAAGACAATTTGTTTATATTTCGAGATACATCAGATTACCCATCTGAAACGCTACCGCTTCTTCGACATCGGTACTGATCATTATTACTATGATGATTACGAGAATGAGCGTTCTATCAACGAGATAGCTGAGAAGTCATATATGCCAGCGCTCAATGCCCTGTTGGAGATGATCCATCAGAGTGACAAGTATTTCAAGGTAGCCTTTTCACTCTCAGGAGTCGGCATGGAACAGTTGGAAATGCATGCTCCTCAGGTATTGGAAAAATTGCAGGAACTGAATGCTACCGGTTGTGTAGAGTTCCTCGCAGAGCCATATTCTCATGGTCTTGCCTCTCTCGTCAATGAGGATAGCTTTGCCAAGGAGGTTAAGCGTCAGGCTTCCAAGATCAAGGAATATTTCGGTAAGGAGCCAACTGTACTTCGCAACTCATCACTCATCTATAGCGATGATATTGGTTTGCAGGCTTCTCAGATGGGCTTCGAAGGTATGTTGACCGAAGGTGCCAAGCATGTATTGGGTTGGAAGTCTCCACACTATGTTTATCACTGTCCGATAGCTCCAAAGCTGAAGCTTTTGCTCCGTGATATCCGTTTGAGCGATGATATCTCTTTGCGTTTCAATAATAGCAGTTGGGATGGTTATCCACTCTTTGCCGATACCTATATCAATGAGATAGCAGCTTTGCCACAGGAAGAGCAGATTATCAATATCTTCATGGAGCTGTCTGCTCTTGGTATTGCCCAGCCATTGTCCAGCAATATCCTCGAGTTCTTCAAGGCATTGCCAGAATGTGCACGCCAGAAGGGCATCACCTTCTCTACACCTTCAGAGATTTGCAAGAAGATGAAGTCTGTAGGCGAGTTGAATGTACCTGATACATTGAGTTGGGTGGATGAGGAGCGTGATATCAGCACATGGCTCGGAAATCCGATGCAGCGTGAGGCTTTCAACAAACTCTATAGTGTAGCCGACCGTGTACGTATTGCCAATGATCCTCGTATCAATCAGGACTGGGATTACTTGCAGGCAAGCAATAACTTCCGTTTCATGACTACCAAACCAAGCAATGTAGGTCTTGACCGTGGTATCTATTCAAGTCCATTTGATGCTTTTACAAATTACATGAACATCCTGGGCGACTTCCTCAACCGAGTAAACTCTCTCCATCCGGAAATGGACAATGAGCAGCTCGATAATTACATGACCAGTGTAACCAATATGGAGGAGGAGATAGAGATGAAGGATAAGGAAATCACTCGTCTCCAGGCAAAGTTGGACAAGATAGAAAAGGAAGTAGAGAAACTGCGTGAAGCACAGAAGCCAGCCAAGGCAGCTGCTACAAAGAAGGCTGCTATAAAGAAGGCACCTGCCAAGACTGCAGCCAAGCCAGTTGCCAAACCAGCAGCTAAGAAAACTACTGATAAGTAAAAATGAGATTCTTTAGGAAATCCCTGAAGAAAAGAAATTATAAAACAAGAGTGTATCTTCTGACTTTTTTAGAAGATACACTTTTTTTGAATATAAACGTATAAAAAGCGCTTCATCTGATGGAAGATGGGCGCTTTTTTATGCATTTGTTCGTAAACGTTTACGTTATTTTGTGTATGTAATTGCATTGACCTTTTGAGAATTTTTCATAACTTTGCGGCATAACAAACCTACAGAATAACTAAGGAACCGCTTAATAACAACGGAACCAAGTCATGATGAATAAGGTGAGTTCGTATGAAAACTGAATAAAAGCGAAATTAAGTTCAGCTTAAAAACTTGAAATAATAATAACCTAAAACAGAAGTTTATGTATCAACAACTGAAACGTGTCAGTATGGCACTGGCTTTAGGCTCTGTTTGTTTTGGTGCATTTGCACAACAGAAAACAATCAAGGGTACAGTGAAAGATTCTAATGGCGAACCAATGATCGGCGTTAGTGTTGTTCCAGAGGGTATGGCAGGCTTAGGCTCTGTCACCGATTTGGATGGTAACTTTTCTATTAACGGAGTTAATCCATCAACAGTTCTCAAATTTACCTATATCGGTTACAAAGAAAAGAAAGTGAAGGTAGGTGCACAGAACTCAGTCGATATCGTTATGGAGGAAGACAACAATTCTCTGGATGAATTGGTTGTCATCGGTTATGGCGTAGTGAAGAAACGCGATTTGACTGGTTCGGTCGCTTCCATCAAGTCTGACGATCTTAAGAATGTGGCTTCATCCAATGCGATGCAGGCGATGCAGGCTAAGATTCCTGGCATGGACTTGCAGCAGTCAAGTGGTGAGTCTGGTTCTGGCGTAAGCATCAATCTCCGTGGTGCCCGTTCTATGTTGGCATCCAATAATCCGTTGATTCTTGTGGATGGAGTGGCTTATGGTTCTACGCTCGACCTTAATCCATCAGATATTGAGTCTATGGAGGTATTGAAGGATGCTTCTTCTACTGCTATCTATGGTACCCGTGGTGCCAATGGTGTTATCATCATTACTACCAAGCGTGGTAAGGCTGGTAAGACTTCAGTAGGATTCAATTTCTACAACTCTTTCAACAGTGCTACCAATGCAGCACATTCTATGTACGGTGCTAAGGAAGTACAGCGCCTGATAGACAAGAGTGCTTATGCAACTTGGTATAAAGGTGCTGACAAGACTGTAGAGGCTTATAATAACGTGCTCAGTAGCATCACTCCTGAAAGTGTACTGACCAATAAACTGGATGATGGTACATCTACATTCGATATTTATAATGATGGCTCCTATACTGATTGGGGCGATTTGCTCTTGAAGAACAGTACCTCTCAGAACTATGAAGTAAATGTAGCAGGTGGTAGTGAAAAGACCAATTTCAATATTTCCTTGGGTGCCATGTACGACCGTGGTTTGATGAAGAACGATCAGATGAGTCGCTACAATGGTAAGGTGAATATCGACCATCGTATCAATAAGGTTGTGAAGGTAGGATCCAGCTTACTCTTTACTTATAAGAACTGGAACCGTCGTAATTCCGGTGTTTACAACCAGGCTTTGAAGATGACCTCCATCACTCATCCATATTTGACAGATGGAACCATCAATGCCACTCCAAACCCTTGGTATGCAGCTCACTGTTCTCCATTGCTGGATGATGTAAAGAATGCTTATCAGAACAATACTGAGTCAACCCGTTTCTTTGGCAATGCTTATGTGGAGGTTGCCCCTATGAAGGGCCTGAACTTACGCTCTATGTTTGCTGTAGATAGAAGCGACTCACGCAATGGCTTGTATCAGGACTATCAGAGTCAGCAGAGATACCAGTCTCCTTCTACCAGCTACATCCGTCAGATCAGAAATAACTCTACTGCGATTACATGGGATAATACCATCAATTACAATACTACGATAGCAGAGAAGCATGATTTGACTGCATTGCTTGGTCATGAGTTGACCCAGACAGTGACAGAAAGTTCTACCGTGGGCGGTGATGCAGGAGCTACTCATTATTATGAGAGTGGTTACAATGATCTGTCTAAGATCCTTTCTCCTGTGACAACTTCTACATACGTCAAGACTTCCATGTTGTCATTCTTCGGACGTCTGAACTATTCTTATGCCAGCAAGTATCTGTTGACCGCTTCACTTCGTGCTGATGGTTCATCTACTTTGGCAAAGGGTCACAAGTGGGGTTACTTTCCATCTGTAGCAGGTGGTTGGAGAATGATCGAGGAGAGTTGGTTGAAAGACCAGAAAGTATTGAGCAACTTGAAACTTCGTGCTTCTTGGGGTATTTCCGGTAATGCAGCTATTGATGCTTATTCTACATTGACATCACTGAGTGCCAATACCTATTATTACTATTTAGGCAACACAGATGTATCTGGTAAGATTCCAAGCCAGTTGGGTAATCCTAACCTGACATGGGAGAAGACCTCATCATTCAACCTTGGTCTCGACTTCGGTTTCCTCGATGGCCGTATCAGCGGTAGCATTGATTACTATTGGAACCATACCTATGATTTGTTGTTCTATAAGACAGCACCTGCATCATCATTCCCTACCGTTATCGACAATATCGGTAAGACAAAGGGACAGGGTCTTGAGATCTCTTTGATGACAGATATCGTTCGTACCAAGGACTTCGACTGGACAGCCAACTGGTCTTACTCTCATTTCAAGGATGAGATTACTGAGTTGACAGGTGGTGTTGATAAGTACGTATCTGGTACCAAGGGCTTGTTCGTAGGCAATCGTGTAAACGCATTCTATGATTACAAGGTACTCGGTGAGTGGGGTATTGGTGAGTTCGACCAGTATGTAGAAGACTTTAAGGCTGCACATGAAGGCAAGAAGCCAGGTTGCACAGGTACCAAGGGCTATGGTACACCAGGTTCTCCAAAGATTTTGGATAAGGATGGTGATGGTACTATCAGTTCTGACGACCGTGTACTCTACAACCAGGATCCTAATCATGTATTCGGTATGACCAATACATTCACCTATAAGGACTTCTCACTCTCAGTACAGTTGATGGCTCGTTTGGGCGGTTATATTTCATACGCAATGAATGAGCAGTTGAACTTTGAGTCTGCTAACTGGGGTGATGCTATCGATTATTGGACACCAAACAATACCGATGCCAAATTCCCTAATCCAGGTTTGGATACAAATTCCAGCAAGATCTGGTCAACTTACAAGTCTGCGTTCACATACGAAAAGGCTGATTACTTCAAGATTAAGGACATCACCCTTTCTTATAATGTGCCAGCTAAGTGGTTGCATACTATCGGTATGAATAAGGCTCGAGTATATTGCTCAATGAAGAACTTCATGACATGGAGTAAGATTGACAACTACGACCCAGAGCGTGGTGGTAGCATCTCATTCCCTATGCAGAAGCAGGTTGTAATCGGTCTTAATGTAGAATTCTAAAAACATCGAATCAATTATGAAAACAAAGATATTATTCATGGCAGCGGCATCTTCTATGATGTTGGGACTTACCTCTTGTTCTGATTTTCTGGAAGAAGAGAATAAAGTTGGTGAAACTGCCGATTTGACATATAAAACTCCTGCTGGTCTGGAAGGTCTTGTAGCAAACTGCTACACCTTTGCTCGTGGCTGGTATGGTAAGGAAGCAGGTTTAGGTTTGAGTGAAATGGGTACCGACCTCTTCTATTATGGTTATGATAACAAGCAGAAGAGCCTTTGCTCCTACAATTTCAATGCAGCAGCATTGGAAAACAATGTGGCAGATAACCCTTGTCTTGATAACTATTGGGAACTTTTCTATAGTGCTACAGATGTCTGCAACAATGCCATTAAGTATGTAAATGATGCAAACTTCTTGGGTGAGGATCTGAAGAACCGTTATCTGGGTGAGGCTTATTTCTTGAGAGCTTTCTATTACTTCCACATGGTTAATACCTGGGGAGCTATCCCATATAATTCAGAACCAGTAACAGCTCAGAATTTCAATCCTACCAGAATGCCTGAGAACGAAGTGTTCGGTAAGGTATTGGACGATTTGGATGAATCTATCGCTAAGTTTGAGGCTGCAGGTTACAAGACCAAGGCTGATGGACGTGCCAACTATTGGGCAGCTAAGGCTTTGAGATCAAGAGTGTTGCTTTATGCAGCATCCTGGTTGGGTGGTCAGTTAGGTCAGACCGTCAAGGGTGGCAATTATGATGGTAAAGACAAGAATGCTCTCTATACAGCTGCTCAGGCAGATGCAGAGGCTGTTATTGGCGAAAGAGATTATGCAAGTCTTGACAATAACTACAAGCATGTATGGACGATGGCTAATGAGAGCTATAATACCAATCAGGAGGCGCTCTTCGGTGTAACCTATTCTCAGGACATCAAGACCAATGTCAACTGTATTCCTTACCGTTATCGTTTGGAAGGTGGTAGTCCAATGCAGTACAACAGTTTGATTACCCGTACAGGTTATAGTCGTGGTGGTAATGCCATGTTGCTGATGTTTGTTTCTATGTGGAACAATGGCGCTAACGACTTGGGTGGCAATGGTCAGAAAGACACACAGGTGTTCTGGCGTATAGCTGCTGGCAAGACAACCATCAAGAGTAAATTAACTGGAAAGAATGTAGAATGTGGCGCAGCTTATTCTCCATACGGACGTGGATTCACCCGCTACTTGCCTTCATTGCACTTGTGGAACCTGTTGGAGAAGCATAAGACTACCGATCAGCGTTCAGAAGCAACCTTGCTTGATCACTATGACATAGCTTCACGTGATTTGGCTAAGAATTCAAAGAATTATCCAGAGTTGCAGGATACCGCTATTTACTATTGTCCAATGGATGGTGATTCTCCAGAGGGACAGGCTATGCAGGCTTGGGCAAAGAACAGATACCGTATCCAGTTTATGGCAGGTGGTGACATCCCTGTTTACACATCTATGGATGAGGCTACAGCCAAGCCAACAGAAGCTGCAGTGAAGACTTCTAAGGTTTATGGTGATGATCGTTACAACCTGTATAAGATTGCTGGTTGGTGCTCATTCCCTGGCATCAAGAAGTTCTTGGATGATGTTTATGATCCAAACTACCCAACTCATGACATCTCCAGCCGTGATGCCATCGTGATGCGTATCCCAGAGATGTATCTCATCAAGGCAGAATGTCAGTTGGCTCTCGGTGATGGTGGTGCAGCCATGGCAACTATCAACCAGCTCCGTCAGGCGCGTGCTATCGAGGGTAAGGATAATACCTTGAGTGGTAATGCAACCATCGATACCATCCTTGAGGAGCGAGCAGTAGAGTTCTGCGGTGAGCAGATGCGCTGGTTTGATTTGAAGCGTACAGGTAAGCTTTACGAGTACGTACAGAAGTATAATGCACAGGCAGCAGACAACTTGAAGGCTGATGTCAGCAAGCATTACCTCTATCGTCCAATCCCACAGAATGAGATTGATGCTGTTCAGAACTTCACCACAGAGGTGAACAGTACGACAGGTTTCTGGCAGAACCCAGGATACTAATAGATATTTTTGGTTAGAAACACACTTGTTTTGGGCGAGCATCATCGAGGGATGGTGCTCGCTTTTTTTATTCTTAGATACTTTGCCGTTTATCTTAGGATAGTTGTGCAAGTATCTTAGGATAGTTTAGCAAGTATCTTAGGATAGTTTGGCAAGTATCTTAGGATTCTTTTTAGTGTTTTACTCAAACAAAATCCCCCAGCCAAAATTGATCGGCTGGGGGACATTTTTTGAGTGATATAGTGTTTTATTACTTTGCAATATACTTTCTGTTGTTGTGGATATAAATACCCTTGTTGAGAGCCTGCAAATCGCTTGTAGAAGCGTTCTTGATTACCAGGCGACCGCTGAGGTCATAGACGTTGTTGTCATTCTTAATCTTTACATCAGATGTAATACCTTTGATACCATTAGTATTATTCCTTGTTCCTTTGAGCGTGATAATCCATGCAGCTTGAGCATCCTGTGGAGTAAAGGTCATGACTCCTGTTGCAGGTGTAGCTAATGTGATATCGTAACTGGTGTCTGTGCTTGTGTTTGTAGTACGGCTTGGAAAGCTGTATTTGTCAGAAGCATAATTGACACCATCTAATTCTGATAAGTAGCAATTCTTATTATCTTCATTAGTATAACCAGCGAATGTAGCAGATGTAATTGTTACGTTTTCTGGTAAGTTGATCGTAAACTTTACTCCTTTGCTATACTTGATGGTATTGCTTTTAGCTGTGGCATAACCTTTGCTGGAAGTGATGGAACAACCATTGTTGAAATTCCATGTTGTTTGGGTATTACCATTTGTCAAATTGCAGGTGTTTGCAGCTAAAGTATATGTTACGTTTTCTGTTTCTCCTGGGGTAGGATCTACTGTTGAGTTTCCGGTATAATCACCTGTGAGATTATTTACTTCATATTGGGTAGCAATAAGCTTTCCATCCTTGCTATTTGTAATCTTGCAACCATTCTTAAATGTTATACCATCCACAAATGCAAGGAACATACCTTTTTTGGCTTCTACTTGAACATTATCAAAGGTTATGTTCTTAACATAGCTTTCTGGCAAACCATAGATGTAGATAGGGAAATATCCCTTCGCACTTGTGTTGTATGGAGTACCTGTAGATGTCACATTCTGGATGAGAATATCGCGGAAGGCAGGTGTCTTTGCGTTTACTTCAGCTGCAGTTGCTTCAGATGGAATTGGCTTTGTACTCAGATTGTACCAAGTTTCGATATAGATAGGGTTTCTCACTCCTGTCATTGTACAATTTCGGAAGATGAGGTTATATACATCGCCACTTCTATCACGTTGTGATTTCAAGCGGAATCCACTATCTGTATTATTGAAAGTGAGGTCCTCATAAATAATATCATGCATGTTATTGGTAAAACTGCCAAATGATGCACCATGTCCTGTACCCATTTTAGAATTCCAGACGTGTACATACTGGGCATTATCATCGCAAACTACATTGTCATCACCCGTACTGATGAAACAGTCGTAGATGTTTACATGGTGCCCCCAGATAGAGATTCCGTCTGTGTTGTGTGATGGCTGTTCTGTCTTTGTATCTGAGGCAGGATTATAAATCGTCACATCATGGATAGTTGCATGGCTTGCCTTACCACTATTGCTGATGGTAAGATTTACACCTGGGGTGTTCTGAATTTTTATATTTCTAACCATGAAACGAGAACCCTGTTCGAAGCGGATCATGGCTCCAGGATTGAAGGTCTCCTTGTTATCGCGAGCCTTCCACCATCGAGTTCCTTGTCCATCAATGATAGATGTCTCGCCTTCACCCTCAATAATGATATCATTTTGCTTTCTGTTCTTGCAACCAATGAATACAGTCTTATTATTTGGAGCCTTGCCGCATTCTACGAGCTTCAAGGTGGCTCCAGCGCAAAGGTGGAGTACGGTTTTTGACTTGATGCTGAGCACCTCGGTTGTACTTGTCATCTGGTCTGTGCTACCAAACATCCACGTACCAGCAGGAATTACGACCATACCGCCAGTTGTAGGAACAGCATCAAGGGCTTTCTGAATAGCCTTGGTGTTATCTGCTGCCGATGTAGATGCACCATAGTCTTTGATATTAAACGTATTTGCTGATGTGATGGCTGGCAACTGTGGTAAATCTACAGCAGTCCATCCCTCAGGAGTATTCTGGGCATTTTGCTCAGAAGTAATACCAGCAAATTTCTGGGCCTTGGCAATGCCTGGCAGAGCCAAGAGTGCTGAAAGCACGATAGTTTTGATGATTGATTTTCTCATTGTAATTTAGGCTAAATTTTATTTGTGGCAAAATTACAACTATTCTTTATAATATAAGGTATAATCATCTCAAAAAAATACGAAAACGATTGCGTAGTAGTAAAAGTGGATTGAATTAGCAAGTGGTATTTGCTTTTGGGAGATATAATCTGGATAAGACAGTTTGTGTCAAGGACTAATCTACTCATAATTTATAGTTTGTGTAAGTCCATATTTGCAATTTCATCCAAGCGTTCTTGGTTAAGAACTCCAGAATTCCAAAGTTCGTCTAAAGACTTGTTCATTTTCTCATAATAGTAGTTGAACAAGACCTCTTTGGGTTCTTGCAATCCTTTCTCGGTATTATCTGCACTAAACATTCTCAGAAGATGAATCTGAGTAGGATTGAGTCTTGTTGTCATTTTTCATATTCTTTTCTTTATTTTTTATATAAAAGTTACTGACTATTTGATACTTATGCAGTGCAATGATACGAATAATGTTGAAAATACGAAAATTTATTTCCATAAAATATACGAAAATACGCAAATTCATATTGCAAAATCCTTTGAAAATACGCAAATCTGGATGTTTTTCTTGTAGCAGCTCCCTAATGTGGACACAAAAAATGATTATTAATTATTTATATTTTTAAAAGTACACATATCTATCAAATTTCGTTCCTTTTCATTTGCAAAAGTAGACAATCTCATCCATATTTGCAAGTTTTTCTTTATAAAAGTGAACATTATTATTTATTTTTCTCAGTTTTATTTGTATTTTTGCCATGTCATTCAGAGTATTATTTGTTATCTATTTTACAACACTAAGATAAGTGAAATTTCTGACATGGCAAA
>OBCL01000294.1_pt1 | contig 13414 bp, 11 predicted proteins | sample 1495931 | NCBI WGS metagenome assembly OBCL01 (sample SAMN03418275, study PRJEB22391) | human gut metagenome | biome: human-gut; feature: organic feature; material: feces | host: Homo sapiens | place: Tanzania | collected 2013-01
GAGTTGTCTCCTATCCAGCCACAGGCTACCACTGAGGATTCTACTCAGCAGGAGACACCAGCCGAAACTACTACAGATACTCCTGTAGCAACAGAAGAGAACACCCAGGCAGAGCAGCCAGCTACTGTTCAGGAGACTCCACAGGAGAATTCCCAGGAGGAGACAACTCAGCAGCAGGAGTCTGCAGAGACAGAACAGTAGACAAATGCTGAATAAGAACTCACAAGAGAGTTCTGTAGAGTTCTATAGAGTTCTATTTTCAGACGACATATTAAGAATAATAGGGAAAGCGTAGAATCCTGCTGGCATCACTGATGCAAAAACGTTGCTTACTGAAACCATTACCATAGCTATTCTACGCTTTTTAATCAACAACAGTATGAAAAACCTTCTCTTCTCAATCATTATTAACAAACTGTTGTATTCTCTTGCTTTGGATACCATAGTTAAAACTCTGTGTACCTGTCATGCCTGCAAAATTCACAGCTACTAACTTTCCATATTCGTTCACCACAGGGCTACCACTGGAACCAGGCAGACTAGGAATTGTGTACATAATCTTATCATTATCAGGCTTTTGAGATATAGTACCACTTGTAATCTGAGCTTTGATACCTTGTGATGTATTAGATAATGTAAATCCTGCATTAAAACCTATCATATAAAGTTTCTGTTCTGTTTGCAACTCATCATTATCAGAAGAAGCAAACAGATTCTTAACCTTGTCAGTAAAGCCTTGCTCTTCATCGTTATCAGAAACAGCAAATACATGTTTGCCATCTGGCGTTTGCTTACTCTTCAACTGCAACATTGCCAGATCCACATTCTCCTTATCAGAAACAGAAGTCATAACACAAGGAATGAAATCTGTAATTTTAGTAACAAAAGTATTATTATAGGCAATACCCAATTCACAAACAGATTCCACTTTCAACTCACTCAAATCAATAGTTTTAAGACTATTTTGGATTTCAGAATCTCCATCATATGCCTCTTTCAACTCAGCCTGTTCCTGCTCAATTTGCTGCATTTTTTCATTATCTACATAAATATTACCATCATATTCATTATATGAATAACATGATCTTTTGGCATTTTCCAACTCATCATATTTCTCTGACATAGATTGCATTTCCGCTCTTACCATCTCTGCCATACCATTCAACAAAGCTCTAACTGACTTTTTGGTATCTGATAAATCAATGGTAGGAGCTGCTACGTGTCTGTTAGTCAAAATCTTACCATCTTTGGAAATCAAGAAGCCTGTACCCGTAAGCATTTTCTTATTCTTTTGGATTTCTTCCAAATCCATTGTCCAATTTTCAAAGTCTCCGTCTTTGTCAAAGCCCGTAAAATACCAGACTTTCCCTGTTGGCAAAGTCACTTTATAATAAAACTGGTTAGCAACCATCACAACACCAGAACCACATTCTGTAAGAATCTCATCTGATGTCTTAGCACTGTCACATGCCACTAAGCTAACTATAGCAAATAGCGACAAAAAGAAATTTTTTAGCTGTTTCATAATTTCAATTTTTATAATTAAGATTCTGTTGTTACACATATCACAGACAATTCTTCATTGCCTAGTATTTACATTAACACTATTTCGTCTGCAAACTTACTACTTTTTTTTCAAATAACCTACTTAATTTGTAAAAAATGACATCAGAAGTCACAAAAATATTCATTTTGAATACAGTTTTTTCCCAACAAGGACCTAGTAGCTACTACACAATACCAAAGAACGAATTCCTCACCCTATCGTATCTTTCATGTTGAAGTTTACCATACCTTGGCACAACACATAATTGCGAAAAAACTTTCGGAATCCATTTTGTTCAATAGCATTTCTTACAAAATCTGGCAAGAAGGATTATATAAAGCCGCTATTCTTCCTCCTCTGAATCACAGTCACTATCAGCGAATCCATCATCAAAACCGGCATCATATCCTTCTTCATACCCCAACTCATATTCCTTCCTTTTCTTTCCCTTATATCGGCAAGCATCGTCGTAAGAATCGCCTCGTATATTTTCGATACCATCATGATACCCATCCTCCTGCCCCTGATCATATCCTGCATCATAGTATGGATTGATGCTAAGATCAAGAGCTGAAGTGGCATCATGAGTTTGCGGAGCGACAAGTGTGGATTGAGAAGAATCTATGCCAACTTTTGAAACAGAAGTTCCCTTCAGCATATCTTCATAAATCATCGCAGTATCCATTGGGGCATCAGAAGATTTTGGGGGATTCTTGGAAGAACACCCCGTAAACAGAACAGATGCCACCACACCTATCAAAGGAACCAAGAGATTAGCACAAGCCTTAACCTTGGTCAACATTATAAGAATACCAGTTCTTTCCATTACTACAGATTAAATGATTATTGCATGTTTATGAAAGTGATGGAAAAAGTTACCATACCAAGATATAATTATCCTTACTTCAATATGCGAAGTAAGGATAATTATTACCATGTAAAAAAGAGTCTAACCAAATGGAATACACCAAGAATTATCATCAAAATGCCAACTAAAGACAAACCGACAATAATATAATGATCTATTGTTTTAGAATCTTTCAGCCTAAGCCAAGAAGGGAAATACTTCCAAAGCAGATACCCCAATATTATTTGAAAAATAGAATGTACCATAACTATCGCAGATAAGGTTTGATTGCATCAATACTCCAAGCATAATTTAAATTTGCTTGCGAACCATCATAAAAAGTTCCAGATGTAACCCCTACAACTTCACCATACTCATTGATTAAAGCACCACCACTACTTCCATGATCTATCAATGCATTAATTTGCATCAAATTGGTATCACGCCATTGCGATACTTCTCCTGAAGAGAATGTATTCTCTAGTCCTCTAGGGCTACCTATAGCATAAACCTTATCGCCAACACTTGGCTTTTCTTTAGCTAAAGGTATATAAGGAACATCATCAACATTGACGAAGAACAGTATAAAGTCTTCCTCTTCATCGGACTTAACAACTTTCGTAACCTTATATGCAGTATCACTTCCTACCAGTTTTATCTGCTCAGCACCAATAGCAGTACCCTTAAAAACATGATAATTACTAACAGCCAATCCATGAGAGTTTATGAAAAAGCCGGAACCTTGATAGGTATTTGTACCATCTGTAGTAAAGACCATGAACACAGCATTTCCATATCTGTTAAATATAGTTTTTCCATTCAGAATTTCATTATTATCTCCATATTCTGCTGTAGCAGGAGTTACGCCATCTTCAGAATCTGGAGTTCTTGCAGATTCCCTTTCTGTTGCAGACTCTGCACTTCTATTAAGTCTCTTATGCCCAGATTTGTGAGCACAAGAGACAAATAAACACATTATAAGTACTATAAGTAACTTACTTTTTTTCATCTTCAATAATATTTTTAGGAATAATGTGAATCAAAAAACGCTGATTGTTGACTTCATACATTTTATCACGCATTGTTTCAATATTATATCTTCCATCTCCACTACCAGCAATTTGAACCTCACAGTTTTTTCCAAAATTAATACCACATACATCCTTCCAATACTTCATTAAGGAATAAGCTCTCTCAAAACTCAAATCATAATTACGATCAGTCCAAGCCTCTGAGTTTTTCGATGCTTGTCCTTCAATGATTAACAGATACTTATTATCATTATGTTTAGATAAGAACTTTTGAATCTCAACACCAGCAGCCCCTAATTGCTGTTTTGTATCATCCGGCAACTCTTCTATATCATAATGCAATTCTTCGAAAAAACAATGAACCTTAAGCACATATTTCTTATAAAAAGGATTATACTCAAAGTACTGCTTACTCAAATCCTCTGTCGATTTCTGAACAAGTTTGATTTCTGCCAATTCTCGCTCTGTCGCTTCCATTCGTTTATGTAACAATACGATTACTAAAACAAAAAGGACCAACATTATGAAGAACAAGCTAGTCATCAAATCAGAGTAACTTGTCCAGAAGAAAGACTCTTTTTGCTTCATTCTACATTACCCTTTCTATTTCTATCATTTACTAGATTCTGTTTCAGCTGAGCCACCGTATCCACAGGCTCCTGCTTTACCACATGCGACAAAGAATCAGAAACAGAATCAACCATTTCTTCATCAACAGAATTAGCATTTCTGATGACACTTGTATCACTCATGATTCTATAAGAACAATACCCCATGAATAAAGAAGAGACAAAGAACATAATAGCACACATTACCAATAACAACTTGCCCCATACAGGGAAGCTGGCTTCTTTACGACTTCCATCAGGTGTTGTCGTCGCCAAGAATTCTATTCTCTCTACCTTTTTATTTATCTTCTCTATTGCTATCGAGTTATTTTTCTCAATTTTGCTAGCTAAAGTTGTCAAAGCAGAAGGTATCTGCGAAATAGCTTCCAAATTCTTATTCATCTTTGGGAAGGCCTCCAGCTGACTAGTGAATTGATCAAGCAACTGCTTATTAATCGTTTTAAAAGTATCAACCTCATCAGTCAAGACCTTTTCCAATTCAGCCATATTGGTTACAGAAGTATTCTGCAAAGTTTTAAGAGCCGTCTTTAAAGCATCAGTCTCATCCGTCAGATTCTTTGCAATCTCTGCCTTATTTCGAGTAAAGAAATCTCTTATTTCCTCAAGGACATGCAAACGATCACTTTCAGCAAAGAATTGCTCATTAAACTTTTCTATAGCAGTAGTATATCCTTTCACACTATTCAGATAATACTGGAAATCCTCCAATTTTTCAGTACATCCCTTCAGTTCCTTCAATACATTGACATTCGCTGTAGCCATTTTCATAACATCCATATCATGAACAGCCTGAATGATAGAAGCTTGTACCTTATAGGATTCATTTACCTTAGAAAGAGTTCCTCCCAATTCTTGAGTGTTTGAAGAGAAAGTTTTATTAAATTGGTTCAGATTCTTCACCAATTTATTCAATGCATCAGAAGTATCGGATGGTAACTCCGGCAACAACATTGATTGCATCCATGCTAAGAATTCATTTTTCCCGCTTTCTTCTTGCAGTTTACACTTCTTGAATTGCAAGGAATTTAAAGTTGTAAGACCGATACCACAGATACTTGCAACCATAGCCCAAGCTACACCTGTAAGCAAGTCACTCACACCATCTGCTGCTGAATAAAAAGCAGATTGTTGGGCAGTGGAATTTGTCATCAAAGATGTTATACTATCAGTAAACAACAATGATCCAAGACCAATGATGACACCTAACATGGTACCAGCAAGTCCACAATACAAAGGTACAGGTGTCTGGGTAGATATATCTTCTTCTACAGTTTCACAATGTCTATCAACTGCATCCTTCAGCAAGTTATAGTCAATAACAGAACCAACACTATTATTCAGATATTTGTTAATGGAATTCTTAATTGAAGAGAATATTATATTTCCTTTGCCATAAATTCCTTTGACAAACCCAGACTCTCCGTCATGTGATATGCCCCAAGTACCCTTTTGCATAAAGATGTCTCGGAACTGATGCATACGCTTCAAATTCTTTACATAGAAATAGAACTGAAGCATAATTATACCTAAAACAATTATAGGAACTATAAATTTCATATTTATCAACTATTTTAATTTAACTTCTGCTGGATACAAAATTTCCCAATATTTTTGACCACTTAGCTCTCGTTGAATTGCCTGTCCACGCTTTGTTACTTTCATTTCTGTAGCATCCTGGAGTGATCCCTCAACGACATTAACAGCAGTACGAATCGTAGAAATTGACCTGATACGCTTTAAAGAAAGAGGCTCAAAATCGACAAGGTTACCAGACCCTACATAATACTGAAATACAGCTTCTTCCGTTGCTGATGTATATACTTTGCCAATGATACCTCTTTCGTCATTTACTCCGAAATAGCCACCTTTTACATCATTAGAAGATAATGTTGCATCTTTTTTACCTCCTACAGACACAGAAGTCTTCGTACCTTTGCTTATAGTACTACTTCTATCTAATTTCGCTTTCAGTTCTTCTAACTGCCTGCCCAAGTAAACTATATCTTCTCGATAATCATACGAAGAACGGCCAGATTTATTGCCTATAGCAAGAACATCGTTCGTCATTTTATCAATAGAAACTTTATGAGATTCCAATGCCTTTTTAATCTTATCCTTGCTTTTCTGCAATTTATAAATGCCAATCAAAGCAACAACTACTAATATCAATAACAGCACACAAAGACCTAACAAAACATAAACGACCAAGAGATCAACCTTGTTATCCAACTTTTCATTTACGCTCTGTAAAGATAGCTTCACCGAATCAATACGAGAACTATTGTCTCGTATTGATTTATCCGACTCTATAAAGGCCACCTGTAAGGCTGCCAAATCTTTAGGTAAAGTGTCACTATCTTGCTGTTCTGAAGACACTCCCGCTTGATCGGAAGGCTGCTCTCTACGATTATCTCCACATGCACATAAAGCAACAACCGCAATTATTATCAATAATATCTTCTTCATTGTCTATATCAATTTCACTCGTTTGTTAAACTGTTATTTATAGCTCCAGAAAGAACGCTCATCACGCCCTTAATAGGATAGAAGAACAAGGTCTCGCTTATTCTTTCCTGCCCATTTGAATCTTCCTTTGCCAATGTCATACCTCTACTGATGAATGTATCCAGATCATCTGCATAAACTTCTTTTGCCAAAGCCAAAGACTCAGGTGTAACACCGAAGTTTTCATCAAAGTTAAATTCCTTGTTTAACTTGCCCAAAGTAAACTCAAAGAATTTTTCTACTGCAACCTTAGTCTTGCTTATATAATTGGCATCAATAGAGTCATAAGTATCATCACTATCCACAAAAGATGTTCCATCACCTTTCAAGATTACGACCTTATCTCTATCCTCATCCAATGGATGATTTGTTACCAACGCTCCCTTACAAGTAGCTTGCTTAGGAGAAGAAGCATTATCGCCCAGACCTAAGATTTCTAACTTGCCATCTGTTCTGTCAACATTCAGCAGTTGGAAGATCTTACAAGTAAACTTAGCCAACAACCTATCATCTGGAGTAATGACACGCAAGATTTTACTACCATTACCGCTAAATGAAATATGACGTGGCATAGGCATACCCTTCAGATTCAAGATCTGAGCAATGTGATATATGATGGCTGTATAGAATATGATGAATACTATCTTGAAATTTTCATCTTCACTTAACAACGAATCAAAATCTATCACACTTCTATCCAAGTTTGCAGCAGCTGGATTTTCCGGCAAAGAGAAGAAAAAAGATGCAATATTAGAAGGCTTAGTATTGGAATCTAAAATCTTCTTCAATTCACCTATATCCTTAATCTTGTCTTCTACAATCTTCTTGAAATAGTCAATAATTCCATTATGAAGACTGGCATCCAACGAACTTTCAAAAAGGTCATTAGAAGCGAACTTAAACGATGTAACATTTTGCAAATCTCCATCCTTGGCAAAAGCAATATCAGTAGTACCTCCACCTATATCTATACTAACAAGACTAGTAGCCGTTGCATTTTGACGGAAGAAATATTGAATCGGTGCAGCAGATTCGGTCATAGAGTTTGTCGCACCATTTCCAAAATACTTACGATAAGCAGCATTCCAAGTTGTTCTAATCAAATTCACTCGCTTTGGAGACATACTGATTGGATAAAACCAAGTAATATCTGTTTGCTGCAAATTACCACCATTCATGATAACCTTATTACGCAACAGCAACATCAAGCAATCAATAAATACAGAAATATAGCGTTGCTCCTGGCCTTTACCCCATTTGATATTATCCTTAGGAGTGTCGTTGTATTCCAAATTCACACGCTTATTATAAGCAAAAGGAATATTCACCAATTCATAAGGCAAGATTACATTGTTCCAATCAACCCCCTTTGCATGAGACAGCACGGTTCGTGTTGGAAATTTAAACATAGAATCTTCACCTAGGACAAATGGAAGAAAATCATATTCTTCCAAATCATCCTGCTCCAACAAATCTGTCTTAATAATAGAAGTAGAATCTATTATAAACATCTTAGTCAGAGGGCAATCCTTTTCTCCATAAGTTAAGGCATGCGGTTCTAGCACACCATTTTTAAGAACTTCAACATGAGTGTTTGACGTACCCAAATCAACAGCAAATTTAAATTGTTCTGTGCTTCGCTGCTTGTCAAACACTGGTATCAAGACACCTCGATGATCATTTGCGTCAGTAAATACTATGTAATCAAAATTATCTTTTTCCAAGGTATAAGTCTGCGCTTTATAAGTAGACTCACCATTTTTGTTACGACATTCACTAGTTACATCAAGAGCCGTTACTCCCTTATAGAACGAAAATTGATATTTACGTTTAAATGTACTAACACAACCAACCTTATATATTGCATCCTTTGGTTCTGAGAACTTAACATTTGGCATAATAAAACCTGTAAAATCCACATCTACTATTGCTCCTTGATTACGCGAAGAATCAACAGCATTGCCTCCACCATAGTAGATTCTGGTATACTCCACAAATTTCACATTACCTTTTCCCTTGATAGGAACACGCAAATATACCTTGACACTCATATCATTGATGTTCTCCATCTTAATCATGGAAGAACCATCAGCAAATGGAGTTAGAAGTTCCTCCGTTGAGAAGAACTCAAAGAATCTCCTTTTCAATGGCAACAGATAGCTTGTCTTTGCATTAGACGGACCATCATAATTACCATTAAAGAAACTACTTTTATTCAAAGTATGAGGCACCTGAATAATAGTATCTTCAAGGAAATCACCTATCGTCAAATAAGGATACAAAGTACCATCATTCGGTAAACTTCTTTGTGACAAATCATCCTGCACATCAAAATATTCTGCACGATTTTCCTTACCCCACAATGCTGTGGTGTAATGGAGATTTGCATACATGTTACCAGACTCTACCGGAAGCACTAAAGGCATATGCGACAACTGCGCTGTTGAAACGATTTCAAAGTCACTACCCTTTATTGGCTGGTCCAACTTCTTAAGTATTGGATATCCCAATACCTCAACAATATTTGTCTGTTGATTGATTGAAACTTGAATATTACTACTTGCCAACGGATCAGAATTAGTTACCCCCTTTAACTCATTTCTGAAGTTCACATCCAACATTTTCAATGTCATCTGAAGGTATTCATACACTTCAGGAAACAAGTCTGCAAAATCAGGGATCGATTTTGCCAGGACAAACCAAGCCTTAATATAGTCCTTGTCACGCTTATATAATGGCTGAAAATCAGAATCAAAAGGTCGATCCTGCCCAAAATTAATTTCTTTAGACACATCCTCAAGTCTATTAGCCGTACTGAAGAATATGGTTCTTGGCGATGTTGCACCAATTATATCCAATTCATTCAAACCATTCTTATAATTCAAGATATAGATATCCTGTAATTGGTTAAAATTATAAGCCTTAGCATCAGATACCATATACTTTCGCAGCGCATCAGCCAAATAGCAATGACCTTCTTTATCAGAATTCTCCAATAAAGGAATCATAGCAGAAGCATCCCATTTAATAATTTCAATTTTATCAGAATATTTACTTATATTAAAGAAAATTTCACCAACATCAAGCGTATCAGACACCATCTTATGAAAAATTGTATTTCCATCAAGATTAACTTTCTTGGTCTCAACATCTGGTTGACAAACACGCACAAAAGCAGTCTTCACCAAATCAATTCGAGCAAATGGAGAAGGAATAGAGGTAATCTCATTCTTTGCAGATGCACCAGCAGGATCATCTATACCATTCTTACCATCACGATTCTCTGAATTGTATGGAAAAGAAGCACTCTCATGCCAATCGGTGAAAGTATTATCACCATTTTTATATAATCTAAAAACCTTTGACATAACTAAAAATCAAATTTTTCTTTTGCTAATTGCTTTGTTGCTAAATAATAAATCTCGAGAAGCTTATCCTTGACATCCTTACTTCCCAGTTTACCAACTTGCCCATTGATTCGGTCAATAAACAAACTGTAGTTGGACTTCAAGCTTTTAACTTTACGAGGAGTGACGTTTGTCACAACATCAAATGGCTTGTCTCCACAATTCAAGTTAAACAAGTCTAATGATCTCTTATTGTCCTTCATTTCAGTGAGCCAAGCCAAGAATCTTCCCTGAAATTCCTTTAAGCTACCAACAAACTGAGAACGATACAAATCCTCGTTAAAACCAGAAACTTTTCCATTTGCAGCCAATTCACTTGTACTAATTATATTCCAGCTATGCTCGAAGCAATTTGACATTAGCACAAATTGAGTCAATGGGCATCTTACCATTTCAGTAATTCCATCATAGAAAGAAGTAAAAGATACGGCATCGCCTTCTTCCTTTATGCCCAACTCCTTGTTTACCGTTGTAGGATATGAATTCTTACTAAAATCAACAATAGCAGTTGCTGCCAAAAACTCTATTAGATGAGCATCATTCTTCTGTTCTACTCCACCCTCATAATTTTCATAAATGTTTTGAACATCATCACCCAAATAATAAAGAGCATTTATCTGATTATTCTTACTAATATTATCCTCATAATAAGCCAAAGCAGACTTTGTCTTAGAAATAAAAGTTGAAGAATCTATCTCGCTTTCATCACTTGGCTTAAGCTTAAAGTAAGGCAATATTGTTACCGCTCCAATCTCCGCATCATTGATTGTCTGAAAATTCGGAAAAGAATTACCAGTTCTCAATGTTTTCAACAAGAGCGGAAATCCACTTGCTCCTGTACCTCCAAAAATAGAGCTAATAATAAATATTTTATCACCTGCAGAAAAACCATTTGCAAAAGTATCAAAATCGTCAGAGTTAACAATCTGATTTAGGACAACACTTCCAATATTTGGGTTTCCCTTAAAACCAACATCCATCTTCGATTTGAGATTCTTTTCCGAAAAGAGCAACTTCACCATAGCTTGGTTCTCTCTACTCATCGTAGAAACATCCATAAACTTCTGGAAGCTCTTATCATCTGTATCTTTAATCTGCAATCTAAAGCCAGGAAGTTCCTGATTGATAGAAGTTCTAAAGAATTTATTATTATTGGAAGAGGCAAATGTTAGATCTTGTCTAATTCGTGAATATAGATTCATTAAATCCACAGTTCTTGACAAATCAGCATTAGACTCATCTGGATCAATAAAAATTGGCACAATCTCGTCTTGCCCAAGTTGTACACCTGAAGCCAACATCATTGTCAAGGAACGGAGCACTCGTGCTCCCGTTCCACCAATACCAAATATATATAATTTTGCCATACCAAAATCGATTAGAATGGAGAATTAGAAGAATTCTTACTCCACCATTTCATTAATAAAGATAATATACCAAATACCAAAATTGCCAACAACATATTGGCAAAACCAAAACACAACATATCCCCATAAGAGATATTCAAATCGTAGTCCTTTTTAGTAGAAGAATCTATACCTACCATATAACCGAGATAATAATGGCGAAGTACCCATTGCCATCCTATCAAGAAATTAACTACAGCATTGCTACCTAAAAATATCAGCCAGCCCCACCATTTTGCCAATTTAGGATGGTCAATAATATAATAATACAACAAACAAACCAACAACGAAACAACCAACATAGTAAAGCCTATAGGCACATACATGTTTGTCTGTTGGTCTGGTGACACATTACCCCAAAGGTAATTAGCCAATTCAAGTCCGAACACATCTTCGAACCAGCAATAAACACTGCCAAAGAATTCTCCCATAATATAAAAGTTTTAATTGTTTTTAATTCTAAAATCGATTGTAGCCAAGTTTGTATAATCCTTGTAAGCATCACTTACACCCTTTATCAAGTATTTAATGCCTGTAGTTTTATCCATATTTTTACGAATATCACAACCACTATCATCATTAACCTCATCTACCCAAGTTGGCATAGCTGGTGGTGCAAAGGAAATGGTCTCAGAACAAGGCTTGGTATTTTTTGAAATTGCCAATGTCAAAATGTGAGTGTATCCAGAACCTTGTTTAACTTTCTCTACACTACTTACACTAACATTCTTACCTGTTCTGGATACATAATTTTTTGAAGACATCAATGTAGTTTCTTCTTGAAGAGTTTCTGACATATCAACCATAAATTCAAAGACATACTGACCTTTGACATTAAGATTACCCTTTATCAGGTGTTTCTTTAATGAAGTTGCAATATCGAAAGGCACATTAGTTGTTGAAGAAAATGCAACATAATTATCATAACCATGCTGTATAGTAGTCAAAGCAACCTTCTTATTAAGTTTACCCAACAAATCTTTATTACCTATCATCCAAATATAATAAGGTCGTTTTGAGTCAACAGGTTCACATCCCTTAGCATAATAATACATACCTTGATAAGAAGAAGACAACTTAATGATTTCTACTCCTAACCTCGGATGTTTACGCAAAGCTTTAGTAAATGATCGAGTTACGTTAGTCTGTTTTACCCCAAAGAAATTAACAGCATCACCTTGAGGCACATCCAATATACAATCAGAAATAAACATTGATACACTATTATCCCCCGTTTGCTTTACAATATTGCTTAACATATCAGCAATATCAGAATTACTTCTACTACCTGCACATTTTGTAAAACTCGCAGGATTTAAAGCCTCCTCTAAATTAGCAATATCTGCTTTAAATGAAGAAATCTGCGTATTGATATAATATAGTTCTGTAGTATCCACTTGTAAGTCAAGCGCATTTACATAACTTTTCACTGCATCTTTGAACTCTGATTTTTGTCTCATATATCCATCCATACTACCAGAATTCTCTATGTAAACTTTCAATTTTACAGAATTATTGCTTTTTTGAATAGCAACAGGTTCCCATTGCACGAAAATACTACTATTTCCCGTACATGTTACTATAGCAACAATGACAATCACTAATACAACTAAAGGTATTATAATCTTAGCCTTATTTTGCATAAATATCATTTTTATCCAAAAGACCCCATTTTGGTAAGTTTATATTAGTAGGTTACATATACAAAAAAAACGTGGAGCCAGTCTGCCGCTCGTTCCACGTATCTAGGCTCTCGCATTGCCCTATCTGCCGAAACGAGCAATGCTGATACAACGCCAATACAACGACAAATCTCATGCAACAATCAAAATGATAAGAAATCGCGCGTAAATACCAATATATACAGCATATAGCAAGTATTTAATAAAGTATGTATTTTGTTATTTGTTTGTTACTTTGCCATTTGATTTTATTATTTATCATAGTTAATGGTTCGTAATTGGTTCTTGTTTTGGGTAACAAATCCAATTATTTTTCGTATCTTTGCACCGTGAGTAACAAATCTCGCAAAATGACAATAAG
>OBCL01000298.1_pt1 | contig 13295 bp, 9 predicted proteins | sample 1495931 | NCBI WGS metagenome assembly OBCL01 (sample SAMN03418275, study PRJEB22391) | human gut metagenome | biome: human-gut; feature: organic feature; material: feces | host: Homo sapiens | place: Tanzania | collected 2013-01
CACTTGCGTGATGATGAGGGAAGGCTCATCATGTGCCCGCTGCATAGGTTGAAATAAGTTTTTTATTAGATAAATTGATTCAACCGTACATCGAAATTGTTTTTAAGACTAGAAGAAAGTTCCGTTCAGCGACGTTGAACCGACATTCAGCGTCGCTGAATCTACATTCAACGTCGGCGAACGGAGATTCAACGTCGCTGAACGAAACTTTCTACTAACTCTAGAAACATTTTCCTTTAAAGGTAGATAGTAATTCCTTTAAGGGAAGAATTATTTCGGCAATGCGCAGCGCTACTTAACTTTGTTCAGATGAAAGTTCTGCGTTTTTCTAATTTTATAGAGACATTATGTTGTAGTTTCTTTATTTTTTCGTACTTTTGCAAAAAAAAAGAGGAATGAAAGAAAAGGTCTTATATTTGTTGTTAATCATCATGCTTCTTGCATCTTGTGCAGGAAACAGAAAGTATGATGATTTGATGCAGCGGGCAGATAGCATCATGAATGTTAATGACGACTCAGCGAAGGTTGCCATCCGGATGCTTGATGGGGTCAAATCCCAGCTGCCAGAGTTTTCCCAAGCGCAAAAAATGCGTTATGAGTTGTTGCGTCATAAGGCGATGAACAAGGCTTGCATCACGTTTACATCTGATAGCGTGATGAAGGAGGTCGTGGATTATTATGATAATCATGGCTCAGCTAACGATCGGATGCTTGCCAACTATGTGTTGGGCTGCGTTTATAGGGATATGAATGAGGCACCACTGGCATTGGAATATTATAATAAAGCAACTGAGCAAGCCGATACCACAGCCGCAGATTGTAATTATGGTACACTTTATAGGGTGTATAGCCAGATGGGATTTCTCTTTAGTAAGCAATACTTACCTTACCAATTGCTGGATGCTTTTGGTAAGGCGGAGAAGTACGCTTATTTGGCAAAGGATACATTGAATGCGATTATTAATTATCAAAACAGAGAAAGTGCATATTATTATTTGGGAAATAAAGATTCTGTTATTGCGATAAATTTGCGTGCTTCAAATATGTTTAAACAGATTGGTGACAACAATAATGCAGCTATCGCTTTGGGATGCAACTATAACTATTATATAGAAAAGCAGGATACGGTAAATGCCAAGAAATCTTTTGAAGCATACTTTTCTACAAGGTATGAGGGAAATTTGGAATATGAAGATGCTAAGGCTTATGTACTATGCCAAAAAGGAACATACTATATGTTTACAGGTCAGTTAGATTCTGCTTGTTATGTTTTACAGCAGAGTCTTAAGTTTTGTAAGTCATTTAGCAATAAAGCTGTAACAACAAAAGCTATGGCTCATTATTATGCAAAAATTAACCAACCATCCTTGGCTATGAAGTATGCTTTGCTAAGTTCTGAATATAATGACTCGGATTTGATAGAAGCAAGAAAGAGTCAATTACAGCAAGTGCAAGCAATGTATGATTATGGCAGAAATCGAGAAATAGCAAGAATAGCTGAGCAGAAAGCAAAGCGAAGTATGCAAATAAACTATATAATCGTTTTATCTTGTATCATATTGTTCTTGTTACTTTCTTATATATATAGGAAGCAACTAGCTTTCAAGAAAAAGAAAATAGCAGTCTCAAAACTAATGTATGAAGACAGTTTGCTAAAACTTAAAAGACTACAAGACGAAAAAAACAAACTTGTCGCAGAAAACGACAAACAACTAGCTCAAGTTATTACGGAAAAGGAAAATACAATCAATAAATTAAAATCTGAAATCAGCGATATACAAGAAAAATACTCATTATCTTCAATGTCTGATGCGGAGTTAACATTGATGGATTCGTCTATTTATAAGAAAATTAAGTTTATAGAGGTGCATCCTAAAAAGGACATGAGTGAGGAGGATTGGAAAGATTTGGCAGATACGATAGAGAGTGCAATACCAAATTTCATTCCGAGATTAAAAAATAAGCTCCGTAATAAAGATTATCAAATTTGTCTATTGATTAGGTTAGGATTCTCCACATCTTTGATAGCAAGGCTGTTGGAGGTATCGGATGCGGCAATCTCAAAAAGTAGGAAAACTATGTTGAAAAAGCTCTGTGGAAAAGATGGTAAACCAAAAGAATTTGATGAGTATGTTTTACAAATCCAATAATATTCGACGAGGTAAAATAATAGTAAATTATTCGATAAGGATTTAAAATAAAGGCAGTTACGGACAAATAGTAAAAAACAGGTAAATTCTAAATTAATGATTTTCTTGCTTGTTTCGTTACAAAGTTATACTTTTGCAGTGGAATTACAAACTTTTACGTTGGAAGACAAATTTAGTATTTGAATTATGAGTAAATTCTTATTGGTGCTCTTAATTTCATCTTTCTTGTGTCTGAGGGCAGATGCTCAAGATATATCGGCAAAGATGGAAGTAAAATATTTAGTGAGCTATGTAACTGACACTGTTAAAAACATAGTGTTGGAGGACACTTTCTGCCTTCGATTTAATGAAGAAAAGTCTTTGTTTTATGAATCTGATACTTTTATGAAAGACTCCTTGAGGTACAATGATATTGCTAAGTGGAGTGATATGATGAGTAAAATATTGACAATTTCATATCCTAAAAATAAGGGAGAAGCAGATTACTATGTGCTTACCGATTATGTGCAGGGGACATATATCTATCAAGATAGAATTGCTGGAGGTACATATCGTTATTCTGATAGCCTTCCTTCTTTTGATTGGCAAATTCTTCCAGAATACAAGGATATAAATGGAACAAAATGCCAAAAAGCCGTTGGAAGATATATGGGGAGAAAATATGAAGCGTGGTATGCTACGAATTTACCTGTAAAGGCTTGTCCTTGGAAATTTTATGGGCTGCCAGGACTAATTGTGGAAGTATATGACTCCAAACATTTATATTCTTTTAAGATGGTAGATATGCAACCATGTTTTGGAAAAATAGCATTGTTTCCATCTAGGCATTTTAAGACAACAAAAGATAAGTTTCTGAAGGAACAGTCACTTTATCTTGCAGATCCTGTTTATTACGAAGAAAATTATGCTTTAACCAAAATCCATTTTGGAAATTCCAGTCAAGGTTTTGTAACTAAAATGAAAAATAATAGTAGGCATCAGCCTATGGAACTTTTAAAATAAAATACGTATGAAAAAAATATTAAGTACATTTCTTTTTGCAGTTTATGCCTTGTTAAGTATGGCATCAGGTGACAAAGCAAAATTCGAATGTGTATATCGCCTTACTTATCAAACAGATACAGTCAATAAACGCAATGTAGATGCCTTGATGGCACTAAGAATCGGTGATTCACAGTCATTGTTTTATCCTCAGGCAAAATTTGAAAGTGACTCTCTGTCTCAAAATGCTAGCAGCATAAGTGAATTGCGTGCTATCAAAGATTCTATTCGTTCAAAATATGGTAGAATTACTGCAACCTTTTATGTGTTGAAGAATTTTGATAAGAATCAAATAGATTTTGTAGACAATGCTATGCAAACCTACAAATATACAGAGCCATTGTCTGTCTTTGATTGGAAATACACAGATGAAAGAAAAATGATAGGAGAACATGAATGCCAAAAGGCAACTTGTAACTTTGGTGGTAGAAGTTATGAGGTCTGGTTTGCTCCTGATATTCCGATAAGTGATGGTCCATGGAAATTCTATGGTTTGCCTGGTCTTATCTTGGAGGCATACGACATTCAGCATCATTATGAATTTACGTTTCTTGGAATGCGTGAGTGTGCTGGAGAAGTAGCTATACCAATAGATGATTATGTAAAGACTACGAAGTATGATTTTCTGAAAACAAAACAGCTATCAATAGATGACCCAAATGCATTTCTTGCAGGTATTGCAGTAACGATGGGAATCAAAGGAGATAAAGTACCGAAACGACACTTTTATAAGACTATGGAACTTGTAGAGAGTGTTAAGAAAAAGTAACGTAATTGCTTGCAGAATGAGAAGATTATATTGTTTGATATTTTTTATGCTTATCATATTTATGCCTTCTTTTGCCCAAAAGGTGGCAGTGGATGGCTATGTTTACGAGCAAGGAACTGGGAATCCTGTGAATAAAGCGATAGTCACTATATGCAATCAAAAGAGCAATATTCTGTATAGCGGTATTACTTCAAAGGAAGGAAAATTCCAATTATTGACGAAAGGTGAAGATTTGTCTTTATACACCATAAAGGTATCTTGCATGGGATATAAACCTGCTTCTTGTGCCATAGGGAATCAAAAAAACTTTCAAATAGAGCTCGAGCCAAAGGCTTTTGCATTGAAGGATGTTTATGTAAAAGCAGAAAAGATTTCTCACCATAATGATACCACTAGTTATCTCGTTTCTGGTTTTTCTTCAGCAAAAGACCGAACTATCGGTGATGTGTTAAGGAAAATGCCAGGAATAGAGGTGGCCAAAAATGGCAGTGTGTCATATAATGGAAAGGCCATCAATGAGTTCTTGGTAGAAGGCGTGGATCTCTTTGACGGACAATACAATATTGCTACTCGTAACATTTCGCATGATTTAATATCGAAAGTTGATATCATAGAGAATTATCAGTCGGCAAAGGTAATGAAGGATAGCAAGAGTGAGGGGGGAACGGTCTTGAACCTAAACTTGAAAGACAAGGCAAAAGGCCGTTGGAGTGGTAACGCCAAGATAGGTGGAGGAGTGCCCAACCTCTGGGAAGAAGAGCTCTTTGCCGCTAAGCTTTCTTCTACTAATCAAACTGCTATTACTCTGAAGACGAACAATAGCGGAAAAGATATATTGAGTGAGAACAAAACTCTGACATTGGACGACTTGCTCAGTCAAGAGGCAATGGATGAGCCTAAGAACATCATGGAAATTTCGCAAGAAAAGCCAGCTTCATTGGATGATAAGCGCACCCGCAATGCTAGGACGCATCTGGTTAATATCAGCAATGTGCAAAAAGTATCTGATACGGCTATCTTGCATTCCAAGATATACTATACCGACGATAGAAATATTTCTGATATAGAAAAAGGAGTCTCATATTTTCTTGCTGACAGCACATTAACCAAGAATACCAAAGAATATAGTATATTGGGAGCCAAGGAATTGGCTGCATCTCTTCTGTTCAAAAATGATAGAAAGACAAGTTTCTTTTCTGATGAATTGAAGTACTCTTCGTTGTGGCAAAGGAATCAAATGAGGATTTCGGGCGATTACTCCAATCTGGCAACCATACATTCTGATGTGCATAGCCTGAGCAATAAGTTGAGATGGATTCTGCCTATGGGTAGGCATTATTTGACTATTGAGTCTATGAATAAGTATCAGTCTTTGCCAGAGAAACTGAGAATTCAGGCTGATGGCCAGAGCTTGCAGAATGTTAGGAGAAGCCGTTTTTTCTCTATGACCAAATTTGATTATACATGGAGTCTGAAACGTTGGGCTTTGTCTCTGAAGGCTGAGGAGATGGTGTCTCTTGCCAGCATAAATAGTCATTTCGTCTCAGATTATATAGATACGACCTTCAATGAAAGGTCTTGTATCAATTATCTAGCTACGATAGCTCGACCTACCCTGACTTACAAGTTCAAGAGTGTTCGCTCGGAACTTGAAGTGCCGCTAGCCATATACCATTATTGGGGATTGGAGACTTCTGATAGGATGTTCTTTTTCCCAAAATGGACATTGAGTTGGCAAGTGAATAGCCGTTGGAAGTTGAGGACGAATGTCTCGTTGGGAGATACCCCTTCTTCTGTCAATAACAGCTATGAGGTTCCTATTATGACTGATAGCAAGACTTTTCGCTCTTCTCCTGTCATATGCCTTTGGCAAAATACGAAAAGTTGTGCTTTTGTATTTAATTATACTGACTATGCCCATATGTTCTTTGGCAATGCAAGTATAGGATTTGATTGGGGAAAGGATGAGGTTGGTACGACCAAATGGGTTGACCGTGATTTGGTGTTCTATTCTAAGATGAAGGAGAATAATTCTTCCAGAGGAACCATGGTGTTGGGGAGTCTTAGCAAGAGAATAGAGGGGATAAAGGGAATGGTCAATGCCAAATGTCTAGGCTTTCTCAATCGGGCAACTATCTTGCAGAATGGTGAATCTGTTGATTATAAAACGAATATGTGGCAAACCTCCGTAGGGCTTAATTCTAATGTGCATGATTGGTTGGAGATTGACTATCAGTTGGGATATAACATCAATTCGTTAAGCTTTTCGAAGGCTAAGACATCAACAAAGCTGCTTACTCAAGCGCTGAACATCAGTTTTCTCCCCATTGAGGATTTGACCTTGACTGTAATGGCAGAGCATTATGCTAACTATTTTAGTTCGCTCCCGTCTAAGCAGACGATATTTAGTGATATAAGATGTGTCTATAAATACCATAAGGTAGATTTCGTTGGAAGTCTGACTAATGTCTTTAATCAGAAATATTATAATAATACATCATATACAGACTTGAGTAGTTCTTATCGTAAGTTTTCGCTTCGTGGTCGTACATTTCTGCTGAGTGTTGTTACTTATTTCTGATACCTTTTTCCTTCACCAGCAATTCTGGTAATTGGAGAATCGCCATCTTATTTCTTTTTTATTGAAACTATCAAGAAAAGGTATTCGCAAATTCTAGTTTAGGTATTCTTTTTCTTATTTTATAGGGTGATAGTAATTTTATGGGATATTGATATCAGCTCAGATTGGCTAATAATTACTAAAAGTTACCCTAAGGTAAGTTACCTTTGGGTAACTTTTTGTATATTTGCAGGTGGTACGAATGTAATAAAGCAGATAAAACGAATTTAATAAGAAGAATATGGCTGTATTTCAATCTCCTTTTCAGTTTGGTACTTTGGCTACCGAAGAGAATTTTATCGACCGAACGGAAGACAGGGCTTTGCTCAAGCAACTCCTGGCTTCCCATATCAACGTGATGCTCATTTCTCCACGTCGATGGGGAAAATCGTCGCTTGTCAAGAAGGCGATGACGGAACTGAGTGAAGAAGATAAGGAGGTGAGAATCTGCTATATAGATGCTTTCAGTATCGGCTCGGAAGCAGAATTCTATCGCACTTTTGCCAGTCAGGTCATAGCCTGTGCTTCTTCCAAGTTTGTGCCGCAAGAAAGAGATAAGATGGCAATTCTCCAATTGCCGGAGTTGCTGGCGAAGGAAAAGGGAATCAGGATTATCGTGTGCATTGATGAATTTCAGCAGTTGGCTAATCTGCCGGAATATAAGGATATGGAGGGCAAGATGCGCTCAGTATGGCAACAGCAGCAGTTGACCTCTTATTGCCTTTATGGCAGTAAGCGCAATATGATGCTCAATATCTTCAACAATTCCAACAGTCCGTTCTATCGTTTCGGACAGGTCATCTTCATGCAGAAGATAGCCAAGGAGCATTGGGTTCCTTTTATCTTATCATCTTTTGAGAAGACCGGCAAGCGAATTTCTGAATCTTTTGCCAGCAGGATTTGCGATGTGGTGGAGTGTCATTCCTGGTATCTGCAGCAGTTGTGCTATTTTATTTGGAGCTTTACGGTTTCTGAGGTGACGGAAGAAGTGTTTTCTCTCGGTCTCAAGCAGGTATTGAATATCAACACCCCGATGTTTCAGAACGATACGGAAAATCTCAGTTCTACCCAGATAGAGTTGCTCAAGGCGATAGCTGATGGCGAGCAGCATTTCTCGTCACAAGCTGTGAAGCAGGTGTATAACCTGGGTAATCCCAATACGATAGTAAAGAACAAGAAGGTTCTTCAGAACAAGGATATCATTGAGAAGCAGAAGGCCGATTTCGTATTTGTTGATCCGATCTATCGTCTGTGGTTTAAGGAAGAGTATTGCTAAAAGGCAGAAAAGGTTCTTCCGTTGAGCATTACCGCACAGCAGCAGGATTCCATCCGCACAACACTTGATGTGCATCTGCACAACAGCTGATATGCAAGCGCACAACAGCTGTTGTGCGGTTCAAGGTATTAACAATCCTGAAGACAGGTATTATATCTTCTGGCAACTACTCCTATATCTTCCGATTACTTCTATTATATTTTCCTGCTGTTACTCCTATATCTTTCGATCACTTCTCCTATATCTTTCGATCACTTCTCCTATATCTTTCAATGATTGTTGATACTTGATTATTATCTTAAATATCCGTAAAATAATTACGGTGCATTGTTTTTTTATATATCTTTGCAAATGCTTAGCAGCACTTGACATTATAATAATTGAATGATGGTTTTCGTCGTTTAGGGGTGTGTTTGCTTTGCATCAACAATTTCGTTATCAATTAAAAATAAAGTATATAGAACCATGTTAGTAAAATTTGCCGTAACGAACTATAGAGGATTTGCCGATCGCATAGAATGGGATTTGTCGAAACCAAGTAACTATTCGTTCAATACTTTTGCCATTAAAGATGGTATCATCAAGAATGGCATTGTGTATGGACCTAATGGTTCTGGCAAGTCGAACTTTGCAATGGCCATCTTCGACATTACCAATCATCTTTCACAGAAGTGGAAGAAGGTGAACTATTATGATAACTTTACATATACGGGAAAGTTGAACTTCCCCGTAAAATTTGAATATGCCTTCAAGTTTAGAGATGATACGTTACAATATACATATAGCAAATCGCCTGATGGAAAGCTGGAGGAAGAAGAACTTGTTGTGAATAACAAACTTATTTTCTGCAACAAGAATTCTGTCTTGACATTGGATGATTTTGAGTTCCCGATGGATTCTGCGGTGAAGGCAAACCTTGCCAATAACGCCAACAATGTATCCATCGTAAACTTTCTGCTTACTTCCTATCCTCTTGCCAAGGAGCATTATCTTCTGAAACTGCAGCAATTCGTAAACTCAATGTTATGGTTCAGAAGTGTTGAAAAAAATGAGTTTATGGGGTTGGCTACTGCTCCGGCTAATCTCGATGAGTATATCATCAAGAATCAGTTGACTCGGGACTTTGAGGACTTCATCCATCGGGTAAGCGGACAAAGTTTTGAGTTTCAGGAGCCAAAGGATGATGATAAAGAGTTGTATTGCGTATTTGGATTAGGTCGCATTCCATTCGATAAGATTGCATCAACGGGTACTCAATCTCTGATGCTGCTTTATTACTGGCTGAAACAGATGACAAATGCATCGTTCGTTTTCATTGATGAATTTGATGCATTCTATCATTTCAGACTCTCTTATGAGGTTTGCAAGACTCTCTTTGCCCTTCCATGTCAGGCTTTTACGTCATCACACAATACCTATCTGATGACCAACGACTTGCTTCGCCCAGACTGCAATTTCATCTTGCAAGACAACAAAATCAAGCCGTTGAGCGACTGCACCCAAAAAGAGTTGAGATTCGGGCATAATATAGAAAAAATGTTTAGAGGTAACGCATTCGAAGTATGATACTATTTGTTTTTGAAGGAGTAAAACGGGAGCCGGATTTGTTCCGCACCATCCAGCGATTATACTTTGCAAACAGAGATGAGCAGATAGTATGTTCCTATAACAACAACATCTATCAACTATACAAAGATTTGCAGGAGTATGATGGCGATGGAGATATTGTGTCTTTACTCATGGAGAAATTTGCCTGTCAAGCTGACAATCCGCTCAAGGATATTGATGCATCTGCTGACATTTCTGAAATCTATCTGTTCTTCGACTATGACTTTCATAACCGGAATTTATCTCTCGAAGAAATCAACAGGCAGGTAAAGGAAATGCTTGAAACTTTCAATAATGAAACGGAGTTTGGTAGGCTTTATATTGACTATCCGATGGTTGAGTCTATACGATATACTAAGCAGTTGCCAGATGCAAACTATTGGACGTATTCTGTAACACGTTCTGAGTGTGGTAAGTTCAAAGGTGTATCTGCCGATTTTTCTGCTTATGACAGTTTTGATTTCATCCTACTGAAAGATCACCGAGAGCCAACAGAAGAAGAGACGAAGGAAATCAAGCAGAATTGGGAATATTTAAAGGAAATGAATGTGGGAAAAGCGAACTATCTATGTAAGGGGAAGAATTCGATGCCTGCATCTAAAGAAGACATACTTCAAGACAAAATATTCAACTCACAATTAAAGCAGTATGTGAATACCGAAGATTGTAAAGTAGCAGTACTCAATGCTTTCCCGATATTTCTGTTTGACTATTTCAAATGATATTTGTGACACCAGTGACACTTGTGACACTTGTTTTCTAAAACTTTCTTCACGCGGGCGGGCAGGAAAAATTTTTCTGAAAAGCTTCCCGCCCGCCTACGTGAGAGAGTTTTTAAGAAAACCCTGTCACCAGTGTCATCCGTCATTCCTAAGTAAGTTACTTAGCTATCGTAACCAAGTCACTTAGCTATCCTAAGCAAGTTACTTAGCCGTCAAAAGCAAGTCTCTTTTATCATTGGAATAAATCATCTTTTTGGGCTAATCATCAGAAAAAGAAAGAAAATCCGTGAGAAACCGTGAATAACCGTGAGAAACCGTGAATGCCGGATTCTCAGGTTTGTATCTTTGCATTGTGATTCAGAAAGAACTACAGGCAATGCGCAGCGCTACTTAACTTTGTTCAGATGAAAGTTCTGCTTTTTTCTAATTTTATAGAGACATTCTGTTGTAGTTTCTTTATTTTTTCGTACTTTTGCAAAAAAAAGAGAGGAATGAAAGAAAAGGTCATATTTTTATTGTTAATCATCATGCTTCTTGCATCTTGTGCAGGAAACAGGAAGTATGATGATTTGATGCAACGGGCAGATAGCATCATGAATGTTAATGACGACTCCGCGAAGGTTGCCATCCAGATACTTGAAGAGCCTTATGAGAATTTTTCGTATATGCTAACAGATTAAAGAATAAAGAAAAATATGAGAGTAATAATGGTAAGATGCATTTTCTTGGTCTTCTTTATGGTTATCACTACCATAAGTTCTTATGGACAAAATGAGGAACAGAAGATGATGGGGGAGGCTAAATTGAAAGAGGAGAGCTTGCAGACTCGTGATACATTATCTTATGCACTCAACGATGTCGTAATAAAAGGATCAGCCAAGAGTATGCGTATTACGGACAATTCCGTCATCATGAACATCGCAAACACAGAATTGGCAAAGAAAGGAAAGCTCTTGGATATTTTGACTTATATGCCTTTTGTTAGTAAACAAAATAATAACATTATTGTTGCAGGTAAAGGAGAACCTATCTTTTACCTTAATGGTCATCGCTTGTATGAATCGTCTGAACTGGAAAAACTATTGGCTTCTGATATCAAGGACATTGAAGTCGTAACCTCGCCTGGTGCCGAATATGATGCCAGTGCTAAAGCTGTGATTAAAATCAGAACAATAAAACCTAAAGGTGCTGGATTTAGCGGAAACGTAGAAAGTACTTTAGCTTACTTAGGCAATCATAAACTCTCAGAAATACCTAGAAGTAATTTCAATTATAGAACAGGTGGCTTGGATGTCTTTGCGTCTCTAAATCTTCGTGATACAAGAACAAAGAGCGAGTCAGACCAAAACATGTCGTTAACAAATGAGGACACTTATGCCCAAAATGAAACTTCCGTAACACGTAATACTTGGTTGGGCTATGATGGAAACATAGGTATGGACTATACTGCCAAGTCTTGGAATTTCGGCATAAAATATGCTTTTACAAAGACTCCATATAATAAAGCTACAACAGAAGGCGACGTGCAAGTGATGAAGAATGAAGAAACTTTTTATGACCTATGGTTGAAAAATGCTACCGACATCAATATGTTGGTTCAAAACCTCAGTGCTTATGCTATTTATGACTTGAGTAAACATAGCAAACTTTTTATGGACTGGTATCTTAGCAAGAGCGACAATGATACAGAACAGGACATCGAAGAGATTTACACTGCAAGCTCCCCAAAAAATACAAGTTCACATAGCTCCTATTCCAACAAGTTTTTTGCTGGAAAATTAGAAATGCAGCACACATTCAACTTTGGTAATATAAAGTACGGAACAGAATGCTCCCAAACACGATATACAACTGCCTTTGAAAATAAGGATAATAGTCTTCTGACTCCTGCTTCAAGTAGCCTAAGAAAAGAAAAAACGATAGCGGCATACACAAGCCTTACTCTGAAAAGTGACTTTATGACTACTTCTGCAGGAATGAGATATGAATATTGCAAAGTAAACTATGAAAGCAGCGACTATGACGATTCCTGGAATGAGTCGAATTGGTTCCCTTTCATATCACTGCAAAAAAGGTTAGGCAAGGTAAAGCTCAGTGTGAGTTATACCAATAAAATCAAGCGACCGGTGTATTACTCTTTTAGGAACAATGTTACCTATCGTTCTCCATTCGAGTATTCCACAGGAAATCCTAGTTTGAAATCAACGTTTTATCATACCATCAGTTCGTTGCTATCTTATAAGAATCTGAGTGCTTCTGTGACCTATGAAGCACAGAAACATCCAGTCTTCTATATGATTCGACAATATGGTGACAACAATGCTGTAATGGTTCGTCCTGAGAACGTTAAGTCTTACAAGCATTTGGTCGTTACGGGGAATTGGTTTACCACACTAGGTCCTTGGACTCCCTATATCAGTGCTTCATTAGAAAAGCCTTTCTTAAAGATAGAATATACTCAATATAACAAGATGAGAGCGAATATTGAGTTGTTTAATACATTTTCCACACACCAAGGTTACAGCTTTGATGTAAATTTTTCTTTTTCTAGTGGCGGCAATCAAAATATAATGGATAGAAAAGCTAACAGTATGTTCCAGCTAGGAGCATATAAGAATTTCTTGGGAGAAAATCTATATGTTGGTATCTATTATATGGATGTCTTCAAAACACAGAAGAGTAAGTACACCATTCTGTTGGACAATGTTTGGCTGCACAAGACATCCTATGATTTTAACAATGGTATTTATATTACAGCTATCTATAAGTTTAACACTGCGAATAGCAGATATCATGGTAATCAAGCGGGACTTTCAGAAAAAGCTAGGATTGCCATGTAAGCAGGATAAAGAGGGCGTGTCATCAAGCTCATGACACATCCATAATAAAAGGTTATCCAAGGGTAAATTACCTTTAGATAACCTTTATTTTTATGTCTTATTTATGCCTTATTCATCATCCTTGTTGTCTGCCACAACCTGCGGACCTCTTACCTTGTCCTTCAGACTCAGACCTTTTTTGATTTCGATGTTCACACCATCGCTCAATCCGGTGGTTACTTGCTTGCGCTCGTAAGTCTTCTTCTCGCCGCTGCCCTTTACGATATAGA
>OBCL01000299.1_pt1 | contig 13287 bp, 9 predicted proteins | sample 1495931 | NCBI WGS metagenome assembly OBCL01 (sample SAMN03418275, study PRJEB22391) | human gut metagenome | biome: human-gut; feature: organic feature; material: feces | host: Homo sapiens | place: Tanzania | collected 2013-01
TATAGCTGCATCGTCTGCATACAGAAGTCGGGTCTGCCGGCTTCGGGTGGCGGCATGAGCGGCGTGGTGTTCCACGACATCGCTGAGGGTATCATGGCACAGAGTCTGAAACTGGAGGCTGCCGATGCACGCGACTCGCTGTCGGTGCTCATTCCGCAGGTGAAGAACGGCAACATGCTTGCTGCAAGCTACGTGCTCGACCATCTCGGCATAAAGCAGCGATCCAACTGGGACGGCTCGTATCTCAACGGCAACCCCATCTGGGGACACGCCTTGGAGAGCAACGGAAAGACAATCGCGCTGCATCGTGTGCCAGAAGTGGACAAGAACACCATGCCCGACGTGCACGGCATGGGAGCCAAGGATGCCGTGTATCTCATAGAAAGTCGCGGCGTGAAGGTGAAGCTAAATGGCAGAGGAAAGGTCATGGAGCAGAGCATCGGTGCAGGAGAACGTATAAAGAAGGGCATGGTTTGCTCGCTAAGGCTCGGTTGATGAGTTGAGGTGTTGATGAGTTGAGGTGTTTATCCAATTCCTCTATTATATAAAAAAGTAAAAACCAGATATATGAAACTTAAAGAATTGCTTAAGGACATCACCGTTCTTGCTATAAAAGGCAGCGATGATGTAGAAGTGACAGGCGTCAATATTGATTCTCGCCGCATCAAGGAAGGACATTTGTTCGTGGCAATGAAAGGCACCCAGGTAGACGGACACAAGTTCATACCTAAGGCTGTGGAGCTCGGCGCGAAGGCTGTGCTCTGCGAAGTGATACCAGAACAAACCGAAGAAAACGTGACGTATGTGCAGGTGGCTGACACCGAGGACGTGGTGGGCATCGTTGCAACCACATTCCACGGCAATCCGTCGACAAAGCTGAAGCTCGTCGGTGTGACCGGAACGAACGGCAAAACCACTATCGCCACCTTATTATATAATATGTTCTCGAAGATGGGGCACAAGTGCGGACTGCTCTCTACGGTGTGCAACTACATCGTTGATGAGGCTGTGCCGGCAGACCATACCACTCCAGACCCGATAGCACTGAACGAGCTGCTTCACCGCATGGTGGACGCAGGCTGCGAGTACGCCTTCATGGAGTGCTCGTCGCACGCCATAGCGCAGAAGCGCATCGGCGGACTGACCTTCGCCGGTGGACTCTTCACCAACCTCACACGCGACCACCTCGACTATCACAAGACATTCGAGAACTATCGCAACGCGAAGAAGGCTTTCTTCGACATGCTGCCCAAGACAGCATTCGCCATAACCAACGCCGACGACAAGAACGGAATGGTGATGGTGCAGAACACCAAGGCTACGGTGAAGACATACTCCACACGTAGCGTTGCCGACTTCAAGGCGCGCATCATCGAGTGTCACTTTGAAGGAATGTACCTCGAAGTGGACGGCAGAGAGGTGGGCGTGCAGTTCATCGGCAAGTTCAACGTCAGCAACCTGCTGGCTGTGTACGGTGCAGCAGTGATGCTCGGCAAGAAGCCGGAGGACGTGCTCGTGGCGATGAGCACGCTGCACAGTGTGAGCGGACGCCTCGAACCGATACACTCGCCAGAGGGATACACCGCCGTTGTCGATTATGCCCACACGCCTGACGCATTGGAGAATGTGCTCAACGCCATCCATGAGGTGCTCGACGGCAAGGGAGAGGTGATAACCGTATGCGGAGCCGGAGGCAACCGCGACAAGGGCAAGCGTCCGCTTATGGCACAGGAGGCTGTGAAGCAGAGCGACCGCGTCATCATCACAAGCGACAACCCACGCTTCGAGGAGCCACAGGATATCATCAACGATATGCTTGCCGGACTCAATGCGCAGCAGATGAAGAAGGTGATAGCCATCACCGACCGTCGGGAGGCAATACGCACAGCCTGCATGATGGCGAAGAAGGGTGACGTAGTGCTCATAGCTGGAAAAGGACATGAGAATTACCAGGAGATAAAGGGTGTGAAGCATCACTTCGACGACCATGAAGTGGTGCGCGAATGCTTTTAAAGTTCAAAACTCAAAACTTAGAAATGTTATACTATCTTTTCCGTTTCCTCGAAGAATACGGCATTAGTGGCTCGCACATGTGGGGCTACATATCATTCCGCTCGCTGTTGGCACTGATCATCTCGCTCGTTGTCTCAGCATGGTTTGGCGAGAAGTTTATCAAGTATCTGAAGCGTAAGCAGATTACGGAGACAGCACGCGACGCAAGCATCGATCCGTTTGGCGTAAAGAAGATTGGTGTGCCGTCGATGGGTGGTGTGATAATCATCGTCTCTATCCTCGTGCCAGTGTTGTTGCTCGGCCGTCTGCGCAACATCTACCTCATCCTGATGATAGTCACCACGCTGTGGCTCGGCTTCTTGGGTGGCATGGACGACTTCATAAAGATATTCCGCCACGACAAGGAAGGACTGAAAGGTCGTTACAAGATTGTGGGACAGGTGGGCATCGGACTCATCGTGGGTCTTGTGCTGTGGGCATCGCCCGACGTGAAGATGAACGAGAACCTCGTCTACGAACGCCAAGGGCAAGAACTCGTGGTGAAGCATCAGAGCGAAGCGCATAAGTCACTGAAAACCACCATCCCGTTCGTGAAGAGCCATAACCTCGACTACTCGCGCATAACGAGCATCTTCGGCGAACATCGTGTGGCAGCCGGCTGGATACTGTTTGTCATTATGACCATCTTAGTGGTGACGGCAGTGAGCAACGGAGCCAATCTGAACGACGGCATGGACGGCATGTGCGCAGGCAACTCCGCCATAATAGGCGTGGCACTGGGCATACTCGCCTATGTCAGTTCGCACATCGAATATGCCGGTTATCTGAACATAATGTACATACCCGATTCGCAGGAACTCGTAGTATTCCTCAGTGCTTTTGTCGGAGCATTGATAGGCTTCCTTTGGTACAACGCCTATCCGGCTCAGGTGTTCATGGGCGACACCGGCTCGCTCACCATCGGTGGCATCATCGCCGTAACGGCAATCATCATACACAAGGAGCTGATGCTCCCGATACTCTGTGGCATCTTCTTTGTGGAGAGCCTAAGCGTCATACTGCAGGTCTACTACTTCAAACTCGGTAAACGTCATGGCGTTAAGCAGCGCATCTTTAAGCGCACGCCAATCCACGACAACTTCCGCACACAGGCTTCGCAGCTCGACCCCGACTGTAAGTATCTCATAACCCGACCACGAACTGCGTTTCATGAGTCGAAGATAACGGTGCGCTTCTGGATTACAACCATAATCCTTGCAGCGATGACCATCATAACGTTAAAGATTAGATAGGAAGGGTGTTGAGATCTCTCAGCAGATACACATCTTTCTTAGTTCTAAAATAAAAAAGACAATGAAAAGAATAGTTATTCTTGGAGCCGGCGAAAGTGGAGCCGGTGCCGCAGTGTTGGCAAAGAAAGAAGGCTTCGATGTGTTCGTTAGCGACATGTCAGCCATCAAAGACAAATACAAGAAACTGCTCGACGACCACGCCATCGAGTGGGAGGAGCGTCAGCACACAGAGGAGAAGATACTCTCTGCCGACGAAATCATCAAGAGTCCCGGCATCCCGAAGGAAGCGCCAATGGTGAAGGCGGCTATGGAGAAGGGCATACACATCATCAGCGAGATAGAGTTTGCAGGTCGCTACACCCACTCGAAGATGATATGTATCACCGGTTCTAATGGCAAGACAACAACCACGTCGCTCATCTATCACATCTTCAAGACTGCAGGCTACGACGTAGGACTCGCCGGAAACATCGGACGCTCGCTCGCATTGCAGGTGGCAGAGGATCCGCACGAATACTACATCATCGAGCTTAGTTCATTCCAACTCGACAATATGTACGACTTCCACGCCAATATCGCCATTCTGCTGAACATCACGCCCGACCACCTCGACCGCTACGACTACTGTATGCAGAACTACGTGGACGCGAAGATGCGCATCATACAGAACCAGACCGACAAGGACTCGTTCATCTACTGGAACGATGACCCCGTCATCAAGCGCGAACTGGAGAAATACGACATCAAAGCCATTCAGTATCCGTTCTCCGAATTGAAGGAGAAGGGTTCCATTGGCTACATGGAGGACGGCGAGTACACCATTGAGCGACCTACACCGTTCAACATGGAGCAGGAAGAGTTGTCGCTCACCGGCAAACACAACATATACAACTCGCTGGCAGCAGGCATCGCTGGCAACATCACGGGCATCAAGAAGGACGTGATACGTCAGAGTCTGAGCGACTTCCCTGGCGTAGAACACCGCTTGGAGAAGGTGTGCAAGGTGGGCGGAGTGCAGTATGTCAACGATTCGAAAGCTACGAATGTAGACGCTTGCTGGTATGCGCTTGAGAGCATGAAGACACCTACTATCCTCATCATCGGTGGTAAGGACAAAGGCAACGACTATAACGAGATACTCGACCTCGTGAAGCAGAAGTGTAAGGCACTCGTATTCCTCGGTGCCGACAACACAAAGCTGCACAACTTCTTTGACAACCAGGGCGTGGAGATACGCGATACTCACTCGATGAAGGACTGTGTGGCTGCCTGCTACGAGCTTGCAGAACCCGGCGACACCGTGTTGCTCAGTCCGTGCTGCGCCAGCTTTGACCTCTTCAAGAATATGGAGGACAGAGGTGAGCAGTTTAAGACACTGGTGAGAGGATTGTAATAGGTGGGTGAGGTGGTGAGGTGTTGAGGTGTTGAGATGTTGAGGTGTTGAGATGTTGATGTGTTGACATTAGCAATACAAATCTCAACATCTCACCACATCACCATCTCAACCCCTCACCATCTCACCATAAAAATAACAAGCAATGATAAACAAGACATTAGACAACATATTCAAAGGCGACAAGGGAATATGGATGGTGTTCTTCTTCCTATGCGTTATTAGTGTCATTGAGGTGTATTCCGCCTCTGCGCAGCTAACGTATAAGGGAGGTAGCTACACAGCTCCTGTCATAAAGCATATCTTCCTGCTCGCAGTCGGAATATTCTTCATGGTAGTGACGCTCAACGTGAAGTGTAAATACTTCAAGATGGCAACGCCATTCATGCTCGTTATCTCTCTGGTGACGCTGTTGTGGGTGTTTTTAGCTGGCGCCTCCACCAATGGAGCACAACGCTGGATAAGCATCGTAGGCATACAGTTTCAGCCCTCGGAGATAGCCAAGGGCACCATGGTGCTCGCTACGGCGCAGATATTGAGTGCGTTGCAGACTGAGGATGGAGCCGACAAGATGGCATTCAAGTACATACTCACAGTGTGCTTCTTCATTGTGCCACTTATCATGGTTGAGAACCTGTCAACGGCATTGTTGCTCTGCATCGTCATATTCATGATGATGCTGCTTGGGCGTGTGCCCATGCGTCAGCTTGGCAAGCTGCTCGGCTTTACAGTGCTCGGCGTAGCACTCGTCGTTGGAGCCGTGATGACCTTTGGTAAAGACGAGGCGCAGAAGCCCGAGAGCCAGACCCTCACCGAGCAAGTAGTGAAGCCGAATGATGTCAATGGCACTAATGTCGAAGAAAAGTCGGAAGATAAGAACATTGTGGAGAAGGTGTTCCACCGCTTCGATACGTGGAAGTCGCGCATCAATAAGTTCCTCGCACACAAGGATGTAGCGCCGAAGGATATCGATCTTGATAAGGATGCTCAGGTGGCGCACGCCAACATTGCCATCGCCTCTTCGAATATCACCGGCAAAGGTCCGGGCAACTCCGAGGAGCGCGACTTCGTGTCGCAGGCGTTCAGCGACTTTATCTATGCTATTATCATCGAGGAGATGGGCATCGTAGGTGCTGCCGGTGTAGCCATGCTCTACATCATTCTGTTGTTCCGCACGGGACGCATTGCCAGCAAGTGTGAGAACAACTTCCCTGCACTCTTCGCCATGGGACTCGCCCTTCTGCTCGTTACGCAGGCACTGTTCAACATGTGCGTTGCGGTGGGCATCGTACCTGTGACAGGTCAGCCGCTGCCGCTCATCAGTAAGGGTGGAACGTCGACCATCATCAACTGCGTGTACATCGGTGCAATACTCAGTATCAGTCGCTCGGCACAACGCAAACAGGAAATAATTGCCGACACAACAGAAGCGTAAATTACACAACTAAAAACGTTAAATTACACTCTATATTATTCCCGCAGCGCGGGAACATTATTCCGGTGCTACGGGAACAACACTCCAGCGCAACCGGAACAATGTTCCGGTGCTACGGGAATTTTCTTGTTTTTGCGAGATGTAAAAACTACATTTGCGAGATATAAAACTACATTCAACGCATCGAATATAGACATACATAGAGTAGAAGTTGCAAACGTCTGTGTATTAATAAAAAAAAGCGTAAGAAAAAAACGTAATAATCTGAAATATCAGAAAAAATTATTAATTTTGTATTTTGAAAGAAATGTGAGTAAATGGAACAAGAAATAAGAGTCATTGTTAGTGGCGGTGGCACCGGTGGACACATATTTCCAGCCGTGTCGATAGCCAATGCAATAAAGTCGAAATGCCCCAACGCGAAGATACTCTTCGTTGGAGCCCTCGGACGTATGGAGATGCAGCGTGTGCCAGACGCAGGTTACGAGATAGTAGGTCTGCCGGTTAGAGGATTTATCCGTCCGCTGTGGTCGCCTCGTAACATCGGTGTTGCGCTCGACTTCCTCCGCAGCAAGCGAATGGTGCGCAAGACAATTCGCGAGTTTGCCCCGGATGTGGTGGTAGGCGTAGGCGGATATGCCAGTGCCGCTACGCTCGATGCTGCCAGTGCTATGGGTATCCCGACACTTATACAGGAACAGAACTCATACGCCGGCGTGACTAACAAGCACCTCGCCGCCAAGGCACGCAAGATATGTGTGGCATACGACGGCATGGAACGCTTCTTCCCAGCCGAGAAGATAATCAACACCGGCAATCCCGTGCGCCAGAACCTCATCGAGACAACCATCTCGCGCGAAGAGGCAGTGCTCAGTCTCGGGCTCGACCCCACAAAGAAGACCATACTTCTCGTAGGTGGTAGTCTCGGAGCTCGCACCATCAACGAAAGCGTGCTGCAGCACCTCGACCTCGTAGAGCATAGCGGTGTGCAGTTTGTATGGCAAACAGGCAAGTATTACAGCGCAGCAGTGGCAGAGCAGCTCAAGGCGCACAAACCGCTGCCTATGCTGAAGGTGATGGACTTCATCAGCGACATGGGAGCTGCATACAAAGCTGCCGACCTCGTGATAAGTCGTGCAGGAGCAAGCTCCGTCAGCGAGTTCTGCTTGATAGGCAAGCCCGTAATCCTCGTGCCTTCGCCAAACGTGGCTGAGGATCATCAGACAAAGAACGCTTTGGCACTCGTCAACAAAGACGCAGCCCTCTACGTGAAGGATGCCGAAGCACCAGCAACACTGCTCCGCCTCGCTATTGATACCGTGAACGACGCAGAACAGCTCGCACAACTCACAGCGAACATTAAAAAACTCGGCAAGCACAACTCTGCCGACGTAATAGCCGACGAGGTACTGAAACTCGCCAATAAACAGTAAAAAGACAAAAATGGAACTCAAAGATATTAAAGCCGTATATTTCGTAGGCGCAGGTGGCATCGGCATGAGCGCCATTGTACGCTATTTCATTCGCAAGGGCGTGGTGGTGGCAGGCTACGACAAGACACCATCTGAACTGACAAAGCAGCTCGAGCGCGAAGGCGCACTCCTCCACTATGATGAGAACATAGACGAGATACCACACGCTTGTCGCGACCCGAAGTCGTGCCTCGTAATCTATACACCGGCGATACCAGCCGACCATAAGGAGTTGCAGTACTTCCGCGAGAATGGCTTCACCGTGGAGAAGCGCGCACAGGTGCTCGGCACACTGACACGCACACATAAAGGACTCTGCGTGGCTGGCACACACGGCAAGACATCAACCTCAACCATGTGTGCACACATCATGCACCAGAGTCATATCGACTGCAACGCATTCCTCGGAGGCATATCAAAGAACTATGGTTCCAACTATATAATCTCGGACGAAAGCGACTATGTAGTGATAGAAGCCGACGAGTTCGACCGCTCGTTCCATTGGCTTCGCCCGTGGATGAGTGTCATCACAGCAACCGACCCTGACCACCTCGACATCTACGGCACAAAAGAAGCATACCTTGAGAGCTTCCGCCACTATACAACACTCATTCAGCCAGGTGGCGCACTCATCATACATCGCGACTTGGAGATGAAACAGGCGGTGCAGGAAGGTGTGAAGGTGTACGACTATAGCCGCCACGAGGGCGACTTCCATGCTGAGAATATCGTCATCGACAACGGAACAATCACCTTCGACTTTATCTCGCCAATAGAGAACGTGAAGGGAGTGAAGCTCGGACAACCTGTGCCAATCAACATCGACAACGGTATCGCAGCTATGGCAATGGCACAGCTCGCCGGATGCAACGCAGAAGAGCTGAAGTACGGCATGAAGACATACCATGGCGTAGACCGCCGTTTCGACTTTAAGATAAACGATAGCCGACATGTGCTGCTCTCCGACTACGCACACCATCCGAAGGAGATATACCAAAGCGCAAAGAGCATACGCGAGCTATATAGCGGACGACATATCACAGCGATATTCCAGCCCCACCTCTACACTCGCACACGCGACTTCTATCGCGACTTCGCTGACGCACTTAGTCAGCTCGACGAGGTGATACTCACCGAGATTTACCCCGCACGTGAGCAACCTATCGAAGGCGTAACGTCGCAGCTCATCTACGACAACCTGCGTCCTGGGGTGGAGAAGAGCATCATACGCAAAGACGATGTGCTCGACCTCGTAAGCAAGCGCGACTTCGACGTGCTCGTGATACTCGGAGCCGGCGACCTCGACAACTATATGCCACAAATAACTAAGATAATAGAGAATAAGAAGTGAAACTGTCCCGTAGCAAAATCTTCTTCGTTGTAAGTGATGTGCTGATAGCCGTTTACCTGCTTTTTGCCTTCTGCTCTTTCGATAAGAAAGGCGGAAACCATACCCCGTGCAATAAGGTGAGCATTGACATCGCCGACAACGTAACAAGCGGATTTATCGATACGAAGATAATAAAGGACAGACTGCATAAGAACGGCATCTACCCAATGGGCAAAGAAATGTGCAAGATAGACACACGCCGCATTGAGGAGATGCTCAGTAAAAGCCCGTTCGTGCAAACCGCCAATTGTTATAAGACAGAAGGCGGACACGTATATATCAGCGTCACGCAGCGTATGCCTGTGATAAGGATAAAAGCCGAAAACGGCGACGACTACTATGTAGACGACAACGACTGCGTGATGCCGACCACCCACTACACCAGCGACCTCATCATAGCCACGGGTAATATCAATCGCTGGTATGCCACCAACTATCTCTCGCCCTTAGGCAGAGTGATTATGGCAAACGAAATGTGGAAAAACCTCATTGAGCAAATCAATGTACTACCCAACTACAGCATCGAGATTGTGCCACGCATCGGCGACCACATCGTGCACATTGGTAGACTGCCCGACTGCAAGAATCGCACAGAGCGCTTCGCTGCAATAAAGAAGTTTATGGATGTGAAGATGACGCGCCTGTCGAAGTTCTATAAGTACGGACTCTCTGCTGTGGGATGGAACAAATACTCGTACATCGACATCGAGTTCGACAACCAAATCATCTGTCGAAAGAAGTCGTCGAAACATGCATATGTAGCACCAGTAGCGATGCCTGTTGCTGTGCAACAAACCGCCGAACAGGCACAACCCACCGCCGAACAGGCACAACCTAACGCTACACCGACGCAGTCTACTACCGAACCGACGCAGGGTAAGAAGGAAACCACGAAATCTGCGGCTAAAGAAGTAGAGAAGAAACCGGCTAAGACAGAAAAGAAGCCAGACAAGACAGAAAAGAAGTCTGACAAGACAGATAAGAAGTCGGCTAAGTCAGATAAGAAGTCGAAAGACGATAAACCACAAAAGAAGAAATCAAGTAACAAACGATAATATAACACTCAACAAGATAAACGTATGGCAAAGGATTTAATAGTAGCTATTGAGCTCGGGTCGTCTAAGATGACCGGAATTGCCGGAAGAAAAAACCCCGATGGCAGCATCTCTATTCTTGCTGTCGCAAAAGAAGACTCCACCCAGTACATACGCAAGGGCGTAGCATATAATATTGAACGTACCGCACAGGGACTGAGCAATATAGTAAACAAACTAAAGAACACTCTTAAAACAGAAATAGCGCAGGTGTATGTAGGCATCGGAGGTCAGAGCATACATAGCGTCAAGAACCCCGTAATAAAGGAATTGCCGCAGGACACAATCGTGTCGCAGGAGATGGTGAACGAACTCATGGACACCAATCGCAGCATGGTATATCCCGACTACGAAATTCTGGATGCCATAACCGAGGAATACAAGGTGGGCGCACTCTTTCAGGACGACCCCATTGGCATTCAGGCAGAACATCTTGAGGGCAACTTTCTCAATGTGTTGTGGCGTCGCTCGTTCTATCGCAACATCAACAAGAGTCTTGACAACGCTGGCATTAAGGTGGCAGAGATGTATCTCGCGCCGCTTGCAATGGCTGATAGTGTGCTCACCGAAGCAGAGAAGCGTGCAGGTTGCGTGCTCGTCGACCTTGGTGCCGAGACCACAACCGTATCGGTCTACTACCGCGACAAGCTGCGCCATATCGCCGTGCTTCCACTCGGCGGATCTAACGTGACCAAAGACCTCGAGTCGTTGCAGATAGACGAAATAAACGCAGAGGCTATGAAGCTGAAGCATGCGTCGGCTCTGACCAACGAGAAAGATATAGACGCCGACGCAACTCTACCCATCGGCGACGGCAGAACGATACCCAGCCGAATGTTCATCCAGGTGGTTGAGGCGCGCATGCTCGAGATAGTAGAGAACGTGAAGTATCTCGTGCCACACGAGTTCGCCGACAAGCTGCTCGGCGGCATCGTGCTCACCGGCGGCGGCAGCAACATGAAGAACGTAGAGAAGCTCTTCCACGAAGTGTTCGGCGCAGAGAAGGTGCGCATCGCGAAGTCTACCACACTCAACATCAACAAGAAAGACTCCGACGTGATTCTCTCTGAGGACGGCACAACAAACACCATCCTCGGTCTGCTCGCAAAGGGCGACATGAACTGCGCCGGCCGCGCTATCAGCGACACACTCTTCGACGAGGAGGAGAACGGCGAGCATACCACTATACCGCTCGATCCGAATGCTACTACTGGTACACCAGTAGCTGGTCAGACAGCAGCCACCGGACCTGCCACTGCCGCTGCCGCTACACAGACCGCCACTACTGTCACAACAGCAGCTGTAGATGAGAAAGAAGAGGAGGACGAGAAGGAGCCTGAAGCTCAGAAGGACACAAAGATAAGCCGCTGGTTTGGCTCGCTCAAGAAGTTCGGCCGCTCGCTCGTTGAGCCCGATGTCAATGAATAACCATTAATACGATTATTACTATGTCAGACAATATCAACCCGATGGTGGACTTCGGTGCACCTGAAAAAGAGAATACTATTATTAAGGTGATTGGTGTAGGTGGAGGCGGCGGCAACGCCGTCAATCACATGTACCGCGAGGGCATACACGACGTGTCGTTCGTGCTCTGCAACACAGATATGCAGGCGCTCAACGATTCGCCCGTGCCCATGAAGCTTCAGCTCGGCAAGGAAGGACTCGGAGCCGGCAACAAGCCAGAGAAGGCGCGTCAGGCTGCCGAGGAGAGCATCAACGACATCAAGTCGATGCTCAGTGACGGCACGAAGATGACCTTCATCACCGCCGGAATGGGCGGCGGAACAGGTACTGGAGCTGCGCCGGTTATCGCCCGCGTGTCGAAAGAACTCGACATCCTCACGGTAGGCATCGTCACCATCCCGTTCCGCTTCGAGGGCAAGAAGAAGATCAACCAGGCTCTCGACGGCGTAGACGAGATGGCGAAGCACGTCGACGCGCTCCTCGTTATCAACAACGAGCGTCTGCGCAAGATATATCCCGAGCTCACCGTGCTCGACGCGTTCGGAAAGGCTGACGACACGCTCAGCGTAGCAGCGAAGTCAATCGCCGAAATCATCACCAACCACGGACTCATCAATCTCGACTTCAACGACGTTAAGACCGTGCTCAAGGACGGCGGCGTGGCTATCATGTCTACCGGCTACGGCGAGGGCGAAGGTCGTGTGAAACTGGCTATACAGGACGCACTCAATTCGCCGCTTCTCAACGACAACGACATCTTCAACTCGAAGAAGATTCTTCTCAGCATCAACTTCTCAAAGGGCAGCGACAAGGAGAACCAGGCTACTGGCGGCCTCATGATGGAGGAGATGAACGAGGTGAACGACTTCATGGAGCAGTTCGGCTCAGACTTCGAAATCAAGTGGGGTATCGGTCTCGACCCCGATCTCGGCAACAAGGTGAAGGTAACGATCCTCGCTACGGGCTTCGGCATCAGAGACGTTGACGGCATGGACTCGCACATCAAGAAGATTGTTAAGGAGGCTGACGACAAGGCGACAGAAAAGGAGATAGAGAATGGCATACGTATTGGTAAGTACTACCCAGACGGCAACGGTACTACGTTGTACAAGCGCCGTCCGCACATCTTCCACTTCCGGCCTGAGGACCTCGACAACGAGGAAGTTATACTCGCCGTCGAGAACACTCCGACATACAAGCGCACATCGCAGCAGGTGAAGGAGCTGCAACACCGCGTAGCTGACGAGCGCGAGCAGGTGAAGCAGCAGCCTGAAGAGGGCGTTGTGCGCACCATAACGTTCTAAAGACAAACACTTTACTTATAACACAACAAAGGGCAATATCAAAACATCGACATGATGACTTGATATTGCCCTTTGTTGTTGTATGCTCGGCACGAGCATTGTCTAACGGGTGCAAGTCCCGAGTAAGCCCTAATAGCGGGAATTACATAGCCAAAGGCAAGGGTGTTCATCGTGAGGTGAAATCTGAAAGAAGCCGGCGGCAAACATCTGACCTAACGAACAGAAACTTCATACAAGGCATATGACCGTGGGTAAGGTTGCAACACAGACCGAAGCCCCATAGCTATTCGGAACGGTCGGTGTAAATGAGGTAGGTATAAGATGGAAAGACAATGCCCTTATCCGAGGAGGTCTCACGGACGCTTCAAATAGTTTTTTTTTACGAAAGAAGCGGAGTAAAGCTTGCCGTGAGAAGTCAGCAGACGCC
>OBCL01000302.1_pt1 | contig 13210 bp, 5 predicted proteins | sample 1495931 | NCBI WGS metagenome assembly OBCL01 (sample SAMN03418275, study PRJEB22391) | human gut metagenome | biome: human-gut; feature: organic feature; material: feces | host: Homo sapiens | place: Tanzania | collected 2013-01
AGTCACGAAGACCATTTTCCTCATTCAGTTTCAGCATGAAGATACCACCCGACCATGAGCCGTAACTCATCCAGAGATTATCATCATCATCATAGAACACACATGGGTCGATGCAGTTTGGCCAGAAACTTCCCCAGTTGTCCGTACTTGCCACGCTGTAGCGGGCAGGAAGCGAAGTGCAACCAGTAGCAATCGCCAAGTCGGTATTCTTCCAGTCATCAGCCGTAGCATAGCCATTATGACCGAATTTACCAGAGAAACCGCTACAGATAACCGGTCCCTGATATACCCAAGGTCCTTCCAGCTCATCGGAAGTGAAGCAAACGATAGTAGAGCACCAATAATCACCATTCAGACTCATGTACATGCACCATTTCTTCATGGTCTTATTGTAGATAACATCAGGAGCCCACTGCATACCGGCTACGGTATTAGCTGTGTTAGTCCAGGTACCATTTACATTGATAGGTCCCTTATACTGCCATCCATGAGCATCGAAGTTGCCGAAAAGCACTTCCTCACCTTTATAGTTCTTCACCTTCTTGATGACGTGAGTGGTGTAAGCGTCCTTGAAATTCACTAAATTACCATTCACGTCAGCAAAAAGACTGTTGCTGGTTCCGGCATTCTCCTCACCCGTCTTAAAGGTGTTCCATATCTGATAGTTGCCCGTAGCATAAGTCTTGGCTCTGCCCAGATGCGAACCGTAGATATAATATTTAGGGTTGGTGGTAGAGCCCGTAACATCCATCACGATAGAAGGGTCATGCACAGCGATACGCCCTGTTATCGTTTGGGTAGCGTATGCATTAGCCAGATCATTATCGCCGACAGGCGTCTGAGCCATAGTTACGTTCATCGCCATCAGACTCATGACAGAAAGTAATAACTTCTTCATACGATTTCAAGTTTAAGATATGATTTTTTAAAACCAAGGAAGGTCTATGGTGTTTTCGCCATAGACCTCACCTAAAATATATAATGTATATTGACAAAGATTACTTACCGGTTGTTTCACCCTCAGTAGTCTCGCCACCTTCAGTGGTGTCGTCCTTCTTAGGAGCATCAGAGAGTTCCCAACCTGCATTCTGTCCTAAGTTAGGATTCTTCTTGTAAGTGTCATCAGGCACTGGGAAGTAATAATTCTTAGGAGTAGAGAACGCACGGGTAGGATGGGTATTATCGTTGCGATAAGTATATACCTGGCTCTCATTAGGAGTTACAACAACGCTATAGATGTTGTAAACCTGCTTGTAGCGTGGCTCATTCTTCTCAGAAGCAGCACTCTTGCCATCAAACAATTTCCAGCGGCGCTCATCGAAGAAACGGTGATCCTCGAAAGCCAACTCGATGCGGCGCTCGTTGCGGATACGCTCACGAAGCTGTTCCTTGGTCATACCCTTGTAAGCAGGCATACCCACACGGGCACGAACCTGGTTTACATAGTCGTAGGCAGCCTCAGGACCCTTTGCCTCGTTCAAAGCCTCGGCAGCATTGAGCAGAATCTCCGCATAGCGGAAGATAGGGCAAGCGGTAACGTATGTGGTAGGGTTCTTGAAGCTCATATTGTGAACGAACTTCTTAGAGTAGTAGCCGGTAGTGGTACCACCATGAAGATCCTGATAGTCTTTGCCACCTACAGATACATCCACTGCACGCTCCTCGTCCTGGCTCTTGTCTCCCCAGATACTTCCCTGGTGGAAGATGGTCTGCTCCAGACGTGGGTCACGGTTCTTGTATGGATCCTGGTCGTTGTAAGAAGGATCCTGATCGATAGGAAGACCATTGATGGTCTCGTAAGAATCAACCAGATTCTGTGTAGGGTTTACGCGACCGGTAGAGTTCACATTACCGGAGAAACCACAAGGAGTGTTGAACATTTCAATTTCTCGTGTATTCCACTCACTGCGGCTGAGGATATACTCAGGGTTCAGGTGAGGGGTACTGGTGAAGCACTCATAATAGTTCTTGTTAGGGTTGTTATCGCTTGTAGTGTACAGACGATAAGGGTTGGCAGAACTCTTGTTGGCATTGATGAAAGCGAGGGCTGCATCAGCAGCTTCCTGCCACCAGGTAACATCATTTGTAGGATTGTTCAGTGCAGAAGCACGATAGAGCAATGCTCTTGACTTCAATGCATAGACAGCAGCACCATTGATACGTCCCCAGTTCTCATTTTCATTGCTGTAACGGAATGGGAGCGCACCGCTCTGGATGATGGCATCGCATTCATCAGCTACCCATTTCAATGCTTCAGGAGCTGGAGTACGGGCAATAGAAGCAGCCTCTGCATTATCCAACACATGATCCTCGATAGGCACTGCACCGAAATAGCCAATCATATCGAAATGAAGGATGGCACGAATGAAACGCGCCTCTGCCTTGTAACGGTCGCAGAGTTTGTTGTCGTCACCGCTCTTCTCTGCATTTCCGATTACGCTCTCACGTGCCTTTGAAATGAAGTCGTTGCAGACACGGATGCCCTTCAGATCGTTGCTCCAATAACTATTGGCAAACCAGTGGTTCTTTGCATCGTATGAATCGTTCAACACACTGTGATAGTAATGCACATTCCAGTAAGAAAGGGCATTATCGGTCATACAGTCACGAGAAGCTGCACGGAACTGACCATCGGTATATCCCGCAAAGGCATCAGGCAAATAGGTATAGGCATTTGCCAAGACACCACGGGTACGGTCGTAGTTGCTGTAGATGTTCTCGTCGGTATAAGTCAAGTCGACTTCCTTATCGAGGATGTCGCTGCAGGAGGTCATACCTCCTACAGCCAGCATCGCCAATGATATATTAACTAATATCTTTTTCATATTCGTTTTTGATAAAATTGATTAGAAACCAATGTTAATACCAAATGTAAATGACTTTGTCTTTGGATACCACCAGCAGTAGCTCAATGGCTTCTCTGGGTCTACATCATCTGGCAGACTGCTGAAGGTAGCAATATTGTAAGCGCTGAAGTAAACGCGGCACTTAGTCATCCACAACTTAGAAATCAACTTAGATGGCAAAGAGTAACCTACCTCGATATTACGGATAGACCAGAAGTTTCCATTGCGTACCCAGATATTGTTCTGATAAGAACCTGTAGCACGGTCGGAATCAACTGCATCAAATCCATTATATACAGGACGTGGATAAGTAGCATTCACGTTGCGAGGATCAGAAGGATCATCAGTATAGTAACCCCAAGCCTTTGTTACCTCATGGGTACCCATATTACTCCAACCACTGTAGCTGATAGCTGGTGAAAGGAATACAGAGCGACGGAGATAAGCATTCACAATCATGCGTGCATCGAAACCCTTATACTCGAAACCGAAATTGAAGGTTGGAATCATCTCAGGAATGATGGTGTATGAATCTGGCACCATATCCTTTGAGTCGATCACACGGTCACCATTGATATCCTTGAACACCGCTGTACCCAACTGCTGTGCTCCATTAGAGAAACTGTTGTATGGATACTTCTCCGGATGAGCCTTAGCATCCTCTGCTGATGTAGCAATCAGGTTTGGATCTGAAGCCCACTGGTCGAACTTATAGATGTTCCATCCACCCACACGGTTGGTACCTGTCTGAGCCTGCTCATAGAGTTCGGCTACCGAAGTATTGTCATAGATTCTATGACCAGCCTTGCGTTGCCACTCTACATCTGGTGCAGTTTCATCGATATCGATAACCTTGTTGGTATTGAAGGTAAGCTGACCCTCAATGAAGTACTTGAAATCCTTACCGATATTGCCACGATGTCCGAGAACGAGTTCGTAACCGCGACTTTCAACCTTACCGTATGAATCCTGTGCTACAGGCACACCAAGTATGGTCTCAGGAACGGTAGAACGGGATACCAGGATGTTAGAACGCCACTCCTTGAAGATGTCGAAGCTACCATAGAGTTTGCTGTTCCAGAGATTCCAGTCTACACCGAAGTTTACCATCTTAGAGATTTCCCACTTACTGTTGGCATTACCGGTCTTGCTCTCTGCATAGCCATTAATATTGGTTGCATTGTAACCGAAAACATAATTGGTAGCTGTACCATAGATACTCTGATATGGGTAACGGCCTGCACCAGTGGTAGACTGACCAGCCTCACCATAAGAAGCACGGAGTTTGAGAAGGTTGACAAAGCCAAGTTTCTTCATCCAGGATTCCTCAGAGATTACCCATCCTGCAGATGCACCCCAGAAGGTTCCCCAACGGTCGTCTGGTGAGAAGTTGTCACATCCCATACGAGAAAGGTTGACTGAGGCGATATACTTGTTGGCATAGTCGTATGTTCCCTGGAAGTTGTATGCCAGATAACGGTTTGAAGATGCACTCTGCTGTGTAGAGTAATCAGAACCTGCTTCCTCATTACGGTAGTAACGGGCAAAGGCACGGGCATCTACATTGTGCTTACCGAAACTGTTCTTATAACTTACACCACCAAACAAATTCAGGTTGTAGTAGTAACCACGTTGATTAGCTGATGGGTTGCTCAAAGCTGCCTTGGTTGTATATTTGGTATACTTGAACTGGCTGACATCGGTAACCGCCAGGTTATCGTAGTCGTAGTTCCATGAATCCATCTGAGCAGTCTGTGTTGACTCGAAAGTCTCGTATGCATCGAAGCTGACTGTACCGAACAAGCCTAAGCCCTTCAATACAGGACTCAAATCGTACTTGGCATTCAAGGTAGAATACAAGTTACGGCGACGGTTCTTCTCCAGACCGGAACCACCCAGGTAACGTACCGGGTTGTTGGCTGTAGATGAAGAATAGATACTTCCGTCAGGGTTATGGGTAGGAGCCATAGGGTTTGCCTCGATTACACCGAAGGTAACGAGGTTGAACACGCCCTCAGTAGGCTGAGAGATGTTATCAATACGTCCACCCAAGTCGAGAGATACATTCAGATACTTGGATACATCGATATCAATGTTAGAACGGAGATTCCAGCGGTTCAGTACGTGCTGTGTGCTGTAACCATCATTCATTTCAGTACCCTCGGTATTCCACATACCCTCCTGACGCAGATAAGAGAAGCTTACATAGTAGCGGGCACGCTGGTTACCGCCACTAATCTGCAGGTTGGTGCGATACTGCGGTGCAGCTTCACGATACAACTGGTCTGCCCAAGATGTATTGAAGTACTGGTACTTGCGGATATCATCGTCAGCAAACTTTCCACCGTTGCATACATACTTGTAGTTGTCTAGCTGCTCCTGGGTGTACATCGGATCCATACCGCTCAGATAGCGTACCTGGTTACGGGTCATCGCCATGTTGTAAGAGTTCTGAACCTCCATCTTGTTGGCGAGGGTCTGGAAGCCGACTTCCTGAGTGAAATCAATCTTAGTCTTACCGGCATTACCGCGCTTGGTAGTTACCATAATCACACCATTAGCACCACGCATACCATAGATAGAAGAAGCGGCAGCATCCTTCAGTACGGTGATGCTTTCGATAGGATAAGCATCGAGGAAGGAGAGGTCACGCTCTACGTTATCCACGATAATCAGTGGAGAACGGGCACTCTGGTTGGTGGTACGGATACCACGGATAAAGAGGAAACTCTCCGACCATCCTGGCTCAGAAGACCACTCATAGGTCTGCACACCATTCAGTGTAGAAGTGAAGGCATTCTGAAGAATGGTAACAGGATGCTTCTGCAATTCCTCGCCTGTAACAACCGAACGGGAATCAGTCAAGATTTTCTTTTTCTGCTCGCCGAAAGGAACAGGAGCGAGATGCTCATACTCGTCAGCATCATCTTCCATCTTGATGACGTATGTGCCGTCAAAAGTGGTCACCTTCTCCTGCGCATTCTTGTAACCTACGCTACTTACGCAGATTTCATCGCTAGGAGTTACCTTCTTCAATGTAAAGTAACCTTCCTTGTCGGTCAGGGCAATGCGGCTTTCCTCTGCCACGTTGACAACAGCTCCAGGGATTGGTTCACCCTGGCTGTTGACGATTCGGCCTTTGAGCACCTGCTCCTGTGCCAAAACAGAGCTTGAAGCACAGAGAAGTGCACTCAGCATCAAGACTTTGCTTGATGAAGATACCTTATTATATATATTCTGAATATTATTCATACGATTCTATCATTAAAAGAGTTATTCTTTCCAACCATCGTTCTGGAAGTCCTGACCAATCTTCCAAACCTCAGCCTCTGGGATTGGATAGAGGTAGAACTTGTCCTGCCACTTGCGCTGCTGGGCTACCTTACGGGTAATAGTGCCATCTGCTGCCACATCTACACCGTAGATATCACGGCCGAGCGCATCGCCTGCTACGTTCCAGCGACGTACATCCCACCAGCGGTGCTCCTCGAAAGCAAGTTCGATGGTACGCTCCTTGTGGATGAAGTTGCGCATAGCTGACTGAGAATTCAAGTCTGCACGATCGGCAACATTGCCGATGATACCGCCACGATGACGAATCTGGTCGAGCAGGTTGCAAACCTGTGTCTTGTTGCCTGCATAGTCAGCCTCGTTCAATGCCTCAGCATAGTTCAGAAGCAGTTCGCTATAGGTAAAGATTTTCCAGAGGCGCTTGGCTGTACCGCTGTGGTTGCTGCTCAGGATGGTCTCAGGAATATACTTGCGTACATAGTAACCTGTTGGAGTAGCATTCTGGTTGCCGATAGGATTATCGCGATGACCATAAACCACATCAATGACATTGGTCTTGGTGCTAGTAGCCTGCCCCCACTCACAACCATTGTAAAGAATGGTAGCTGCGAGGCGTGGATCACGGTTCTTCCACATCTTCTGCTCTGTATAACCGCTCTCTTCGTTGATGATAGGCTTGCCGTTTACATAAACCGGAGCACCTGTTGCATCATACTGCTTGAAAGGAGCTGAACCATCTTCCATATCATACATATCTACGAGGTTCTGGCTTGGGCAAAGACCACCCTGTCCACCTTCACCTACAGGAGTATCGGTAGAAATACCGCTCCAACCGATAGCTACATCGTTGCGGAAGAAGATAACCTCAGGGTTCTTGTCGGTATAAGTGTTGAGCAACCAGGCATTGTTGTAGGCTGCTACACCACCGTTGGTACGATCTTCCAACTTATAGTTCTCACCATAATCAGCAATGAAACCCGCAGCTGCATCAGCAGCCTGCTGCCAGGTAACACCGCTCTGTGCAGAGTAGCGTGGACTTGCCATATAGAGCATCATGCGAACATAGAGAGCACGTGCTGTAGGCTGGTTTACTTCACCTGCATAAGTAGCATCGCTGGTCTCTGCATAAGTCTTCAGACTGCTCTCGCATTCCTTTACCTCCTTGAAGAGATAATCCATGAAGGTTCTGAGGTCTGGGCGCTCTGTATAACCTGTCATCAAGTCACCATTAGGGTCGAGCTCGGTAGTTACCAATGGCACCGGACCGTAACGGAGGAACAGTTCCCAGTAGAAATAGGCACGGAGGAAACGTGCCTCTGCGATATAGTTTGCCTTACGTGAATTGTAAAGTTCTACGTCAATATCAGCAGGGCGAAGCTTGTTCTCTGTATCCTGCTCCAATGTATTGATAGTGATGTTGCACTTGCGGATACCACGATAGCGGCTCTCCCAAGGAGAAGTCAGCTCTGCTGCACCGCCACCACCATAATAGTTACCGATATTGAATGTGGTACGTGTACCTGATGTACCGATACTTGACTCAGCCAGGTCGGTAGCTGCATCCATCCATGAGTTGTTCACACGGTTGGCACCGTGAAGCAGAAAGTTGTAAGTATCGTTGTGGTTCTCTTCCAACAGAGTGAAGTTACCCAACACCTCAGCTTTTGTCAACTCATTGCTTGGCTGCTTGTCGAGGAAATTGCCGAAGGCGTCTTCGCAAGAGGTGAGCGTCATTGCTCCCATAACGAACGCCAAAGCAAATATACTATATTTCTTCATTTTCGATTCTTTTTGAATGTTCTTGAATTAGAATACGACATTGAAACCTACGTTGACGGTCTTCAAGAGTGGGTAACGGTTTGAACCGTTGCTCTCTGGGTCAACCAAGTCGTCGAGATGATCCCATGTAAAGAGGTTGTTGGCATTGATGTAGAAGCGGGCATTGCTCATACCGATATGCTTGATCAACTCCTTAGGGAATGTATAGCTCAACTCGATGTTCTTCAGACGGACGAATGAACCGTTCTTCAGGAAGAATGAGTTCTGGCGCTGGTTGTGGTCACCGTTGCTTCCGTAATGGAGCAATGGATATTCTGCTGTTGCCAGGTTCTCTGCCTCGCTCTTTGCAGGGTTCCAGCGGTTCAGGTGGATATCCTTTACTTTACCGTTGTTCTGGAAGGCGAACATCGCATCGCTGTCATAGTAACGGGATACATGGTCTACACCCTGGAACATTACTTCGAAACCGATGCCCTTATAGTTGGCGCCGAGTGTCAGAGCGTATGTGTTCTCTGGAATATCGCTGTAGCCGATGAATGTCTCATCACGGTCATCGATGAAGCCATCGTTATTCATATCCTTGTACTTCAGGTCACCAACCTTTACGTTTCCGTAGGTTGATACAGGGAAGTTAGGATTATCCAAGTCGGCCTGTGTTACGAAGCCCTCGCATACCAGACCGAAGTACTGGTTGATTGGGTGACCTTCGCGCTTGCGGTAAGCGGTCTTGTAAGCAGGCTCATCCATATTCTTGATCTTGTTGGCTGCATGAGAGAAGGTTGCACCGATATTATAGGTGAAGTCCTTGCCGATGTGATTGAAGTGATGGAGTTCCAACTCGTAACCCTTGTTCTGGGTCTTACCGAGGTTTCCGGCTGCCATGGTTACACCTACCCACTGTGGACGGCTCAAGTACTCGGTCAGGATATCGTTACGGTTCTCAACGAAGTAGTCGAAGTTACCAGTCAGCATACCGTTGAACAAGCCGAACTCAAGACCTACGTTGAACTTCTTGGCACGCTCCCATGTTACACCATAGTTAGGATACTGGCTCTCGAAAATACCGGTTTTACCAGTATTACCGAAGTAGTAATCGTTGGAAATCTGGTTCCACTTCTCCTCATAGAGGAAGCGCTGAGCCACACCACCTACGGTATATACGTCGTTACCAACCTCACCATAAGATGCACGGATCTTCAGGTTGTTCAACCAGTTTTCTGTTGGCTTCATAAACTCTTCCTGAGTTACACGCCAACCGAGTGAGAATGCTGGGAAGAAACCGAAGCGTTTGCCCTTGAGGAAGTTCTCTGATCCGTTGTAACCAACGTTAACCTCAGCCAAATACTTGTCATCATAGCCATAAGTTACACGACCTACGAGACCCTGATAGCGCTTGGCCAGGTCTGAGTTGTAACGGTAGTCGTTCTGGTTGTAAAGTACCATACCTGTAACATCGTGCTTACCAAACTTGCGGGCGTAGTTGATCTGACCCTCCATATAGAGTTTGTAAGTTGTAGAAGAACCCTTAGAGTAAGCCAGGTCACCATCTACATTATACTTGGTATAAGCATCTGCACTTGTAAAGTTGTTACGGTCGTTCAATTCGTAAGTTGCAAAAGCAGCTCCGAATGTCTTCTTGTAATATGAGTCGTAGTCGAACGAAACCATACCGCGGGCAGAAAGACCAGGAGTCAACCAGTCCATCTTGTAGTCTGCGATAAAGTTGGTCTCATTGATGGTATTGGTTCCGCGATAGTATCCACCCTTGGCAAGGGCAGCCACTACGTTGTCCTGATATACGGCAGTACCGCCATAGAGTGTCTTGGTTGTCTCACCATTCTGTACCTCGTAAGATACTGGGAAGATCCAACCTGGAGTATGGTTGATACGTGCGAAGATATCATAGTTGGTAGAACTCTCGTTGGTGTTAGAACCATGACGGTTCTCGAAACGTGTACCGAAGTTTACGCTGAATGTCAAATCCTTAGAGAGGAAGAAGTCCATGTTGGCACGGAAAGCGTAACGGTTGTAACCAGGGCTTGAAGAGTTGCCGTATGCATCCTGACTGAGGTTCTTGATCAAAGAACCCTGGTTGTAGATTTCGCCAGATACATAGTAGCGCATACGCTTCGTACCACCACGTACACTTACATTATAGCGCTGAGATGGAGCCCAGTTGTTGAGCACCTCATCATACCAGTCTACATTAGGATAGAGAAGCGCATCTGCACCTGTCAACTCGCCGGCGCAGCTCTTGCGATACATCTCGATGTCAGAAGCCGAATACTGTGATGGAAGACCATCGTTCTTCAGAGCCTCCTCAAGGAGAGTAACAGAGTCGTAAGAGTTCAAGTAGTGAGGCTTACGGGTTGGAGTACCCCACATGAAGTTGCTGGTCAAACTAACCTCTGGCTTCATATCCTTACCACGCTTGGTAGTAACGAGGATGACACCATTCGCACCACGCACACCATAAACGGCTGTAGCAGAAGCATCCTTCAATACAGAGATGCTCTCGATATCATCAGGAGCCACCTGAGAGAAAGCACGCTCTACACCATCAACCATGACCAATGGAGCACCATCGCCAGCGAAGGTTGCACGACCACGGATGTTGATGGTAGCATCATCGGCACCAGGAGCACCAGATACCTGGGTTGTTACGACACCAGGAATCTTACCGGCAATAGCCTGTGTAACGTTGGCTGTAGGGGTATTCAAGAGGTCGTCTGAACTAACCTGAGAGATAGCACCTACGACACTCTCCTTCTTCTGATGACCGTAACCAACGACTACGACCTCATTGATTTTCTGACTTTCGTCCTTGAGAACCACCTTGATATTACGCTGATTGCCTACACGGATGTTCTGAGCAACCATACCGATATAAGAGATTTTCAAAGTAGCGTTCTCGTTCTTCACCTGAATCTTGAAGTTACCGTCGAAATCAGTAACAACACCATTGGTTGTCAATGCTTCCATAACAGTAGCACCGATGATAGGCTCACCCGATTCATCTGACACATTACCTGATACGGTAACCTGTGCTGATGCTCCTAAAGTAAGGAGCACCAGTGTCAGGGTCAAGAATAACTTATGCAATATGTTATTGTTCATTGTTTATTCTATTTATGTTATTTTTTAAGCTTTACCTATTCGTAAACAGGAGAAGCCAGGTAGCAATTGTTAGCATCCAGCTTGAGATAAGAATGGTCTGCAATCAAAAATGCACGAACCATATCTGTTCCGATGGTCTGATGATACATTTCCTTATAGATTGTACCATTCTTAGCTGTAGCAACTGCAGTCATATAGATTTCATCACCCTTACGCTGCAACTGAATGTTCACCTTGGCACCTTCCATGTCTGCCTTGAACTGTTCCCAATCGCCATAACCTTCATTGGTAATATTGGCAGCATTGTAAGTAGAAGCAGCACCACCCCAACCAAAGAGGTCACTACGCATTACAAAGTGCTCGGCATAATTGCCAACGTTACGATCATCGTCTGTAGCAACACAGAGGTTCCAGTTATTCCAGTTGCCAGCACCCGAAGTATGATTTTCGAATGCAAGGTTCAAAGTTTTACCTGCAGGAATCTGGAAATAGTCAGAGAAGCTTGTCCACCAATCAGCTGAGCAATCAGAAATACCAATTTCTGTCGTTTCTACCTTAGCTGGTTCAGATACTGTGCAACCACTGGCATCCAACTTGAGATAAGAATGATCTGCAATCAAGAATACCCGAATCACATCCTGACCGATTGTCTGATGATACATTTCCTTATAAACGTTACCATTCTTTGCCGTAGCAACAGCAGTCATATAGATTTCATCACCCTTACGTTCAAGAGTAATATCTACTTGTGCACCTTCCATATCTGCCTTGAACTGCTCCCAATCACCATAACCTTCATTAGAGATATTAGCTGCATTGTAAGTAGAAGCAGCACCACCCCAACCAAAGAGGTCGCTACGCATTACAAAGTGCTCGGCATAATTGCCGACGTTACGAGCATCATCAGTAGCGACACAGAGATTCCAGTTATTCCAGTTGCCTGCACCTGAGGTATGATTTTCAAATTTCAAGTGGAGAGTAGCACCAGCAGGAACACGATAGTAGTCTGAGAAGCTTGTCCACCAATCTGCAGAGCAATCAGAAGTACCGATTTCGGTAGTAGGAGACTCGCCATTAACATAATCAACAAGCTTGAATGTTTCATCACCACCACCATTACCTCCAATGGTCTTGTTCCAGTCTTTCTCTTCCATCATGTTACGGATCAGGGTAACATTGTCGATAGATACGGTGTTGGTCTCTTCGGCTGTCAACTTGCTGTCTCCACCTATATATATATAAGGTAAAGAGTTGATGGAATCAACCAAGGTCTTGTACTGGAAAGAGGTAGCACTTGATGATGTCTGATAACCAGAAAGGCTCTTCTTACCATCTACGTAGAGCTGGTAACCTTCAGTAGAAAGCTGAAGGGCTACGAAATGCCACTCATTAGGAGAGAGAATACCTGTCTTCACAGAAGAAGGGTCATTCTCATTCAGGTTCAAACTCTGCAACTGGGTAGGCTTGTTGTAAACCACCTGACCATTGGCAGTGATATAGAAGTGAGCACTGATATCATTACCAGCAGCATCCTTCTCATCTGAACCAAATGAGATAAGAGGTCGGGTCAAGTCAACATCTGCGACTGTTCCGTCCTCAGCTACGGCTGCATCAATCTTTACAGCGAAAGTGATGGCAGCACCATTTTGCAACTTCACACCATTGAAAGGATTGGCAATCTTGGCACCACCCTTACCATTGATATGCAATACATTACTTGCGAGGGTCTCATCATTGGTCACCTCACATGACTCGTCGTGACTGATCATGTCAGAATACTCAGGTTTCTCTTCTGAATACTCAAAGTCATAAGTTGCCACTGTTGTCTTAGATGGGTAAATCTGTCCGCCAGCAGGATCGTCCTGTCGGCCCCAGTCATCACCACAAGCAGTGAAACTTAATGCCACCATGATAGCACAAGCAAACGAAAGTAAAGTTTTTCTTAACTTCATAACTTAACGCCTTTAGGTTGTTTGTTTACTATTCAAATAGGTTATTTAAAAATCTTAAATCCTTTTTCAGTGGCAAAAGTACAATTAATCGGATTATATAGGGTGGACAAATGGGTTTTATAGGTGGACAAAACGCATAAACAGTGGATTTTTAAGGATATTACGTGCTTATCCACCAGTTGTGTACCCACACACACAAAAAGGCTGACAGGAAGATGGTAGAGG
>OBCL01000303.1_pt1 | contig 13206 bp, 16 predicted proteins | sample 1495931 | NCBI WGS metagenome assembly OBCL01 (sample SAMN03418275, study PRJEB22391) | human gut metagenome | biome: human-gut; feature: organic feature; material: feces | host: Homo sapiens | place: Tanzania | collected 2013-01
CATGAATTTTTCTGCACGATTTTAGATGTTTGCAGCTTCGCTGCTTGTTTTTGTGAACATTAATTGTCATTAATTCGGGGACATTAATTTCGAGACATTAATTTTTTCATTGCTAATGGACATGAAAAGTATTAATGGAATAATTAATGGGTATTGATGGTAATTAATGTTCAAAAAAACGCGAAGCGAGAATATTGGATTTTGTTGTCGATAGGATGTATGATTTATCATGTCCCTTATCGACGTCAAAAATCCGATAAAATTGTGCAGAATATACTAACTCTGTTTCGTTCGTTGTTTTTAGGTAAGATTGGCTTGCATTTTGGTGAAAGAAATCTGCTAAAACGAGGGGTTTATTCTCAAAATGTTTGATATTTTGGTTATATTTATAGCTAAATGTAAGAAAAATATGAATAATACTTGCATATTTCAATTAAAATGCCGAATATTGCATTCGCTTTATTATAATTACTGAAAATAATTTTACAAAATACACAAAAACTGAAGCCTATGTTACGTATTGCCATACAAGCAAAAGGACGACTGAACGAAGACACCATGCAGTTGCTAGCAGATGCTGGGATTGATGTGGCGCAAAGTAAACGCAAATTGGTGGCTCGCGCCAAGGGATTCCCTATTGAGGTGCTTTATTTGCGCGATGATGATATTCCACAAGCTGTACACATGGGTGTGGCAGATGTGGGCATCGTGGGACTGAACGAGGTGGCAGAGCGTAACATGACTGTGGACGAAGTGATGCGTTTGGGCTTTGGGGCATGCCGTATTTCGTTGGCTGTGCCTCGCGAGGTAGACTACCCTGGACTTTCATGGTTTAATGGTCGCACGGTAGCTACGTCTTATCCCACGGTGTTGCGCAAGTTCTTTGCCCAAGAAGGCATAGAGGCAGATATTCACGAAATTGCAGGTTCGGTAGAGATTGCTCCTGCAGTGGGTATGGCAGATGCAATTTTCGACATTGTGTCGTCGGGCGGTACGTTGGTGCAAAACGGACTGCGCGAGGTAGAGGAGGTTTTTTATAGCGAGGCAGCGCTGGTAGCTCATCAAGGACTTGACGATGAGAAATTGGCAGAGATAGAGAAACTGAAATTTCGTTTTTCGTCGATTGTGAATAGCCGTGGCTATAAATATGTGTTGATGAATATTCCGACAGACTTGGTGGACGAGGCTGTGCAGTTGTTGCCTGCAATGCGTTCACCCACCATATTGCCACTTGCAGCCGAAGGATGGTGCTCGTTGCATGTGGTGTTGGCTGAAAATGTGTTGTGGGAAAAAGTGGAACAACTCAAACAAATTGGTGCCGAAGGCATTTTGGTGCTGAACCTTGAAAATATGATTCCTTAGGGCAGTTCTAAAAAATAAGAAAGGACAAAGCAATGAATATAATAAACAATCCACAGCCTGGTGAGTGGGCTGCGCTGTGCGAACGTAATGCGCCAAGCGATGAACAAGTGATAGAAAGTGTGCGTGCGATTGTGGAAACCGTACGTAAAGAGGGTGACCAAGCCTTGCGACGCTTTGCACACGATTTTGATCATGCTACACTCTCAGACATCGAACTGTCTGACGAAGAACGTACTTTGTTGGCTGCACAAACCTCTTGCGAAGTGCAGCAAGCCATTCAACATGCACTGCATAACATTCAGGCTTTTCATAAAGCACAAAAGCCGATGACGGTTGAGGTAGAAACACAACCAGGTGTGCATTGTGTGCAAAAGGCGGTGCCTATTCAGCGTGTGGGATTGTATATTCCTGGTGGTCGTGCTCCTTTGTTTTCGACCGTACTGATGTTGGCTGCCCCAGCTGTGATTGCAGGTTGTAAGGAAATTGTGCTTTGTACTCCGCAGGGAGCTGATGGACATATTGCTCCCGAAATCATTTATGCTGCAAATATTTGTGGCATTCATCATATTTATCGTGTGGGAGGCGCACAAGCAATAGCAGCCATGGCTTATGGTACTGAAAGCATTCCGTGTGTAGATAAAATATTTGGTCCTGGCAATCGTTATGTGACGCATGCCAAACAGTTGGTAAGTACGCATACAGCTATTGATATGCCCGCAGGACCCTCGGAGGTGTTGGTAATGGCAGACGAAAGTGGACACCCTGATTATGTGGCTGCAGACATGCTCTCGCAAGCCGAACATGGACCTGATAGTCAAGCTATTTTGGTGTGCAATTCTATGACGTTGGCACAACAAGTAGCTGCAGAGGTTGAAAGACAAACAGCTTTATTGCCCCGTCGTGAGTTAGTGGAGCAATCTTTGAGTCATAGTCGCATCATTGTGTTGCATAGTCGTGAGGAGATGTTGCAATTCTCGAATGCTTATGCGCCCGAACACCTTATTCTCTCTGTGGATAATCCGTGGCAAATGGCAGAGGACGTGATCGCAGCAGGAAGTGTGTTTGTGGGTAATTATTCGCCTGAGTCGGCGGGTGATTATGCTTCGGGCACGAATCATACTTTGCCTACGAGTGGGTGGGCTCGCTCGTATAGTGGTGTGAACATTGATAGTTTTATGCGTAAAATCACTTTTCAAGAACTCACGAAAGAGGGATTGCAAGCATTGGCTCCTACCATCGAAACCATGGCTGAGGCTGAGGGCTTGCATGCACATGCCCAAGCTGTGAGAGTTCGTAAAAGTTAAGCATAAGCAGTAAAGAGACAAAGTAGGGGAATGTGTCAAAAGGGAAGTTGTTAGAAGTTTTGGCTTCGCCCGAAGTTAGCGGACATCTGTACAAATTGCTGAAAACAAAGCATTTGTCTGTTAACTTCCATCCATCGTTGATGGATTAACTTCTTCATAAATTCCGATAACTCCCATTTTGACACATTCTTTTGTACAAAAATCCTCCAAAAACCTCATTCCTATGACCTATTATATACGTAAAAATATTGCACAACTATTGCCCTATTCCACGGCACGCGATGAATATCAAGGTGGTGACATCAGTGTGTGGCTCGATGCGAATGAAAGTCCTTACGACAATGGGGTGAATCGTTACCCCGACCCACACCAAAAACAACTGAAACAAGTTTTAGCGCATTTAAAAGGGGTGGATACGGCACAAATATTTGTGGGAAATGGCAGTGACGAAGCCATTGACTTGTGCTTTCGCATCTTTTGTGAACCAGGACAGGATAATGTGGTGGCTATTGCGCCTACGTATGGTATGTATGGCGTGGCAGCTGCGATAAACAATGTGGCTGTGCGCGAGGTGCCACTTGATGCCGAGACTTATGCGTTGAACGTAGACCGTATGTTGGCTGCAGTAGATGCACATACACGTTTGATGTGGGTGTGCTCGCCTAATAACCCAACAGGCAATGCCTTTGAACTTGCAGACTTAGAGCGGTTGGCAAAAAACTTTAATGGTATCTTGGTGGTGGATGAGGCGTATGCTGATTTTTCAGAAAAAGGCAGTATGCTTTCGGTGCTGGATAAACATCCCAATTTGGTGGTGCTGCAGACACTCTCGAAGGCATGGGGCATGGCAGGTTTGCGTTTGGGACTGGCTTTTGCAGCTGAGCCTATAGCGCAACTCTTTGCCCGTGTGAAGTATCCTTATAACGTGAACGGACCCACACAACAGGAGGTGATGAGACGCTTGGAAACTGAACCGCACGATGCACATGTGGCAGAGGTTGTGGCACAACGACAGATGTTGGTTAAGGCCTTGAGTGACTTGGCTTGTGTGGTAAAGGTGTTTGAGAGTGATGCGAACTTTTTGTTGGTAAAGGTAACGGATGCTGACAAGATTTATGACCAGTTGGTGGCAGAAGGCATTATTGTGCGTAACCGCAACAAGGTGGTTGGTTGTGAGGGGTGTTTGCGCCTTACGGTAGGTACTCCGCACGAGAATCAGCGTTTGTTGAAGGTTTTATCGACTTGTTAGTTTTTTGGAAAATAAGCCTTATCAGTTTTTTAGATTTTTAGAAGCAAATCTTTAGAATCACCCTTTACCCTATGAAGAAAATATTGTTTATAGATCGCGACGGGACAATTATTAAGGAACCCGCCGACAAACAAATAGACTCGCTTGAGAAATTAGAATTTGTGCCTGGTGCCATTAGTGGACTTCGCTCGGTAATGGACACAGATTACTTGCCTTTGTTGGTGAGTAATCAAGATGGTTTAGGCACGGACAGTTTTCCGGAAGAGACCTTTTGGCCCGCCCATCGCAAAATGTTGCAGACATTGGCTGGCGAGGGAGTGCATTTTGCACATGAATATATAGACCCAACTTTTGCTTCAGAGCATGCACCTACACGTAAACCTGGCACGGCTATGCTCACTGAATATTTTAGTGATGCGTATGACTTGAAGCACTCTTACGTGATAGGAGATCGTGCTACCGATGTGCAGTTGGCTGTGAACTTAGGTTGCAAGGCGGTGTTGTTGCAAAAGCCTGAAGTGGCTGCAGAGATGCTCGATGAAACGCAACAAGGAGCATTGGCACTTGCTACTGAGAGTTGGGCAGAGATAGCTGCGTTTTTGCGTAGTACGGAGCGACGTGCTGAGGTGGTGCGTAAGACGGCAGAAACAGACATACACGTGGTGGTAGACTTGGATGGAGCAGGCGAAACACACATAGACACGGGATTGCATTTTTTTGACCACATGCTGAACCAATTACCACACCATGCTGGGGTGTCGTTGGTGTGCGAGTGTAAGGGCGATCTTGAGGTAGACGAGCACCACACGATGGAAGATGTGGCGATAGCCTTGGGCGAAGCTATACGCAAGGCCTTAGGCAATAAACGTGGCATTGAACGCTATGGTTTTGTATTGCCAATGGATGAGTGCGATGCTTTTTGCTGTATAGACCTTGGCGGACGCATTGACTTTAAATGGGACGTGACGTTTACGCGTGAATATGTGGGCGATACGCCTACCGAGATGTTTAAGCACGTGTTTCAATCGTTGTGTGCGGCTATGCAATGTAATCTGCACATAGAGGCACGTGGCGAGAATAATCATCATTTGATTGAAGGCGTGTTTAAGGCTTTTGCGCGTAGTTTGCGACAAGCCATTCACCGAGATGTGTTTAGTTATGAAGTTCCAACCAGTAAGGGAGTGTTATGATAGCTATTGTTGATTATAAAATGGGCAATTTGCGTTCGGTAGAAAATGCCCTTCATCGGTTAGGGGTAGCGTATGTGGTGACAGATGATGCCCAAACAATACGTTGTGCTGACCGTGTGTTATTGCCGGGTGTGGGTAATTGTGCCGAGGCAATGTATAATTTGCGCGAGAGTGGATTGATTCCTATTATTAAGCAGTTGCGCCAGCCCGTATTGGGCATTTGTGTGGGGTTACAGGTGATGTGTCGTGACTCTGAAGAAGGGGCAGAGACAGGTATGTTGACCCAATGTATGAATATTTTTGATTCGCACGTGCGTAGGTTTCCTGAATCGGATTCTTTAAAAGTACCTCACATGGGGTGGAATACGATTGGCAACCTTGAAAAAAAATTGTTTGATGGGGTGCACAGTGGCGATTCTGTGTATTATGTGCATTCTTATTACCCAACGCTTTGCCCTGACACGATTGCTACTACCGAACATGGGGTATTGTTTAGTGCTGCCTTGAAATATGAACAGTTTTATGGCACACAGTTCCACCCCGAGAAGAGTGGAGATGTGGGTGAGCGCATTCTTAGCAATTTCTTAAACTTGTAGGGGCACTCGTGATGGACTTTGCGCTGTTCTTTGAAAATAAGTATTCCTAAAAAAATAAATTTCGCAGATGATTATACTTCCTGCTATAGATATTATTGGTGGACGTTGTGTGCGACTTTCACAAGGCGATTATAACCAACAAACACAGTATGAGGCTATGCCTGTCGACATGGTAAAACAGTATGTGGCACATGGTTTTAAACGCATCCATGTGGTAGATTTGGATGGTGCAAAGGCTTCTTGTCCTCAAAACCTTGACACGCTAAGCGAGTTGGCTGCAGTGCCTGGAGCTGAGATAGAGTGGGGTGGAGGTATTAAGAGTGTTGAAGCCTTGGGCGCGGTGCTTGACGCTGGGGCAAAATATGCCGTGGTAGGTAGTGTTGCTGCTAAACAACCCGAACTCTTTGAGCAGTGGTTGAAAATGTTTGGCCCCGAACGTATCGTATTGGGAGCTGATGTACGCGAAGAACGTGTGGCAGTGAATGGTTGGCAAGAAGAGATGGATGTGACGATAGATGATTTGGTAGATAGGTTTTTAAAATATGGCTTGTCGCAGGTGATATGCACAGATATATCGCGCGATGGGATGTTGCAAGGTCCTGCTACCGAACTTTATGTACGATTGCAAAAAAAATATCCAGAGATAGACTTTACGGTGTCGGGCGGTATATCGAGTATGGCAGATATTCATGCTCTTAAAGCCGCACATTTACGTCGTGTGATTGTGGGAAAAGCCATTTATGAAGGACGAATAACATTAGACGAATTATATGCTAAGTAAACGAATTATTCCTTGTTTGGATGTGAAGGAAGGACGCACTGTGAAGGGTGTGCACTTTGAAGACTTGCAAGATGTGGGGGATGCTGTGCAATTAGGACAACATTATGCTCGCACGGGAGCTGACGAGTTAGTTTATCTTGACATAAGTGCTACTTGTGAGGGACGTAACACGTTTACACAGTTGGTAAGTAACATTGCCGACGGCATAAATATTCCTTTCACAGTGGGGGGCGGCATATCGACAATAGAGGATGCTGCACGTTTGCTTGATGCGGGTGCCGACAAGGTGAGCATAAATAGTGCAGCATTGCGTACGCCCGAATTGATTGACCAAATAGCCTCGCGTTATGGTTCGCAGTTTGTGGTGGTGGCGATAGATGCTCGCCATGCAGAGTTGCCCCTTGGAAGTGATGAGGCTGATGCACATTGGACCGTATGTTCGCATGGTGGAAAGGTGCCTACTGAACGTGAACTTTTTTCTTGGGCACATGAGGTGCAAGAGCGTGGGGCAGGCGAAGTGTTGTTTACTTCGATGAATCATGATGGTACAAAAAATGGCTATCCGTGTTCAACCTATGCACGACTCTGTCAGATGTTGCACATCCCTGTAATAGCTTCGGGTGGAGCAGGCAATGCTCACCACATAGCTGAGGTATTGACTCAGGGAAAGGCTGATGCTGCATTGGCTGCCAGCATCTTTCATTTTGGAGAAATTACAATTCCTGAACTTAAACGCCAATTGAAAGAAGAGGGCGTTGCTGTAAGATTATAAACGATATGAATAAAATAGATTGGGACGCACTGAAACTTGAAAAATGTGCGGATGGGCTCTTGCCTGTAGTGGTGCAAGATGCTACCACTTTGCGTGTGCTGATGTTGGGGTATATGAACCGTGAAGCACTCGAAAAAACAGAACGTGAAGGACGTGTGACCTTTTTTAGCCGTACGCGCCAAGAGTTGTGGACAAAGGGCGAAACGTCTGGACATTTTTTAAATGTGGTTGAGATGTATGTGGACTGTGATGCAGACACATTATTAATTAAGGCACACCCTATAGGTCCTACTTGTCATCGTGGCACAACTGCTTGTTTTGATACACCTGCAGAGGATGGTTTTGTGCGTGCACTTTCGGCATTGGTAGCACGTAGACATGCCGAAATGCCCGAAGGATCGTATACCACACGCCTTTTTATAAAGGGTATTAAGGCTATCACAAAAAAAGTGGGTGAGGAATGTACCGAAAGCATTATCGAGGCTGTAGATGGCAATCGCGAACGCTTTATATACGAGGCAGGCGACTTAATGTATCATTACCTTGTGATGTTAGAGCAGATGGGTGTTTCGCTCGAAGAAGTGGAACACGAATTATTATTGCGACATTCGTAATGTTTTTTAGAATTCTGCCAAAGAGAATAAACTCTTTGGCGGAATGTTAGAATCTGGATTATTGCTGTCCGGTAAAATTACAATCTTTACTCATAGTTATATTTTTTATTTTGTAAAAACAAAGATAACCAAAAGGGCTGATACCTCATGAGAAGTGTCAGCCCTAATTTATTTTGTTTGAAAAGTTTATATTGTGCGAAGTTTATTTTTATATTGAGTGAAGGATTTTCTTACTTTGTGTAAAGTTCTCTTTTTATCTTGAGCGAAAGATTTTTCACAAATAAAAGCCTTGCTTTTATAGACTCGAATCCTAACAAGAAAGGTGCTAAATTCGAAAATAAGTTTACATGTATATTACAAGAAACCTTTCCATTCTGTGCAATCAAAAATTCCGAAGGCATCCCGATATCATCCCGAAGGCATACCGAACCAAAAATAGAACATTTTTTCCCATGATTGTTTCTAATAAAAAATATAAAGGAACTTACAGTTTATAGTTTTTACACTGAAAATTGCCGTTCCTTTCGTGAACCCTTAATCCTGCTTTCTTTTGTACATGGCTCCTGTACCAAAATCTAGAACCCATTTATGCTCACACATGAATGTCGAAGACAAGAGACCAGAGATTGGTAATAGTTTGTTCCCTTTTGCATCTTTCAAGCCATCAATGATGTATTTGTGTTCATCAAGGACCTGTACCTTATCTCGGTAGGAGCATAACTTCGGATTGTCTGATGTTCCTCCTATGCTCAATAAACATAGATTGACATCTTTGATTGAGGTGTCCATTGTTTTGTTGTTAAAGCCCGTAACATTGCCTTGTTCCTCTTCATCATTGTTGGATGCACCTGATTCTTCTACTAATTTACGCGTGACAATAGTCTCGTTAGCACCAGAGTCTGCTACCATAACGTATTCGTTATCGTTGTACACAAGTCCCACCACAGGAATATTGTACTGCTTAATTCCGAAATCCATAGGAAAGAAGAAGTCGTAGTCGGTAGGATTCCCTGTGATTCCATCAGTTGTATGTAATGACTCTGTGGAATAGTCCAGCGCCAACCTGTGTTTGCGAAGAAATCTATGACCGATAATACCGATGAATCCTTCAAACATTTGGTTGAAATCAATATCCTCGTTGACGTAGAAAACGTCAGAAAACACTTCATTCCCCATTTTGAATTCAAAATTTACAGCTTGGCATATATTAGTATCCGATTGCATCGAATGAATGGCTTTTTTGTCACCTTTACGAATAACGTCAGAAGCAAGCAAAGGTAATACGGACTTGTTCAAGATACAATCTACAGAACCTGTATCAATCAGCATCATGCCGATATAGACATTGCCATCTTTGCTTTTGAAAGCTGCCTTCACCAATGGAAACTTTACCTCGTTTATGCTTAATAGTTTTGCTTCAAATATCTTTTCTTCCATGTAGAATGTATTTGTAGAACATGAAGCCCCTTGATTATTCAAGAGGTAAATCTTCGTTGAACTCTTGCTTCTTGATTCTCTGGATTAGATAGCTTATTGATTTTGGAGCCTTAGTACGACACTCTTTAAGTAGAGCATCAAACTCTTCTTCGGTCATGTCAGAGTTGTAGGCCTCTATCAGTTCGCTCTCCTTGGGAGAGTCAAGCATTATGCCTTTACGCTTCATCAGCATACGCATGGCATGTATGACTTTGTCGTACTTAGGCTTTGCTTCCACGAGCTTCTGCATCAAATTGAGTCCAGGGTCCCCAATGTGCAGTTCGTTTAGCATGGCAATTTGGTAGAGTACCTTGGCATCTGGCGTGGACATATCGAAGACGTCGCCCATCTGCACATTCACCTCGTCAGCCTCCTGATAGCGTTCAAGCATTGCTAATGCGCGAGACTTTATGTACAGTACCTCTTGGCAATGGTGGTTACTGAGTACTTCATCAGCAAACTCCAATGCCTGCTCATATTGCCCAGCATAGAGACAATGCAAGGCCGCAAGGAACTTTGAAGTCCAATGTGAAGACGAAAGCAGCTTTTCGGGAACCTCTTCAATACATCCCATTAAAGCGTCATCGCAGACGAGTGTATCAAGAAATCTCTTTGCCTGTTGCATCGCCTCCTTTATATCGCCAGATAGAGCTTTCTTGTTAATGAGCATGAGATATTGTTTGGCTGCTTCGTCATAGTCGTTCTTCTGAAGAGCGCTATAGACAGCCTTCCCGCTCTCAATCTCATTGTTGATGAGTTGCTCATCGTTGTAATCACTGGCGTATGCTATAATCTCACGGTTTGTGTGTGCGTATTGGGGGATCACATCCTTCGAAAGGAAGAGTCCTTCGAGTGAACGAACGCGACTCAGAGCCACATACAGCTGTCCGGCAGCAAAGAGGCCACGACTGAGATCGAGCGACATTCTGTCGAAAGTCATACCCTGACTTTTGTGCACAGTGATTGCCCATGCGAGTTTCAGAGGATATTGAGTAAAGATGCCCGTAACCTCTTTCTTGAGTTTTCGCGATTCACGATCGTATTCGTAGCTCACGGAATCCCAGGACGTACATGGAACGACATGTGTGTCGCCATTGTCCAATTGTACGTGAATCTCATCCTTAGTGAGTTTTACCACTTTGGCAAGAGTACCATTCGCCCAACGTTTCTGTTGGTCGTTACGAGTAAACATTACCTGAGCTCCTACCTTCAGACGGAGTTTTAGCTCTACAGGCAATTTCTTGTCATCGAACTTGCCTGCAATGGTTCCCTCGTAGGTAAACTCATCTGCATCGATCTCAGCCAGACGTTGCTGATTAAGAGTATCTGCAGTTTTGTTAAGAGATGTGAGGGTAATCACCATGCCATCTTCGCTTTGTGGTTGTGCTACGCGCTGGTTAAGGTGCATGATGTTTTCAGGTGTCACCTTATTCATGCGAACGTTTTCGAGAATGTGCAGAAACTTCTGGTCATCATCTTGTCGATAGACCTTTTGGAACTCTATCTTCACAAGACGCATGCGCTTGATGGATTCTGCCTTGTAAAAGAAGAAATCATCAGCCTTGTAGATGTCATGGAGAAGTTCACGTTCTGCTCCTTGGCGAACCACCGGAGGCAGCTGAAACATATCACCAACGAAGATGATCTGCTTTCCACCGAAAGGCTGTGTTGTGCGAAGAGCTTTACGGAGGGTGTAGTCGATGGCATCTACGATGTCACATCTTACTATTGATACTTCATCGATGATGATTGTGTCGGTATGGAGAAGCGTAAGAATTCGCGCCTCGTTCAACTTTCCACAGGTTCCTGGTGTGCATACCTCCATTGGAAGTCCAAAGAAGGAATGAATGGTGTCGCCACCTGCAAGTATTGCTGCCACACCTGTTGGAGCAAGGGTGATGAATTGCTTGTTGACCATCTTTTTCACGTTGCGAAGGAAGGTCGTCTTACCTGTTCCTGCACGACCAGTGAGGAAGAAACTGCTGTTGGTGTTAGCAATGAGCTCGTATGCGAGCATCTGCTGCAGGTTCTGTGTGTCGATCTGTATGTGTTCCATGTTTATCGCTGTTCGATTGCTGGGAGAATTTGGGTGAGACGTGTGTTGAAGTCGCTGTCAAGGAAACTCTTGTAGCATCCCTCGATTAGGCCTTCTGCTTGGGCTTCGATTTCATCTGTCGGTACCGAGGTACGCTGTGTCTTGAGAATTCCAGTAAGGTAGTCCTTCACCATGTTCTCAGATTCAGTTCGGATGAACTCTTCATTTCTGTGTACTTTGTCGTAGTCACGCTTCTGAAAGAGTTCGAGTCGTTTGCCATTGAAGGCATAAAGTTCGATGCTGTCGATGTAGGTCCAGTTGTGGAAGAGTCCCACCTTTTCAACGATGACTACTCGATCGCAGAAGCGTATGCCTCGATAGTAACGATTGCCATTGGCACTTTCGTATTCATCGCAGATGAACATTTTTTGGCTGTTATCCCATGCCGGGACGTGAACTCTTGGGCTGCCGAAGGTTGGCAGAATGCTGTCGAACAGGTTCTTGCTGATTGCTTTTGTCAGTGTTGCCATGTTATTTCGATTTTTGGTGTGTTTTTCTCTTGGCGTAGCAGCTGCTGCCATCAGGCAAGCCGCTTGCGCTGTGTTTCCTCAATCATTTCACGAGAGAAGGAGAGCATCTGCTGCTCGCTTACGTTTGTGCCGAGAGCTTTGGCTTGACTTGCGAGGAAGTCCTTTAGCATGATAATGCTCTGTTCTTTTGCAAATTGTTCTGAGAAGCATCTCCAGTTGCATCCACCCCAGAACTTTTGGGCGATAATCTTTGCCTTCTGACCATCCCAACAGAACAAGGTGATGCCGTTGAGGAAGGTGTGATTATATCCTTTACCGATATGGTAGTACACTGCCAGACGGTTGGAGAGGCGAATCGCTCTGTAGTAGGTGTTTCCAGTAGCACTGGTATAACCGAGGGTGAGATACACGTTCTTCTCTGGATTGTAGGTGAGAGAACTACCCGAGAGGGCTGGGAGTGCCTTTGCGGCAACGAGTGCGAGTGATGTGCTCATGGTCGTTTGGTTTTGTTGTTTTGACGGAATTGGCCGTCGCCTGTGAATGATAATAAATAATGTATAAAACCAACTCTCTCGGAATCGCGGTGCAAAATTACAACTTATTATTGGGGTTATCGAAACTTCTAGCGAGGATATTGGTTCTCACCTATTTGGAACCATTTGTATAGGTGGAGAACCTCGATTTTCTTACACATAGCCTACTTATTTCCAATGAAGTAGCTTGCAATAGCTGTACCGACTGCGGTAGCTATCTATGAGCATTAGCTTCTGTCTGCTTTCTATTCACTTTCTGCTTCTTGCTCTTAGTGGTCTTGCTTACGTTGTTGCTAATTGTATGTGTGTTGTTCTTCTTCATTGTTGTGTTTATCTTTGTATTTTGTTTTTGCAGTGCAAAGGTACACTTGTTTATAGTGAATCCCAAAGGTTTTATTATGAACATTGGTTCCTGCAGTTTTGGAACCATTCCGTAATGCATGGAACCAATGTCCATCATTCCAGTGTGCTTTTTATTGCTTTACAGAATAGTGTCGGGATTCAACCAGGTATCATCAGGTTTTGCAATCAGACGAGCGTTCTGATAAACGGCATCCAAAGGAAGTATTGTCTCTGGTGTATAGTACTCGTTCTTTTTGTCAGGTGTCAGTATCAGGGCGAAGTCGGGTTTACAACTATATGTGCCTTTCAGATAGATTGGCATCAAAAGTTGGATTTTTCCTGTCTGTGGGCGGTACATCGGTACAATGAACTTGTAGTTGCGCTGTGCAAACGCAGGTATCGGCGGTACATACGGTACTATG
>OBCL01000309.1_pt1 | contig 13099 bp, 3 predicted proteins | sample 1495931 | NCBI WGS metagenome assembly OBCL01 (sample SAMN03418275, study PRJEB22391) | human gut metagenome | biome: human-gut; feature: organic feature; material: feces | host: Homo sapiens | place: Tanzania | collected 2013-01
CAGGCAACTGATAACTGTGAACCATCTTGCCATCCAATGTAAATACCTGAACCCTGTCGAGCTTCTCACCACCCAAGGCAGAAACAACGATCATGCCTGCAGCTGGTGAGTAAACCTTCACCGGTGCGCTCTGCTCTTCAGCCTCCATGCGGTCGATGCCGGTTGAGGTACGGGTCTGGGTGAGGAAGTATCTTCCGTGGTCACCCGCCTTCACCTTGACAGCCTCGCCATCATGAAGTTCGGTAAAGCTTGCCGATGCAGCATCGTAGAGATAAACCGGAGCATTGAGCTTGTTCACACCCTTCAGGGTAAGTGAAACCTCTTCAGCCTGCTGGCTCACGATGCCCAGCGGAATCCATGACAACTCAGGAACCGCATTCACAGCCACCGCCTCGTTGCCGGCAACGGTATAAACCTGAGGAATATCCTTGAGGTTCTGATCGTACAAGAGGTCAACATCCTCCTGGTCATCATAGTCGGCAGAAGCCTCCGGACGCAAAGCGATGCGTGCCCTAGAAGTCTGGCCGTTTGAATTCTCTGTTGTTGCTTCAATGCTCTTTACATAGTCAGATGCCATCAGCAGGCCAGGAGTAATGGTGCGGTCAACACACATTGTAGAAGTGAACCTTACTTCTCTAATAGCAGCGCTAGCATTCTTCTTAACAAAGAACGACTGGGTAGGCTGGATAGCATAGTTCTGCTTATCCGGTTCTGTAGAAGAAATAGCCTTTACATCACCTTTCTCTACAATCCAAATAGCGTTCTGCAAACCAGTATTAGCCTCGAAGAACTTAGCCATTGAGATAGAGCAGGTATATGGATTGGCAACGAGATAGAATCCGCTCTTGTTATCTTCTCCCAAGCTCTGGGTTTTCTCTGCGAGATGCTTCGCATCGTTACTGAAAGCAACGAGAAGTTTGCCATGACCAGTGCTATTCTTATCTGAAGAAACGATAGCAGATACATCCGGCTTGGTTACATCTCCCTTCTTACTGTCAGAAGTCGTTGTTCCATTATAATCGTAGTACTGATAGCTAGTATCAGCCTTCGGCAAACGGAGGAGCGCATTTGGCAATTTTTTAGTACTATCTGTAGGTCTCTTCGGCAAGAGCGCATTACCCGCTTTGATAGAGAAACCACCGAAGGTTCCATCTGCGGCATCGGAATAGCTTTCATCCACCTTATTATATACATGGCTCCAGTAGCCGAGATTCATATCAACATTTTCTGGAGCAGCTACACTTGGGTAATGAGATGCAGGATAATCTCCCTTAGGAGAGATTTCCATCACATCACTCTTCATCCAAGCTCTCTGATAAACCGGATACTTGCTTCGGCTATACACATCAGCTTTTCCATCAGCAGTCTTATCATCAAACTTGATATCCGTAAACGCCTTGGTTTCCTGTCGTCCATTACTTGCTGGCACATACATATCACCGGCGTAGATATACTGCAGAGGTGAAGCCATGGTGTACCACTTGTTAGGCACCAGCTCCTTCTCTACCCAAGCCTTGTCGTATATCAGATAGCATTGGTCGCGAAGCTCACCCTGAGGCTTGAAGTAAATCTGATGGCAGGTATTGCCATAGAACTTCTCGCACTTCAGATTACCTGCTTCCAATCCCTTATTGGCATCTGCCTCATTCCAGAACGCCATGATGTCATACTGGATATACTTCGTAGCCTCATTACCCTTGCCATTGGTCAGCTGGGTAGCGATGGCATTGGTGCTACGGTAAACGATGTTACCGAGGTCAGGGAATGGCAAACCTATCAAGTTGTCAATTGTTACCTTGGTAAACTTCATTGGCACATAGCTGTTCAGCGTAGGAATATTTACCTTTGGTGTAATACCGGTTGTACTACCATAAGCCTGATAATTTGTATACTCATTATCATGCAATTCTGTAGATGATGAGCGATGCCAGTTATTATCATTATTCCAGTTGGCATTCATACCGCCATCGGCAGTAGGAGTCCAGGTAATGAACTCCGGTACAATCTTCACCTTGAGATAAGACTCGCCTGGACAGCTGGTAGTTCCTGCAGAAGCAGTACCCTGCTCGAAGACGAATCTAAGCTCGTAGTAGTATCCCTCGTGGAAATTATTCAAGACATCATCAGAGAACTTGAGGTCGAGGGTAGACTGTGTACCTGCCACGATTTCAGGAAGAGTCTTAGAACTCAATGTTGCAACAGGAGTTGACAGTAATGTTGCCCCATCTGCATTCCACAATGGATCATTGGTAGTTGCAACATAAACATCAGCCGAAGCCGTACCTGTTGTAGACTTACTATCATCAATGAAGGTCAAAGTCTTGTCGCTTTCCCCGCTTTTATAGCTTGCGCTATGCAATGGAACCTGCAAGTATCCATTCTTTTCCTTCAGTTTCTTCAATTGTGGCAAACCGATACGAAGCGAAGCTCCATAGCTGGCATCATTGAAAGGATAATCCACATCGTTGAATCCGAAGTTTAGTTGCGGACCATCTTTAGCAATACGCAGAGGCACAGGAATCTTCTCCGTACACATCAGATATTCGACGCTACCAACAGTAAATACCATTTCCCCATCAGCATTTGTTTCAGCCGTTTCTGGTTTCATATAAATTTTATGAGCACCATATCCTATTTTGCTAACAGGTATCTCAATGAATGTTGATGGTGTTACCTCGTAAGGCGTACTGCTGTCATCAATATACCACAAGAATGGCACACCAGTAAGCGTAATCTTCTCGCCAGTAACAGGATTAACTGTCGTAAGACTACCTGTAAGTTTAACCTTAGGGTCAGAATCAGTACAATTCACACGATACTCTGTAATGACTTTACCATCAGTATCAGTAATCATTGGTGTCTGACCAATCATCTCAAATATAGCACTATAGATAGAACAGACATCAGAAGGTTTACCCCAATTTGCATCAGGTGCATCTGGATCACTATCAGCACAGATTGACACATAATACTTTTTACCCTTGGTGAGTTTGAACTGATGATTAGCCAAGATGATATAGGTTTCACCATCAGCATCTTTTTCTATCATGTTGACACCATCAATTTCATACTTTGCACAGGCTTCCTCTGAATCAAAGACATCAACAGATGCATAGCTTTTATCTGTCTTAATTTCTTTAGCAGTAGCATCATCAGGTCCTTTTAACCAATAGTTGTAAAGACCTTCTCCTGTTACAGGCGTACCATCTTCGTTCACTAAACGGTAATGAATCTTCGTATCCTTATGGTTAAGTATAGCATTCAAAGTTTCGTGAATGGCACGAATTTTCAACTTGATACTACCTGTACCCGTTTCACCGCAGGCTGGTCGGTCCTGATAGATTTCAACCTTAGCTGGCTTTAAATATATACGGATATCATCAACGGCATAGTCAGCACCTACGGTACCCTTACTAAAGTTATCAATCTCGATACGGAAGTCAGAATACTTTTCTGCTTGTGCATCTTGCTGAATCGTAATCTTACCATACACCTGATACCATTTAGCCTGATTGTCTTGTGTTATGAAATCGCCAGAAGAAAAAGAATGTAACAACTTCTTGTTCTTTATGTTGCCAAACTCATCTTTCTCCAAACCAAATAACCTAAACATAATCTGTGGTTTAACGGTTTGCGTTGTCATATCAGCAATACAAGCACTAAATGCCATCTGCTGACCAGTACAAAGACTTGCAGTAAACTCAGCAGAAGCGATGGTACGGCTTTCATCAGAAGCATCTACATAAAGGAATGAACCCGACTGAGATTTACCTGTTGCCTCGTAAGTTCTATCATGCAGTTCTTTCCCCGAATACCACATGTAACCATCTGTACCAGTATTTTCTGCACCAGAGACACTTTTTATATTGGCCGTCTTATAAATACCATATTCACCATGCTGAGGAGAATGTTTGGTATTATAATATACATTACTGTCGCCATTCTTATTTGCACTTTTATCTATCAAATCCTTATAAACGAAACCATAACTGCGCCTGTTCCATGCTGACGGATTCTTACTTTGATTATCATCAGGACTTGTAGGCGCAGACAATGTTTGTTCTGGACTATCATTATCAAAAGAGATAACTGCAATATTGTTATAGTTCTCATCAAGATAAGATATTTGGCGAGTCACATCATCAGCACCCATTTCTTCGAAAGTCTTTGGATAGAAACGGAAGTATCGTATACTGAAATTGGCCATCGGGCTACTAAATTTCCCAGTCTCATCCTTAACATAAGCCACTACGTAAAAGTGATCACCTGGATTAAAGGTTGGTTTGGTAGTAGTACCACCATCCAAATCAGTCCAAGTTGCACCATTCAGAAGACTTATGCTCAAATCAAAGAAACGTGGGAAACCACTAACGTTACCTGGTCCAAGAATACACATCTTGTCTCTGGTACCATTATAAGCTCGCCATTCTATCGTGGCAGCCTTCTTGATATCAGAAGAAAAGTCTGCTTCCGTAATCTTACGTTCAGCGATAATTGCATTTGTATCTGCTTCAGTTGAACCGGCAGGATAATATACATGCTTTTTAGTATTGGTAACTGGATAGAAATAATACATTTTAGGATCTACAAAATCCAATCGCAAAGTCATATTCGAGTTATCATCCTTAAATCCTACCGTTACATTCTTATTATCCTCAAACGTAAGGTCCTTGCTATCATTTACAAGATCTTCCTGGAGAATTTCAGCCATTTGCGTAGACGGAATAATATGGAAAATGTATCTGATGGATAAGGTTGGTTCATGTTCCATATAGGTTCCAGTAGCATCTATTCCATCAATGTAGCGGCTTACGTCACAAGCAATAGTTTCACCCTTCCAATTTGGGTCACTAGGACGAGTATACTTTACACCCACTGTTGACTGCACAGCATGCTGCATCAAATTGAAAGCCATCAATCCCTTATCTACATTATCTGCATCTTTCACAGAATTCAATAGAGAAGAAGATCCCTCTACAGATAAGTTTGCTGATGCATTATCTGTATCATAATTATACCATCTGAAATAACCTAAAGGCTCCAAATTGTCACCAGAAGATTCGAAATTCTGTATAGGCAACATAAGAGACACAGACTTATGGTCAGTATTATCAACAACATAGGTATACTCCCATGTAGACACCTTCTGGCGTAACTGATTCTTCGAAGCATCAATTACCTCATAATCGTTATCAGCATTGGCGTAACCCTTATAATGCTTAAAAGGCGCATCTGTGGCACTCTTGATATCATAAACCAACTTACCTTTAATTGTTGGTTCTGTGACAACAAGATAATTTTCAAGCACTGGGGCTTCATCTGAAAAATATACTTCTATACGACTATTCTTAAAATCAGTTTCATTATTATAGCCAAACGCAATATATAAATCTGACTCGGGAACAGAAGTCTTATCTTTTGAAGAATAGAATAATCCTTTAGAATTTTTGTATTTGTAACCATCTTGGAAGCTAGATGAATTCAATACACCATTAATATATCCAGCATCAGACACAGGATAATAAGATATAGAACTAATCGGTTTATTCGTTGTCTTATCAATAATACTTACACGATAGTATACTGGATTAGTTGATGATGCGACGTAATTACCACTAGCATCCTTCGTATAGAGACTAAAGTCTTTTATTTGTGAAGCTATATCTGTAATTACAAGTTGCTTGCTAGCAATTGTTGACTCCTTAAGATAAAGAGGTATTGTCTTTAATTTAGTTGAATACGCAGCATCCAAATCATTAAGAAGTGGAGCTTCCTCCAAGCTGACGTTAAACTTGATGTTGAACGCATCAGGTTCTTTAATCATGACACCATATTTTACATTCGTATCTTCTATCAGTTTAGTATTGGATACTACACAAGATACCTTCAAATCATCCCATGACATTGTGGTAGGAAAAGTGAAGGTAGGATTCAACGCTGCAGACAATGTACTGGCTGCATTCTCAGAGAACCATGTATAATATATTTCTTTATTTGATGTCTTATCTTTACGAAGAGTCAATCCAGATGTAGTAATGCCAGGTATAGCATTACCACTCTTATCTGTAATCATCCATCGTACATAGAGGTCAGTTACTTTACTCAAATCTGTTACACCAAGAGCATCGCAAAGTCGCTGCTTATTTTCCTCTGTAAGCAGTTGAACCTTTGCCGTCTTCGAAGTGAAAGCCTGACGGAAGTCGAAAACCTTAGACGCATCCAATGAAGAATCGTCGGTTGCATCAAAAGTCAACTTATTCTTCTCTGATTGAGGCATCAAATTATAAGTAATCTTCGCCTTAAGAGTTGGCTCTTGGAGAAGAGTATTATTACTAACATCAGCAGCTTCATCAGAAAGATAGACGTCTATCGCATAGTTAGACATCACATCTGCAGCATTCTGTAATGTAATCTTATATCCAAAATGTTTTTTATTAGCAGAAGTCAGCTGATCAGAATAATAAAATGTTCCTTTATCATTCTTACAGCTATTATTACTTAATGTTGTATTATTAACTTCATTGTAGCCACCCCATTCGGTAGATTTTTCGATTTTATATTCACTAGCTTTCAGAGTAGCATTGGTCGATTTATTGCGCAAGTTGATACGCAAATAAATCTTCTTAGAACTCGTATCAAATGAATTACCATCAGAAGTAGAAGCTAAAGATAATAAAGACACTAAAGAAGAAGCTAAATCAAAAGAATAAGAAGTACTACCATCTGTTACAAAATCTGTTACAGACATTTTGTTTGTACCAGTATAATCTTTCAGTAAAGGAATATCATTCTGTGAAATCAACTTAAAAGTGATTTTCTTTTCTGCTGTAGCTTCAGAAGGTGCATTAAAAAATGCATCGCTAGAAGCTACTAAAAGAACTATCTTATAATTAGAAATATCTTCACCAGCAGTAGTTATCTTAACACTACGCCAAGATTCTACTCCATTAGGCTTACCTACTTTCCAATAATTCTTTTCTTTGGAAAAAGAAGTAAAATGATAAGTATCAGAAGCATTCCATGAGGATATATCCACTAAGCCACCATCTGCATCGTATACATACCAAGCTGAGTAATCGTTCGTTGTCAAATATTGGTCAAAACCAGAAATTGTAGCAGAATTACCACTAGCCAAACTCATAAAAGTCTGTTCAGGTATAGCCCATATAGCATTTGGCAGCAATGCAAGCATTGCTACCAACATATATCTCATTACACTATTAAAAATCTTAGACTTAAACATAAGCTTCAATGTTTTTTAATATAAGTATTATTGTTTACATATCCAAAATGCACCGTTATGGCGTCTTGCTGTGTACCAGGTTAAATCCTGAGAGATGGCTACCCGATATACTAGCGTTGGTGCTGTTGTGGTTCCGTCATCCACTTTTACAGAAAGCTGATAGACGATAGGACCAATCTTCTTGCCTAACTCACCTAAGGTTTCTGCCTCAATTCTATCTTTGCTAGAAACGATATATGGTATCGTACTGAAGGTTTTTGATTCTGCTCCAGTCTCCGATTCTGAGAGTCTCGTCCATTTGAGATCCGTGAAAGATACTTCTGCACCAGTTGGATCACTATACTTCGTAACAGAAGGAACGATATGGAACTCCTCTAAATCATGGAAAATGAGATTGAGCTGTTTTCCGTCATCTTTCAATGCCGGAGCCGAACCAACGGATCCAAAGTCCTCTACCTTGAGGCGAAGCTTGTAATCGCTCAGCGCCAACTTTAAGACATGATGGTCGTTGCGGGCTATCTGATTCCAGTCGGTATACATGAAATATCTCTGTGAACCAACATTCGTTTCGAGCGTTACTACAAAATAAGGATAAGTATTGCCGGCTTGACTCTCGTTGACATAGAAAGAAACCGAACGGCTGTTATCTGTATCATAATCGGTTTCGTCCTTGGTTACTGTCAAACCAATCGCATGTGTAAAATCATCTCTTTTAGCATTCTCTACCAAATTTGGCGTTTGGGCAACATTCGCAGATGAAACAGACGTTTTAGGAAGCAACTTGATATTCTCTGTTCCTGTAGCAGGATTGCTTGTAATATCGCTGATACTTACATTCTTTACGGTAATATCTTCACCTGTCATGTTGCGGAACTTGAGCGTAATCTTGGATAGCATTCTTACTACATATAAATCCTTGACATCCGGTTGGCCGTCAGAGCCGATAGTTACCTCCTGTTTATTGCTCATAGGAATACCTTTCGCAATATTCCAATCATTACCATTGACAGCAAATGATTGGGAATCGAAGTCAGGAGAACGAGAACCCTCCGTAATCGTACCGAGTTCTGTATCTGATATATTGGCAAAAGAATAGACCGAATAAGTTCCTGCTTCCAAACCGGAAACTGTTACATCATCTTCCTTATCTTTGCCTGCTGCTACGGTTGGCTGCTTAACTACTTTCGCTACCGTTCCATCAGACTTTACAAAGACAACTGTCCAACTCTTCATGTTCTCTTCTTTAGAACCGTCATCCCATGAATTGGGGCTTCCTGCAGTATAAGTTTCTGCACGGGAAGAAGCAGAACTTCCTGATACTGGAGACAGATTAAAATGGAGAGTATATGTCTTGTTGGTGATACTTCCCGGATCAGAAGCATCACTATCTGGCGAACATGCTGCAAAAGACGTCAGCAGCATCACCAGGCAAGCCATATATTTCATTATATGTTTTCTCATCTTAGTTATACTTTGTAAATTAATCTTAGAGTTTAATATATTACTTCCCCATGGTCGTAATGTGCCCAAGGGACTACATGTATGGTCAACTTGATACCTTTAGACTTTCCTTCAACACCTTCTACCTTTACCTGATAGATGTTGTTGCGGACAACACCAAAATGCATCGGGTCAGAGAGCGTTCCGCTTTCTGAAGGATCGCTATGACGGAGCGTATAGGTATATTCCTTATCTGCTCCTGTGACACCAGCCTTAGGCTGCTTCGTTTTTGCATCCCATTCTGTCTCTTCATAATACTTGCCTTTAAAGATAAGACCTGTAGAATTAGCCACGTCGTTATCGGTGGTCGTATTCTCCATCACATAATCGAGGATATAAGATTTTGAAGAAGCAACATTCTTTACATCATATAAAGATGCAGGACCTTCAGCATTACTCAGAGTTAGACCAGAACGATCCTTTGTCCATGGACAAACTACATAATTAGTAGATGCCTTGGACGTAGCATCCATTTTTTCTTCACCGAAATAAGTAATAGAAGTTAAAGCTTTATCAGGAGAAACTCGCTTTATCAGGTATTCTCCATTTGTCAAGACCTTGCTAGGAGTAACAGATTCCAGCTTAAAGCCTCCTATTACATTCGTTCCATCCATTACATTATAATAATAACCTTTACCGGTAACATCATAAGTGGCATTTGGGATGATGTCGATACGGGCAGCCAGACGCTCAATATCTACATTTACCAGATAAGGATTTGTTTCTGAACCTTCCGTGGTAAAATCTATCATTGCATCCGCCTTTGATGACATGATGAAATCTGAGAAATTGGCGATATCATCATTTCGGGCGCAAACCTTATCCATTTGCATATCTCTGATTTTGCTTATCGTCTTTCCTTTACATCTGGAAGTCATATCATCTGCATTGGCTATCACGATAACATGATAATTCTTGCCAACTATTGCTGCATCTATTTCTTTTGGAACGGTAGTATAAGTTGCATCTCTGCCAGAAGTAGGAGTTGTTACCTTATTTAAATTGGTAAATGTATATACATATTCTATAGTAGCATCATCCGACAAGTCATCTTTATCAGATTTATATAGTAAGACGGTAAGAGAATTGACATCATTTTCTTTATTGATTCCTGTTTCTCTTCCATCTCCTTCTTCACCTCCTTTGGGTTCTGTAGCTGCCCTACTCGCTCGTGTATCTCCACTACCTTCCACCGTTACCTTTACCTGCAGATATGCCTTCATATCTTTGCTTGGCAGAGGCAAATCACTAGTAGTGTCACTTGCACAGGATGCAAACGACATAACCAGCAAAAGGGCTAGCAATGAGAGGGTTATTTTCTTCATCTTAAACATACACTTTCTTTTTATATCGGCTTACAGAAAGCCGGGTAGGACATGTTAATGGAGTTCTTCGAACTGGATGCGCTTGCTCCAACTCAGTACATTCACACTGATGGTGATGTAGCAATACTTGAGCTTGCCACCCTGGATAAAGAACTGAAGTTTGTAATCGTAGGCACGGTCTAGGAATTCCTGTGCACTGTAACTGTACTCCTCGCTGGTGCGAAGACGACTCAAGAGGTCTGGCAGATCTACATTGACTACCGTATTTCCGGTCTCCTTACTCTTAATGAGGAGTCTGCCATCCTGTTTGTAATCTTCGTGCTTCAGAATGCGGGAGGTCATAAAGTCAGCATGGGCTATCTTGCCCTGCTCGTCCTCATCTACCGTGTTCCATGTAGCATGAGGGGTATAAATGAGTTTACGGCTCTCATCGAGAGAGTTATCCCAAAGGATGCGGGCATTATGGTCTTCGATGGTCATCGTGTAGTCGTTGACATCCATATCCTGTGGAGAGTCAAGGTCACGAAGCGCTACGTTGATCTTCTTGGTATCACGCACCAGAGGGATGATTGCATAAGAAGGTTTTGAGGATGATACCTCTACTGCCTCCAGCAGTTTACCATGCCAGAGGGTATCGAGAGGAAGGCTGTTGTTGACAACCTCATCATACTCACCCTTATTTTCATGATCGAGATTCACTTCCAGTTTCTGCATCTTATCTTCTGAAGCCGATGGAGCGGTACGAACGAACTTGGCACGGCCTGAAGTTAACTGGTCGGCGTAAGCATTCTGTCCGGCAAGGGCAAGGAACTGATATTTACCTGGCTGCAGGTTCTCGACGTGCATCACATAATTTGGGTCTTTGAGAGGCGATGATAGCGCAGAATTCGTCTCGGTCTGTTGGGTTATATAGTTTCCATTCTCGTCGAATACATACAGCGTTACCTGTCCAACATGGTCGTTGAACATGTCGGCACGCTGGAGGTTATAATCATACTTAAACTTCACATATACACCATTAGGACAATCGCTGTAACCCTGGTGCCACATATCGTGGCATGAGGTCGCGACGGTCAGGGTCATGGCAACTGCCATGACACCCTTTAACCATTTATTTATCTTCTGCGCTATCATATCGCTAATCAATTATTATTTTCTATATTTTATCTTTTATCATACTTACTTTCCGAGGACAGTACTCTGTGTACGCTTAGCCCAAGAGAGGACGTTAATCTTAGCAGAGATATAAGCATCGATGTTATCATCAGGAGTGTTATCTGTAGTGATATCTGGAACAACAGGAGAACCGATCTTCTTGATAGCAGTAACATCAATGTCATACCAGTTGTTACGAACCAATCCATAACGGCCCAAATAGTTCTGCTCCTTATTACCTGGATAAGCTACTGATGCAGATGGCTTAACCGACTCCCACCCAGTGTTCCATGGTGCAAGATCACCAGCACCAGTATCATCACCAGCAAAATGCTTGATTCTTACCTCATAGTAAGAAGCACCATTGTCATACTGACGGATTACACGGTTTGTATTAAGCTGATCCTTAATGGCATCCCAACCAGTAAAGGGTGAAGGATGTGCTTTAAGTTTTGCTTGACCGTCAGTAGAAAGTTCAATAGCTTTAACCTTCAAGATGCCATCTTTATCAGGAGCTGGAGCCCATGTAAGCTTGAAGTCTTTCTTTTCCCAAGTAACTGTACCTGTAGATCCCTGGTTGTCAGACAAGTACTTTTTCAAATCAACAATGTTAATATCTGTACCTAATACGTATGACATAACGGCATCATCACGTTTGTCATCTGTATCAAGGATAGCATTAGCTCCATTATTGGTATAGAATTTATTACCACCATTAAATGTAACCTTAACCAAAGCACGGGTAGTATTTGAATAATTCATGCGGTCTACATCAAATGTATTCTCATGGCAATATACATACTTACCTGATGTAAGCCAACTTGTTACATCAGCAGCAGAAGTTACTGTATTGAAGTAATCTTTATGAGTTGCTTCAGTAAATGTCTTGTCATATGTTGGGTCTACACACCAATAGGTACGATACAAATTATCTTCTGGCTGCTTTGATGTAGCACCCAATTTGGTATCACCTACAAAACGAGAATTAAGAGCTGGGGCAAACTTCTCTGAAGAGTATTTCAGATAATTACCAGCATCAGTTCCCATATTGCGAACAATGTATGAAGACTTGGTTGTATTATCAAGTACCCAACCATTGAATTCGTATGGAAGGTTATCATCATCAGTAGTACCAGAGGCAGTTGAGTTCAAGCTAACCTTTGCAACACCACGCTCTACGAATACAGAAACTGCAGGGTCATTTATAGCCTCATTTCTTGTTTCTTTAATCTTACTCAAATCAACCTTGGAAAGGGTTGTATACTTTCCATCAGGTGCAGCAGTATTACCAGGAGTTGCACTGACAGGAGCATTGGCCATAAAGAATCCTGTACCAGTCATTGCATTTTCTGTAGTCTGGGCCAAGATCTCATTATAAGTTTTGCCTGTTAAATCTGTCGTACCAGCCTGAAGCAATTTACCATCACTTGCTGTAAGAATACTATTATCATTCAAAAGGACAAGCGCATAAACATCTGTAGCTGTTGTTGACTTAATCTGGGTAACAACACTATGAGTAGATGTGATGTTATCACCATCAGTATCAAGTTCAGAATCTGTCAAATCCAATTTGTAAGCAGCAAGCAATGTATATTCGCCTTCTGAAGTCTTACCTGATGCATCGAACAAAGCCAAGATACCATTCTTTACCTCATACTCTGATGACAAACCGTCCTCATACTTGTCATTTTCTGCACGTGTTGTGCTGCCAGAACGAGTTGGGAGATTAACAGAGATGGACATAAATCCATTACCGTCCTTGTTAAAACCTGGATTTCCAGTTCCACCACCATTCAGATCATCACTACTTGAACAAGAACCGAGCATCAGCCCCGCCAATGCAACGGAAAATAATAAAGTTTTCTTCATCTTGTAA
>OBCL01000316.1_pt1 | contig 12881 bp, 9 predicted proteins | sample 1495931 | NCBI WGS metagenome assembly OBCL01 (sample SAMN03418275, study PRJEB22391) | human gut metagenome | biome: human-gut; feature: organic feature; material: feces | host: Homo sapiens | place: Tanzania | collected 2013-01
AGGGGTAGAAAAGGGGCAAAAGCGATTTCCGTTCAGCGTCTTTGAACGGCGGTTCAACGTCTTTGAACGGACATTCAAAGACGCTGAACGAAGAATTCATCAGGCTTCAAAACATTATCTTATAGGAACAAGAACAATCAACTAAGATAGGAGAAAGTTTACCATTGCATTTTAATATTCTTAATGCCCCGTTTTTAATTTAAGTACTTGACGATTTTGGCAAGCCATTTCTTTTCTATTCTGAGGACTAAGACTGGTTAGTTAAGAACCCATAAGGAGGAAAACACAGAAAAAATCACAATAGCAAACTTGGTACTTTCGATTATTTTGCTTAACTTTGCCTTCGAAATCAAGAACAAGAGACAATGGCAAGAAAACGATATCCTATAGGCATACAGACTTTCGAACGAATCCGCAAAGAAGATTGGTTCTATGTTGACAAGACGGAATACATCTATCGTATGACCCATACTGATGGTACATATTTCTTCTTGAGCCGACCACGCCGTTTCGGCAAGTCACTCCTTGTATCTACCTTCGAAAGCTATTTTGAAGGTAAAAAGGAACTATTCAATGGTCTTGCCATCGAAAAGTTGGAGAAAGAATGGAATGAATATCCTGTGCTTCACTTCAGTTTGGCTGGAGGCAAGCACATGGAAAAAGAGCAGTTGGAGCACTATCTTCTCTTCATACTAAAGACCAATGAAGAAAAGTTTGGCATAACATGTGACTCTCCAGACCCGAACATACGTATACTCAACCTCATACAAACCGTATATGAGAAAACGGGCAAACAACCTGTGGTATTAATCGACGAATATGATGCGCCATTACTCGATGTTGTGCATGAAGTAACTTCCTTAGACATTCTGCGAAATGTGATGAGAAACTTCTATAGCCCGCTCAAAGACTGCGAGAAGATGCTCCGTTTTGTTTTTCTGACAGGTATCACCAAATTCTCCCAGTTAAGTATCTTCAGCGAACTCAACAATATCACAAATATAAGCATGGATACACCATACGCAGGAATCTGTGGTATAACCAAGGAAGAGTTGATGACACAAATGAGTGATGATATTGACAGGCTATCAGAAAAATTAAGCCTGTCTCATGACGAAACCCTTGAAAGACTCAAACAGCACTACGACGGCTATCATTTTGCATGGCCATCACCAGATATATTCAATCCATTCAGTTTACTGAACTGCTTTTCCAAGCAAAAGATGGATTCCTATTGGTTCGGTTCAGGCACACCAACTTACCTCATCAATATGATGCGCAAGTATGCTTTCACCCCTATCGACCTCGGCGAAAAGATGGAAGCAGGAAAGGATGACTTTGATGCTGCTACAGAGACGATGACCACCATCATGCCTTTGCTCTACCAGAGTGGATACTTCACCATCAAGGATTACGATGAGGACACCGAACTATACACCCTCGCCCTTCCTAACAAGGAAATCAGAGTCGGCCTATACAGAAGTCTTCTCCCTCACTACCTGGCTTCCAAGACGGTTATGGGCAACACGACCATCGCCAAGATGTCCAAGCTGATTAACCTGGGACAATTGGACGAAGCACTACTGTTATTCAAGACTTTCCTTGAGACGGTGCCTTACTGCGATAATACCAACTACGAGGGGCATTATCAACAGATGATGTACATCATGTTTGCCTTGCTCACCAATTTCCGCATTCTCGTAGAGCAACATACTGCCAAGGGAAGAACAGACATTACGATGGAGACGCACGACACCATCTACATCATGGAACTGAAGTTCAATAAGACGGCAGAAGAAGCTCTTCAGCAAATCAACGACAAGCAGTATGCCGATGCCTTCGCCCTGCAAAACAAACCTGTGGTGAAAGTAGGTATCAACTATACAATTAAGGAAAAAGTAAGTACCCTGGAATGGGTGATAGAATAAATAGAATAATATGAGAAATAGTCTGATAATTGCTTTAGTATTCCTTTTGAGCATGACATGCCATGCTCAAAAAATCAGCATGTCTGACCTTGTTGGTAAGACATGGGTTGCAGATTCTGGTTATGATGGATGTGGAAATATAGATTGGAATATCGTATTTTCTGCAAAATCATCAGAACATAAATTTGTTGGAAAGTCTGATAATAAAGTAAGTGTGTTTACTTATAACACTTACTTGTGTAGTTAAAGCCCCGAAAAGTACGAAGCCTCGTTATTGGGAAATACTAATGGAAAGTATATCGTATTTGAGCGAAAATATACTTACAAAGGTAAAGAATATGAGGACTTTTTCTGTGGAGAAATTCTTTCTTTGGAATCAAATAGATTGACTATACGAATGAAGCATTCTACAATTTTGTTTATAGCAAAATAGTAGAGATAAGCAGTACGGAAATCATTTTGTTGCCTAAATGAAGCGACACGACTGTTTATCAGAAAGTAACAAAGGCTTGTAGGTATGTAAAAGACATGCCTACAAGGTTTTTCTTATCAAAACAAAAACAAGTCCAAATAACATAGGAGAAAGCTTGCCCCTTAATTGAGCAATCGCACGACGCTTTTGTACTTTCACCGTTTCAGCAGAGATGTCCAGTTGCTCCGCAATTTCCTTATTCTTCTTACCCTCCATGCAAAGCAGAAAGACTTCCTTTTGGCGAGGAGGCAACTCATCTATCGCAGCAAAGAGTTGGCGATAGATTTCTTCCTTATTGAAAATATCCGAAGTATCATCCACCAACATAAACTCCTGCAGGTTATCAATTATGCTCTGCCGATAGTTATTTCGCACGGTTTGATGGCGCAGATGATTGAGAGCCGAGTTGTGCACCGTATTATATAAATAGGTGGAAAACTGGGAAATACTGCCGAAAAGCGGACGGCGTTCCCATAAGACAGAGAAAAGTTCCTGCACGATGTCTTCTGCAACTTCATTCTCCACAAACTGACAGCCATAACTCACCAAGGCACGATAATATCTATCGTACAACAACTCGATGGCTTGATTATCCCATTGGCAAATCATCGCTATTTCAGTATCACTTTTCCCTCTCATGAGTGCAAAGATACGCATTTTTATGCAATATAATTTAAAAATGCAACTTTTTCTCACTTTTTTCTTTGTTTTTGTAACCCAAAACACACCTTAGAGTGTTATAATAGTAATTACAGACAACAATTCTATCACAAAAGCAATAGAAAATATGAATAAGAATCATGATATCAATACACTCGTCAGCAAATTACTGACTGGCGAAATCTCAGAGGAAGAGGGCAAGGAACTCTTAACAAAAGTCGAGCAAGATGCATCCCTGAAAGATAAGATAGAACATCTCATGAATGAAGATGATTTTCTCCTACGCTACCGCCTCTACAAGAGCATTGATGCGGAGAAAGCAAAAGCAACATTCAAAGCATCGCTTCAACAGGCAGAGGAACAGGAAGATAGGAATAACGACAAATCGACCACCTTCATCTGGTTGCGCCGCATTGCCGCTGCAGCAGCTATCGTCCTCATAGTAATGGGTACATGGATGTATTTCGGACATCAAAATTCCACCCCACAAGCCACCATCACCGCAGAACTGCATCAAGCCATAGAACGGGTTCAGCAGAACGACATGAATGGAGCTACCCTCACCATCAACGGCAAAACCATCAAGGTGAAAGATGCACAGGGGGCATTGGCACAAACAGAAGAGGCAACTGACAGTAAGAATGGCAGCAGTTTCTGGGGGACAGAGGAGATAACGGAAGGATCTTTGGTAACAAAGAAAGACAAGGAATTTTGGATGGTACTGGATGACGGAACCTACGTACATCTCAACTACAATACCACCCTCATCTATCCTAATCACTTCGTAGGTAGTGAGCGTAAGGTAAAACTGAAAGGAGAAGCCTACTTCATCGTAGCCAACGACTCGAAGAAGCGACCTTTCATCGTAGAGACGGCCAACGGAGATGTACACGACTATGGTACCGAGTTTAATGTCAACACGATGAAGGAAAAAGGTGTAACCAGCGTAGTTCTGGTGAAAGGTAAAGTTGGCGTGAGCAGCAAGCACGGCAAGGAATACCTGTTGAAAACAGGCGATATGGCAACCCTGAAAGCAGGCAGAAAACCAGACATCCAGCAAGTGGATGTTAATCTCTACACCTCTTGGAACACGGGCAACTTCTTATTCGACGGCTGTACGCTACAAGATCTGATGGAAGTTATCTCCCATTGGTACAACATGAAGGTGGAGTTCTCATCCGAAGACATGAAAGAACTGCGATTCACAGGCAGCATTGACAAATACGAACCGATGGGACAGACTCTCAATGCAATAGAGAATATCACAGGATTGAAGATAACTGCCAAGGAAGGCATCATCAACATCAAAGAATATAAACATTAATATCATATACAACATGAAGAAATTTTTATCAATGATGGCAATAGCCTTGTTAGCGTGCATCGCAACAATGGCTGCCACTGTCAAAAAGACAAATCTGAAAGTACTCTATGTAGGAGGTCATTCCGACATAGAGACTTTTGGAGTAGCAGACTATGACAAGGAAGCTCATGCCAAGAGCATTGAGACTCGTACAGCTGCTTGGAAGTCATTCCTCGAGACTTACTTTACAACCGTAAAAACAGTTCAAGGAAAAGACTACAACTATAAGATGTCATACAATTATGACGTAACTATCATCGATGGAGATCTCAAACCATTGGAGCCACGCCGCACGGTGAGCCAGAATGGCAAATACAGCAAAATGGTATATGCTAAGTATTTTCCCGAAAACTTCGACCGTCCTGTCATCACGATTGCCGAAGAGGGTGAGACCGTAGGTCGAGGCATCGGTGTGAAGAACGACTGGTATTGCCTCTGCCTTCTTGGTCATGCCTATAATATGAATACCAAGAGTGCCATCTTCAAGGGTCCTTATCCTGTCAAGATTACCACCGAGAATCGTCCTACACCAGCAGCTGCTAAAGAATATGGCGAATTTGCCCACGAAAAAGTGCCAGCTACAGTAGCCATGTGGAAGGTTCAGAATAAAGATTATAGCAATAGCAAAGGCTATAAAATAGGTATGGTTACTCGTCCATGGGGATACCTCGATTCCCCAGATACAGAGATTATCTCTGGAGGCGAGAGTGCCAAGTGCTTCCATGCCATCTCTATCGGCCGTCACGCCAACTGGTTGCACTGGGGTTTCAGTGCTTCTCCTGCCGATATGACCGAAGAGGCAAAACCAGTATTCCTCAATGCAGTCATATATATCAGCAAGTTTGCCGGTCATCATATCATTGCCCGCAAACTCAACGAGGGTATTGCCACCCGTACTTCCGTGGATGAACAGAAATACAATGTGAGCAAGGAAAATTATGACTCCTATAAAAACAGTATAGAAGAATATAATCAATTGATGAAACATATGAGCGATTCGCTGAAGACTATAGAAGCTGCTGGCGGCAAACTTTCTGATAAAGACAAAACCTACATGCAGATGGGAGAACATCCTCAGTATGTGCCTAACTATCTTGAGTATGTAAAGGAAAGAGCGGGCGAACTTTATGAAAAGTTTGGTGCAGACGTTACCGCTTACGAGAAGTATTATACCGAGAATCGTCCTTATTTCTATGGCAGTCTGAACGATTATGGTGTCAAGCTCGATGAAGATGCCAAAAGCTTGGGTATTGCCAACAACGACAAACGCATCCTCGACAAGGCTATCTCTATGTGGGAAAACAACAAGGACGTAGAGAAGGCAAAGCGCATCCTCTATCGTTATACCCTCCTTCGATATGAAGATGCCAAAGAGTGGCGCCAATGGTACAAGAAATACCAAAACAAACTCTTCTTCACAGAAAGTGGCGGATGGTTGTGGCTGGTCAACGATCTCGACCCTAAGACCCCAGGCAACGATTATAGAATATTGAAAATCAATGAGATTGACGAGACAGCTCTCGCTCCAAAGAAAAAGGCTACTCAGGAAGACCCTGTTGCCTTCTCTTACGCAACCATCCAGAATGGAGAAGAGGGTGAAATCATCATTCGTATGAATATCTATCCGGGCTACCATATCTATAGTGTTGTGAGCGACCAGGATCCATATATCCAGACCTCTTATGACTTTAAGGCAGAAGGGGACATCAAGTTGGAAGGTGAATTGCAGAAACCTGCCGGTAAGTTGATGAATGGCTCTCAGTCTATCATCTATGAGGGCGAACAGGTATTGCGCCAGAAATATACTGGCAAGCAAGGCAAGATAACTGTTACTATCAATTATCAGGCTTGCAATAACCATGCTTGCCTAATGCCAAAGTCCAAGACCTTGGAAATCGAATTATAAAAGTCTGATATCACCAGAACATGAGTATAAATTTATAATAAAAAGAGAGAGAATGAAAGAATTTGGAAGAATGAAACGAATCCTTTTCGCTACCTCCCTGCTTGTAGGAGCAGTAACCCTATGTGGAGGAACCAGTACTGTTATGGCTCAGCAGCCAAAACACCAGACAGTAACTATCAATGCAAAGTCGATGAGTGTGAAACAGTTCTTCGCTGAAGTCAAGAAACAGACTGGCTTGAACTTCATCTACAGTACAGATTTGGCAGCCAAGTTGCCACACATCACGGTGAATGCCACCAATCGTCCATTGCGCCAAGTACTTGACGAGGTGATGAACAAGGTAAACTGCCATTATGAGATTGAGGGTAATATCGTGACTATCACTCGCCGTATGGCAGGTGAACGAGTACGTAATGTATCCGGTATCGTCTCCGATGAAAGTGGCGAGCCGCTGATTGGTGTGTCTGTCTGCATCGACGACAGTAAGGTTTGTACCATTACCGACAGCAAGGGTTTCTATACCTTGAAGGTGCCAGCCAATGCTTGCTCCTTGAAGTTCAGCTACCTCGGCATGAGCAATGCAGAATTGCGTCTGGGAAGCGGTAAAGCACCTTTAAGCCGTAACATACAGATGGTTACCGACAATCAGCTTTCTGATGTTGTGGTAACAGGTTATCAGGAGATTTCCAAACCTAAGATGACAGGTTCTGTCACCACCATCACCTCAGCCAAATTGGACGAGCGTTACACCACCAACATCATGAACAACCTCGAAGGTCGCGTGGCAGGTCTTTCCACTTATAATGGAAAGATGACTATCCGTGGTACCTCCTCTCTCTATGCCGAAACCACCCCATTGCTGGTAGTGGATGGCGTACCTGTAGAGGGAAACATCGACGATTTGAACCCATATGACATCGAGAGCGTAAACATATTGAAGGATGCCGCAGCCAATGCCATCTATGGTGCCCGTGCATCCAATGGTGTCATCGTTGTAACCACCAAGAATGCTAAGAAGGCAGGCAAGATAGACATCGACTTCGCAGCCAACCTCACGGTATATGAAAAGAAGAACGTAGATTATGCCGACAATTTCTATATGACTCCAGAACAGCAGGTGGATGCGGAGGCCAAGTATTGGGACTACTATTTCTTCCATAATGATGGTGAAGTGGCTGACCCTATCGGTACTACTGCTCAGTCAATCTCTATGGGTACCCAAGCAGTAACTCCTATCGAATATGCCTATTACCAGCGAGCTAAGGGAGAAATTTCCGAGGAAGATTTGCAGAACCAGTTGGCTTCTTTCAAGAAGAACAACTATGCCAAGGAGTATGCAGATGCCGTATATAAGCAGAGAGTGATGCAGCAGTACAACCTCTCACTTCGTGGACGCAGCGATAAGTTCACCAACAACCTGACTATCAACTATAAGTATGATAACAGTGGACTGATCAATCATTTCGCCAATCAGTTTAATGCCCAATATAAGGGTTCTTACAATGTAGCCAAGTGGCTCACAGCCTCCATGACTATCAATGGTATCTATAGCAAGAGTAAGGAAGTAGGTTACGACAACAATAGCTACTATAGCGATATCTGGAAACAACCTGCCTATATGCCATTCTATAATGCTGATGGAAGCGTCAAAGGACAACACTATTGGTATGATGGCGATGATTACATGACCTTCGATTCTCCTTTTGAGGATTTAAGCTCTAATCCAGTGGATGAGTATTACAATAACACCCAGGTTACCCGCCGTCAGTATATGCGCTATCATGGAGATTTGCTCTTCAAGATTATTGACGGATTGACTGCCAATGCCCAGTTTGTATATGAAACCAATCATAACACCGTAGAATGGAATGCAAAACAAGATAGTCATGTGATGCGTACCATGCGTAATGCTTATTATTATCAATCTGCAGATGGCACTATCAAGAACTACGTTCCTACCTCTGGCGGTCTGCTCCGTACTACAAATAGTGACGGACGTTATTGGACAGCACGTGGCCAGTTGAATTATGCCAAGACCTTTGGTAAGCACGACATCAATGCCATTGCCGGTCTGGAATTCCGTGAAACCAAACTGACAGGTTCTAAGGCATTAATGTTAGGTTATGACGACCAGTTGCAGACAAGCTCTACCCACACGATAGACTTGGGAACATTGAGTACCATGAACTATTCACCTCTTTTCTTTGGCGCATCAGGTGGTTACCCTGCAAGCCAGTTTGTATTCGAGCCTTATATCAAGGAAGGAATAGGAGTTGTTCCTGAGACTCACCACAAGTATGCTTCTGGTTATTTCAACCTCACCTATACTTATGATGAGAAATACAATGTGTTCGGTTCGTTCCGTAAGGACTATGCTGATGTATATGGCTTGAACGCCAAGTTCCGCGGCACGCCACTCTGGTCTGTAGGTGCAGGATGGTTGATTCATAATGAAGACTTCATGAAGGATATCAAGTGGGTAAACTTCCTGAAACTCCGTGCCAGCTATGGTGTGACTGGTAACATCTACCAAGGTGCAACCAGTTATATGACAGCTACATCAGGAGAACTCAATCAATATACCAACTTGCCATACGGCAGCATCGAAAGTCCTGCCAACCCTAACTTGAAGTGGGAGCAGAGCCGCACCACCAACATCGGTATCGACTTCGGATTGCTCGACAACCGCTTACGTGGTTCCATCGATTATTATAATAAGGTGGCAAAGGATGTGTTCTCTTATCGCACCCTCGACCCAACATCAGGTTTCACCTCTATGTTTGTCAACATGGCTTCTATGCGCAATCGTGGTATAGAATTGCAGATTACTTATGATTGGCTGAGAGGGGCAAGCCGTAAGAATTGGAGTTGGACCACCAACTTCACCATGTCACACAACAATAATATTGTAACCGATGTAGAGAACCCATCAAACAGCGCATACGAGTTGATTGAAAGACCATACGTCAAAGGAAAGCCATCCAGTGCCCTCTGGTCATACCGCTTTGCAGGCATCAGCGACCAAGAAGGCGAGAAGGGTCAATCTCTGTTCTACATTGAGGATGGGGGCAAATCTCACAGTGCAACAGGCAAAAGTATAAGCATATTGGAATACTCTGGCCAGAGCGAGCCAAAGGTTATCATGGGTATGGACAACAGCGTAAGATGGAACGGATTCTCTTTCAGCATTCTGATGGCTTACTATGGCGGTCACATGATGAGAGCCTTGGCGCATAATGAAACACTCTCAAGCACCTGGAGCACCGCTATCGCCAGCTATTTCCTGAATGCATGGACACCAGAACACCCAACAGATATTCCAGGCATTGGCAGATACGCCTCTACAACGATTGGCTCTGAAACAACCTATGGCAATAATGCTATCCATCATGCAGACTTCCTGAAAATCAGAAACATCGTATTGGGCTATGACTTTCCGCAGGAGTGGTTCAGAGGAACAGGCATTAACCGCCTCTCTCTCCGCTTCCAGATAGACAACCCTAAGTATCTATGGGTAGCCAACGATGTGCATGTTGACCCAGAGACTCTTGGACTCCGCAATCCAAGTTCATACATCTTTGGTCTGAACATCAGTTTCTAATCTTTAGAATCATATAACATAAAAAGTAAGATCACAATGAAAAAAACAATATACAGTTTACTGGCAATCACAGCATTGCTGTTCTCATCTTGTGAGAGTTTCACCGAATTAGAGCCAAAGGGCAAGAACTTGCTTACCACAACCGACCAATTAGAAATGCTTCTCAACAAAGAGTATGAGGGATGTTCCTCTGATATGCGACAAATGGCTGGTGATATGATATATGCCTACAGCAATGTAGCAACAATCATCAGTCAGCCAGTTAAGACCCGCAACGTCATCATCTGGACTTACGATGAAGCCAATATGGACAAGATGGCAGAATTGACTTCCAGTGATCAAGACTACACTAATTTCTACGGCTACATCGGCACGATTGCCAACCCAATTCTCTCAAAGATTGATGCCGCATCTGGTACGGAAGCAGACAAAAAACTTATGAAAAGCGAAGCCCTGACATTGAGAGCCTGGTCATTCTATATGTTGGTCAACAAGTTTGCCAAGGCTTACAATCCAGCTACAGCTGCTACAGATCCAGGAATTATCCTGATGACAGAGGATAAAGATATCCAGACTGCTCAGCCTAAAAGCACCGTAGAGGAAGTTTATCAGCAGATACTCAAGGATGCCAATGAAGCAATTGAGATAGATGGTCTTCCTAACTCTGCCGTTAACAAAATGCGCTTCAGTAAACCCGCAGCTTATGCCGTAAAGGCATTGGCATTGCTCAACATGCAGAAGTATGATGAGGCAGAAGAAGTGGCCAAACAGGCTATCGCCATCAATGGCACTATTAACAACTATAATACCTCATATCTTGGTAGTACCCAAGGTTATATAATAGGCGGGACTTATCCTGTTATCAATCGTGGCAAGAAAGGAACCGATGAGGATTATTTCCTAAATGGAAATCTTGAATCCTTCAATGCTTACACCCCAACTACCATGGCAAACTTTGAGGCTGGACATGCCTATAAGGACAAGATGAGCAATATGAATATGATGTATGATTACATGATGGATGCCGGAGTAAGTATGCTGGGTGAAACTGGTTTCAATTTTACTTATGATCTCAACTCGTTATGGAATGATGGTGGTCTTCGCTCTACCCAGATGTATCTCACCATCGCCGAATGCGAGACCCACAAAGGCAACTACGATACAGCCATGGAATATCTCGACAAGGTGCGCGTAAACCGCATCGATCCTGCCAAGTATCAGCCCCTCAAAGGCACAGTCAGCACCAAGGAAGAAGCCATCAAGCATGTGAAGCAGGTGACCATGAATGAGGACATTTACTCTGTCAATATCTTCATAGACAAGAAGCGCTGGAACCAGTGCAATGGCTGGAAGCAGAACTATAGCCGCACACTTGCTGGAAAGACTTATGCCATCACTCCAGACAGTAAAATGTGGATATTCCCATTCCCTCAGAGCGTGATAAACAATAATAGTAATATCACACAGAACTACAAAGAATAAGAAAATATGAATAAAAAATCTATTTTATTGATACTTTCATCAACTTTAGCCTTGGGCGCAAATGCCCAAGGCTAATACACCATCAATGGTAATCTTCTGAATGCGGATGGACAAAAAATATATCTGGAAGTACTGGCAAAAGTAAAACCTGGCAAGCCTGCACCTGATTTCACAGCCAAAGACATCATAAGCGAAGCTAAAACTGAAAAGGTCAAGCAAGACTCCAAACTTGCTTGACCTTAGTTTATCTAATAACATACATGTCTCAAAAACTCACACATGTACATCTGTTCTCTATAACTTCAAGAGTTTGGCAAACTCCCAGACCACAATGCCTGCCGTTACGCTGACATTGAGCGAATGCTTCGTACCAAACTGAGGAATCTCCAGGCAGCCATCGCTCATATCCACGATGTTCTGCTTTACCCCCTTCACCTCGTTGCCAAAGATTACGGCATAGCCGCTGGGGAGTGAAGAGTGAAGAGTGAAGAGTGAAGAATTCTCTTGATTGTCTGATTCTAACGGCGTTTGAATAAGCTTTTCATGAGCCTCTGGCAGATTCTGGAGTTTGGTAGAGCCTTCCACCTGTTCGATGCTATAAATAAAAAAGCCTTTCTGCTTCAATTTCTCCACAGCCTCTTCCGTGGTCTTGAAGTATTCCCAATCTACACTATCCTCGCCACCCAATGCAGTCTTATGAATCTCGACATTAGGAGGAGTAGCGGTAATACCACACAGATATACAGCCTCTACACGGAAAGCATCGCAAGAGCGGAAAACACTTCCCACATTATATAATGAACGCACATCATCCAAGACTACTATCAAGGGAAGCTTCTCTGCCTCCTTGAATTCCTCCACGGTGAGGCGGTTCATCTCTATCGTTCTTAACTTACGCATTTCCCTCAGCCTCCTTGGTCTTGTAAGCCAAAGCGTACATACGAATCTGCTTGATCATCGCCAAGAGACCATTGCTGCGGGTTGGACTCAGATGATCCTTCAAACCAATCTTCTCTACGAAATAAAGATCAGCATCCATAATCTCCGTAGGAGTATGACCGCTCAATACGCGAATCAGGAGAGCGATGATGCCCTTTACGATAAGAGCATCACTATCAGCAGTAAACACGAGCTTGCCATCCTCATAATCGCATTGCAACCATACACGGCTCTGACAGCCATCGATGAGGTTCTGCTCGTTCTTATATTTCTCGTCAAGAGGAGCCAATTCATTACCCAAGTCGATGAGCATCTGATACTTATCCATCCAATCGGTGAAGTCCTGGAACTCCTCCACTACTTCATCCTGCAAATCATTGATTGTAGCCATTATTTTATTTCCTTTATTTCGTTTACGGTAATTAATTTATAGAGTTTATCATTCGGACGAACCTTATCTGGCACAGGGATAGATACTCTCCAGCCCTGCTTGGCTGTCTCAACTGGTTTCAAATCATAACGGATCTCAT
>OBCL01000317.1_pt1 | contig 12874 bp, 12 predicted proteins | sample 1495931 | NCBI WGS metagenome assembly OBCL01 (sample SAMN03418275, study PRJEB22391) | human gut metagenome | biome: human-gut; feature: organic feature; material: feces | host: Homo sapiens | place: Tanzania | collected 2013-01
TTTATATGAATCAGAAGCAATGTGTGGCAGGTGCCGATTCGTTGTCGTCGGCATAAACAGCTGTCACCTGATAGAGATAGTATCCGTTTGCCGTACCCTCGTCGGTATAAGCAAGCTTTGAAGTAGAACCGAGCAACTTACCGTCTCTATACACATTGTATTTTACTGGCTTACCACCACCTACATGATAGGTCACATCATCAATCATAAGGATATAGGCAGTTTCTGCCGGTGTCACATTGCGTATGGCAAAATGCTTTGCACCCTCTGGCAAGTCGGCTGTTATCTCCTGCCAGCTACCACCAGCCACCTCTACAGTCTTCAACAGTTCGAAGTTGTTGATGTCGGTGTCGCTCGTTGAATAACGTATTTCCACCTTCTGTTTCAAATCTACCAATTCGCCTGTCATCTGGTTTGTGGCAGTCACATTGTTGGCATAGAAGCTGATAGTCTGAGCGTCGCCGGGAAGAGCCGGACTGATGAGCCAGTCGTCATTATCCACAGTCTCCATATCAAAGGTGTAGATATTCATTATTGTACCGTGAACAGATGCGAGGAACTGGTTGCCTCCATGAGCATTGAAGGTGTTGATGCCACCCGATGTCAAATCCACCCCACCGAAGTCATGCGGATTGAACACAATATAGGCAAATGGCTCACCCTGGTTCTCATACATAATCTCATTACCGTTTCCGTCGTATACAAAATCACCTGCCGAGAGGCCTTCGTCGCCATCAAATGATGTCCATTCTCCAAAATCATAGAATTCCCACGGTGTGTAATCCTCGAAACCTTCGGTCTTGGCAGTCAAAGCCAACGGTTCGTCCCAAGCAATCACAACATTCTCACCTATTGTCTCGGCACGCAAGTTGCGCACTGGTTGCAAGTCGGGGGCTTCCACAAGCAGAATCTTCACAGCCTCATTGTTGCCTGCCATATTGTCGCCGTCTGCCTCAACAACAGCCTTTATAGCCAATTCGCTTGCTTCCTCAAGCTTGTCAACCTTATAATCAAACTCAAACACGCGCACGTCCAACGCATTGATAGGCTCATCCTGCTTAAGCTCTTCCACCTGACTGCCGTTCACATAGAGCTTCAGCTTATATGTGTCTACTGTCTCACTGCCTACGTTAGCTACTTTCACACGTACCTTTGTCGATTCATTTCGCTTCACCTTCTTATCCGTCTCAACCTCAGCAGCAAGGTCCTTGGCCGCAAAGTCGCCAATGCGTATATTATCCAAGTACAGCATCTTCTGTTCTTTGACATCCGACATATCCGTCAATGTGAATATTATCTGCACATATCGCTCACCCAAGAAAGCCGAGAGGTCGTGCCAGTTGGTTGTCCAATGGTCGTCTGCCTCGCTGATTTCCTGCTTTTTGAGCACTACCGGCTCCTTGCCAGGAGCTTTAGCCAAAACAGTGAAGGTTCCCGACTTTGTGCTTGTCATCTGCTTATAGGCAAGCATCGGATGCGTTGTTCCTGCCAATGATATCTTGAATGTCTTCACACCAACAGAGTCATTGCAGAATGTTTGCAGATACAGACTTCCTCCATCCTCGTCGGCAGCCTCATCTACGGAACGTCCTGCGCCCGCCATTCCGAATGTTACGCCTTGTCCCTCGCCGAAAGGTATCAGGACATGACTCTCCTTGCCACCGACAAAACTCTCGTGATATGGCACAGTCTCAGGCTTGCCCAACAATATAGCGTTAGATATATTGGCACTGGTACTTATACCAGTTGCGTTTTCTGCTGTAACAGCCAATTCTATCTCCTTTGGATCTCCCTCGTCGGCTCCGAATCCCAAGTCGAAGTTCGTAACACCCTTTTCTGTCTTTGCCAACTCTTCTGCCAACTCCGGTTCTCCATAGTTGTTGTAGGTGACAGACGATATATGGTATACAACATCATCGGGGAAGAAAGCACCATCATGAGCTGCTTTTGCAGCATCCCAAGAAAGCACCACCTTAGCAGGATCATCCGAAAGTATCGGATTTTCTGGTGCTGCAGGCAGGTCAAGACCTATATACGTCGAAGTAGTGAATGATTCACCATCACCCTCGTCGTTGTAAGGAATTAGAGTGAAAGCGTTAATGCCTGCTGCAGGAATGTCATCCACTGCCACTGTGTTTATGCTGCCTGGCTTGTCTGTCTTTACGTCAGCCACCAACTTGCCGTTGAGCATGAGCTTTACACCAGACAAAGCCGCCAATGCCGAACCATCGAATGCCTTTTCCGGAGATTTGAACTCCACAGTTGCCTTCAATGCAGCCGAGGCATCAGGAGTCACCTTCACATCTGTCACCATAGCTGGAGACTTGGCTTCGGGTGCTGCTGTCACAGAAATATCATCCACATAGAGTGCTATCGTGAACGGGTCGCTGATTGCGTGGAAACCTATATAGAACACTCCATCTTCAGCAGGCTGTATCTTCTGCACATACGACTTATATTCCGTATTCGACACATCCGTAGATTCGAGAACAGTATGTGTCATAGCCTCAACAGTGGCATCTGTGCCGTATTTCACCTCTATGCGCTCAGGATAAGTATTCTGCACACAGCGCAACTTGAAGTTCACATAATAGCTCTTGCCTGCTTTCAGGTTCAGTCCTGGAGTGATGAGCCAGTCATCTGCTTGGTTTTTGATGTTGTAGACATACATGGCAGCACCCTCACCATCATGCAAGGAGTGGTTCCACGTGCCGCTCTCGCCATACTGACCTGGTGCTCTGTCGCCATTGACATCAATCACAGTGAACTGTTCCCATTGGTCGGCCGTATTAAAGTCGGCACTCCACCCTGCATCAAAGACAGCAGAAGCCGACTTATAAGACTTTGCAACCAAAGCATTGCCAACAGCCTTACGATGTTTCTTACCAGTTGTCAAACATGGTGTCAACCGTTTTTCCACAGCATTGTCCCTAACCTTCAGGGATGTTGCTTCACCATACTTTTTCGCCAACTGCTCAGTGCGATGTCCTTGAACGAGCTTTCTGTCAGTTGTATTCTGGGCATTGGTCAACGGAGTTGCCAACAAGAATCCAATGCCGAGGAACAAAGTCTGTTTCTTGTCCATAAATTTAAGTTTAATAAGTGAAGTAAAAAACAATAGCACAAGCCCCTTTGCCTCCATGTCCTAAACAAACGGCATTCAGCTGCAAACGAAGCAATTTGTTGCAAAGATATAACAAATATTTTATATTGTGCAAATTATATGTATAAAAAGTAGGCAATTTGAAGTTTGTTATTTGACTTCTTAAATAAGCCATGAAGAATCCCTGAAGATTTGCTTTCTGACATTGTTGTTAGGGATGCCAAGCACCAGTTGGCTGCCTAATGTCCGCTTGATGGTGAGCATTCCGTAGTAGAAGAGAAGGCTTGGAAAGACCTCTGGCTTTGTTATATCCCTTGCAGAGAATGTCTCTTTGAGATTAACGATTATCTCACCCTTCTCGGCGATAGTGCGTATCACTCCTTTACGGTCGCCGTCGAGTTTGTCAAGCCGAAGGAGCTTCTTCATCTTGTTGTAGTCGGTCTTGGTATTAGGGTCTATCATTTCCTCTGGACCTTCACCACGGCTTATGTAGTTGCGCAGATAATAGAGCACCATGTCGCAGTTGAACACACGGCTTTGTGTGTTCAACGCTTCCTTTGAGAAACAATAATTGTCATACCACGGCTTCATCTCGCTTATGACAGTATCGATGTCACTGTCAGAACGTATCTTACCATGCTCTTTATAGTAAGTGAACATTTCGCGTACATCCTCAGTCGAGAAACCAAGCATCTGGTTGAATTCCTTCTTAGTGGAAATATGCCAACCTATATTGAATCCACTCGTAACATCATCGAGAGTAACGGGACTGACACCTGTAATGAAAATACGGTCGAATGTGCCCTTGAACTTCTTGAATATGTCGCGATAGAAACCTTCGGCATGTGTTATGGCCCAATACACATCCTCGCCCTGCTCATTGAGCACAGTGTTGGTGAAGTTGTCGTATTCGTCAATGATAAGGTAAAGATTATGCCGAAGCTTTTTGGCCTCGTCATTTATCAAATTGAGTTTTTCGGTTGCCTCTTCCGATTTCTTAACCCTATCAACAAACTCTTTAGAATAAGCATCCTGGTAAATGTCAACAAAACTATCAAGTTTAATTCGACAATAACTGTTGAAACTCTCCTCCAACCTCTCTATTGTTCCACCCACTTGAGAGAAATCCAAATGAAGAATCTGAAATTTTCCTTGCAAAGGTGTAGGATGAGAGCCTATCCACAGATTTCCAAACCATTCCTGAAACTTATCCTTTGTACGACAGTCATAGTAAGCATGGAGCATACTCAGGAATATGCTCTTGCCAAAACGTCTTGGGCGAATGAAGAACAAGTAGTTCGGTTCATCCTCCAACATGGGCAGATACATTGTCTTGTCGACATAATAGTTGTTCTGCTCAATGACTTTCACAAAGTCTGACATTCCATAGGGTACTCTTTTTATTTGCTCCATAACAGTTAGGCTATTAATCTTTCTATGACTACAAAGATAAAGTTTATATCTGAAAATAACAAGCTACATAGCACTTTTTATTTCTATCACGTGCTAAACCACTAATGTATTTTTCCGATATTTCGTATCCCTTCCACTCCCCTCTTTTCTTATCACCTGCATACCCATCAGTTCTTTGAGTCGCGCAATAGCGGTGGTGCGTTTTAGATTGAAATGGCTGGCAAACTCGGGGCTGCAGTTGCTCTGTAGAGGGAGCAACGACAGAGGCATTGCGTGCCACTTGGCGAAATGACGGGTTGGCTATGGCATTGAGCAGAGTGTCGCTGGGTTGGAAATTTATGCCGCGCACACAGATTTTGCGTGTGCTGTTGACAGTATCGGGGGAGATGTCGGCATCAGTGCCTATTGACAGACGAAAGCGTCCTATTGACGAGAGGCTCACTTCTTTGCCTTCGTGCATCATGGTGGCCAATACATCGGCAAGGTCTTCGAGAACGTTTGTCACGACACCTCTTGATAGTCCGCTATGGGCGGCTATCTTATCTGCCAACTCTGCATCGCCTACTACATCAGCGTTGACTATACGTGGAAACAACTGAGGCTGATTCGTTTCGCCCTTTTTTGTTGGAGGCTTCACCTGCCATTCAATGTCTATTGCCATAAGAAAATGATTTGAAAATGATTGTTTATTGATAGTAATGGGGAGGCATAGCATGTTGGCTATGCGTTCAGCCAAGGCTGAACGGTGGTAGAAAACAATATACTTTGTGAGGTAATACGTTTTACTCAACCGTTCAGCCTTGGCTGGCGGAAGATGGGAATAAGATTAGTACATCAATGTGCCTGATATGCACCAGTAGCTATTGCTGCCTCCCTCGGGTGCTCCCTGCGGTATCTTCACGCTAAGAGTGTGCTTGCCTGCCTTGAGCGAACCGATGTAGATGTATTCAGGGTTGGTCATAGTGCCCGGACACCAGTTGGAACGGCTAAGATCGGACGAGCTGAGACCGTTGGAGAAGTTGCCTGAGCAGGGGTTCCAGTTGCGGTAGGTGCCGCAATCATCACGCCATGGGATGAAAGTGATGACCTTCTGACCGTCGACATAAATGGTGTTGGGCTTCTGGTTGAACTCGTCACCACCACCCCATCCGCCATGTCCGGTGGTGAGATAGAACAGGCGCGCATCCTTGACATCCTCCTTAAGCTCGAAGCTCACATTGAGAGAGTCGTTGAGCATGAAGATAGGATAAGGCTGACCTGCCTGCTCCATATAGTTGACGGTGTTGAAGAGCGGAAGAGTCTTAGGCATCGTGCGCTCAGCGTCGGGATAATACTTTATCTTGAGACTAAGGCGATGGCCCTTGGCATCCCAGTTGCCTATGTAGGCACCTATCCATACCTCGCCCTTAAGCTGCTCTGCAACGGAGGTAACCTCAGCCTTGTAGAGCACAGAATCGGTCCATGTCTGTCCGGGCACCTTGTTGTAGTTGAACTTACGCACGCCGAAGCCTGTGAAGAATCGCATAAGCTCCAATGGCACATCATACTTGTCGGTAGAGACGAGGGCATGATAGTCGGTGTCGCCACTGTGGAATGAGGGCACTGACTTGAGGTCGCGCAAGGCATCGATGAACGACTGTGCCTTGTCGGTAGGTATCATGAAGATGGAACCAGTGCGGTCGTAGGCATCGCCGTCGGAATACTGAACAGCCTCTATGAACACCTGGCGGTCGCTGATGTTATCGGGAAGTTTCACTTTCTTGAGCACTACAGTTCCGCCTGCACCTACGTAAACCTTGTCAGACTCAAGAGTCTCGGGAAGCTTGGCTCCGTTGAAACAGATAGTCTGCTGGTCGAATACGGGCACGCTTATCACGCCACTCTGGTTGATGGCATAAGTATAGTTGCTGCCGTCGAGATAATGTCCCCAGTCGGATGGGAGCAACTGCGAAGGCTTCTTGACAGCCTGTATGTCGGTAGCCTCCTGCACAGAGTCGCCATTGCGCACAACACGAAGGACAAGACCATCGGGCACACCTACTGCTGCCTGGGGAGTGCCACGGAAAGCAAGGTCGTTGGTATACCACACGTCAATGGTGTTGGAATTGATGCTTGTGCGCACCACCTTGCAGTTGAGTCCAAGATACTTCTCCTCCTTGACCTCGGTGAAGCCCTCGCCATACTCAAATGGAGAATTGGTGTAGACAACCTCTTCGTTGGGCATTATGGCACGACGGAAACTGAGTCGGCGACTATAGTCGATGAAGCTTTCCTGGCGCAGCGACTTCGCTTTAGGCTGCACCACCTTGCCGTCGGAAGCAAGACTTTCAAGTTTCACCTCATCACCGTTCACGGTCATGAGCATACCACCGGGATAGGTCTTGCCCTTGTATACGGAACGGTAGGTTACTGTTATGCCATTAGCCTTCTTGAGCTTCTTGGCATAGTTTTGCGCTTCGGCTGTGGCTATGACGCACAGTCCGATGAGTAAAGTAAAGATAATTCTTCTCATTTTTTGTTGTTCGGTGTATTTTTAAGTTAGTTGGTGTATATTCGGGAGTATACATTGGGTTGTTTGGCTGCAAATATACAAAAAATACCACTTAGAGCCAAACAAGTGGGTAGTAAGTTGGCTCTAAGTGGTATTTTTGATATACTTAGAGCCAAAATAATTGTATTATCGATTATTTGTTGTATTTTTGCAAGCGATAGCATCATTGAATGTTTACACATTAAAAACTATTATTTTATGAAGAAGACTTTATTATTTTTCGCGATGCTGCTTTCGGTGACTGTGGCATCGGCAAAGGACAACAAGGCTGTTGAGATGACAACAGTAGAGACAACATGCACTACATCTGAATATGAGGCTCAGAATGATGGCAAATGCCAGAAGAAGGATGAGAAGAAGTGCGATAAGAAGAAGTGCGAACAAAAGAAGTGCGAACAGAAGAAGTGCGAACAGAAGAAGTGCGAACAGAAGAAGTGCGAACAGACTAAGTGCGAACAGACTAAGTGCAAGGACGGAAAGAAGGCTGATTGCTGCAAGAAGAAGGCCGAGAAGAAGGAAGGCGCTTGCTGCAAGAAGAAATAAAGAATTTTGAGTTTTGAGTTTTTAGTTTTGTAATCGGCTTTAAAGCCGATTACAAAACTAAAAACTCAAAACTCAAAACTCTATCTACTCAATCATGGAAACAACAGTTTGCGGTCGCGATTGGCTGCAGGTACTGTCCACTCCTTAGGCGTGAAGCACCAATTGTTGTGGGGCTTAGGAGTTATGGGCGAATGCTTGCGCACATATTGAATGATGTAGTCGCGCAAGGTGTAATCGCCACGCCACAAGATACGCTTTTCGAGGTCGGCCTTGTTGATGCCGGCACCATCGGTAAGCATACCACCACCTCCTGCAGCACGATAGCTGTTGACAGCTACTTTATATGTGCGGTTATCGTCAAACGGAGTGCCATCAGCCATGCTCTTTATAATGATACGACTGCCAAAAGGCTTGGTTGCATCAACCTCGTAGATGATGCCAGCGGCACTGTCAAGATTATAGAACGGTGTGGCAAGACCAAAGAACTTATCGCGCTTAGCGTCGCCACTGTTAATCTTAAGCAGATGGTCGGCGGGTGATGTCATTGTTGTCACCCATCCATTATAACTCTTCTCAAGATAGCGGCGTATCTCACTGCCAGACAGCGACATCATGCAGAGGTCGTTCTCATAGCTATAGAGCTTGTACATATCGCTAAGCGAGGCAGCACCCTCCTTAACAGTAACGTCGAAGGACAGCGGACTGGCAAAGGATATGTCGGCACCACTCGTAGAGAGCATCACATCGTGGATGAAATCGACAAGCGAACTTGGACCGAAATAGCAGTCGCGAGAGGTCATTGATGTGGTGAAACTGCCTATCTCGGTAGTGACATACTTCTTTACCTCATTTATCTGGCTGTCGAAAGCAGCCATATACTTAGAGTCGATGCTGCGGTTGGCAACGTCGACAATATTCACATTAATCTTTTTATCACCCTTCTTGCTAACCTCAATCTCCGCGTCAGCCACACGCATAGCGTTGTTGGCAGGGTTGACGATAAGAGTCTTGGAACCGTCGCTGCTTGTTATCTCCTCGTAGTGAGTAGTGTGGTCGTGACCGTAGAAGATGATGTCGAAGCCAGGCACCGTGCGGGCAATGTCGGCAGTGGCATCGTTACGACTGCCATTGGTAAGGCTATGGTCGTTGACTCCGGTATGGAACAGACCAACGATAAGGTCGGGACGCTCCTTCTTCTTAACAATGTCAATCCACTTGCGGGCAGAGGTTACTGCATCCTCAAAGCGCAATCCGCTCCACAGTTGCTCAGAGAGCCATGACGGCACACCAGGAGTGATGAGTCCGATGACGGCTATCTTTATGCCATCGCGATTGAACATGACGTAGGGCTTAAGATAAGGCTCACCCGTGGCAGCACTCACCATGTTGGCAGCAAGCATAGGACACTTCAGCTCGCCAATCCACTTGTCGTAGACAGGATGTCCCGTCTCCACATCATGATTGCCCATAGTTTGAACATCGTAGCGAAGATAGTTGCTTACACCAGAAGCCACATTCGGCACATCAGTCTTCTCATAATTATAATAGGTGACAACGGGCTGACCCTGCAACACATCACCAGCGTCCATAAGCAGCAAGCGGTCGCCATAGATATTGCGCAAGGAGTCTACATACGAAGACACACGCGCAAGCGAGCCTTCAGTAGGCTGCTGGCGCACGAAGTCGTAGGGAAAGAAACGACCGTGAACGTCGGTTGTCTCTATCATTCTTAGTTTAACGGTCTTGCCTTTCTTTGGTGCGGCAAACGTATTGGTGGTGGTTGCCATAGCCAAGAGCAAGGCAACAAAAGTCTTAGTGAGATTTGTTTTCATTTATTCAATGTCAAGTTCTACGGGGCAATGGTCGCTGCCATAGATTTCAGTATGTATGGATGCAGATGTCAGGCTGTCGCGCAGACGTTCGGACACAATGAAATAGTCGATGCGCCATCCTGCATTCTTCTCACGGGCACGGAATCGGTATGACCACCATGAATATGTAGGGTCGTCGGGATGAAGAGTGCGGAAGGTGTCGATGAAGCCATTGGCAAGAAGATTAGTCATCTTCTCGCGTTCCTCATCGGTGAATCCTGCATTCTTGCGATTGGTCTTGGGATTCTTGAGGTCTATCTCCTGATGTGCCACATTAAGGTCGCCGCAAAGGATAACCGGCTTCTTGCTGTCCAAATCCTTGAGATAGGCAAGGAAAGCCTCCTCCCATGTCATGCGGTAGTCAAGTCGGCGAAGTCCGTCCTGCGAGTTGGGAGTGTAGCAAGTGACAAGATAGAACGAAGGCATCTCGAGAGTGATGACACGTCCCTCATGGTCGTGCTCATCAATGCCTATGCCATAAGTAACGGAGAGAGGAGTGTGGCGGGTGTATATGGCAGTGCCAGAATATCCCTTCTTGTCGGCATAGTTCCAAAAAGATTCATAACCCGGGAATTGCAGGTCGAGTTGTCCTGCCTGCATCTTTGTCTCCTGGAGACAAAAAAAGTCCGCGTCGAGCGCACGGAAAGAGTCTTCAAACCCTTTCTGTACGCACGCACGCAGACCGTTAACGTTCCATGAAATAAATTTCATTATAATGTATTTTATATGTCTTAGTTAGACTTCACGCATGTGATGATAAGCGGACGGAAGTAGGTAGACGCAAACGAGTTGCTGTAGTAGTCAACAGGCTTCTTGTCGATTGTTATAGACGCGAGAGCCATATTGAACTGGAACGAGCGGTTGGTTACGCTGTATGCACCTCCGTAGTAGTTAAGCAAGAACACGAAATATACATCGTGTGTTGTACCGCCATAGCTAAGAGTCTTCTTGATGAACATCGACTGTCCAGTGGCCTTGAGTGTATAGAAATCGCTGTTCACACACAACGGGTTAACAATAAACTGATAGCCAGCGCTTGTGATAAACTGTGTGCTTGGCACATAGTAAGCGCAGCGGATGTCCTCGGGAGCCAACATACTGATAGCAGTGCGAAGCTCGCGCAACTGTGTAGCCTCGGTTGTAATCTCGCCCTTAGAGACATTGATGGCAGAGTCGAGCATATTGATAGGGAAGTTGCGGATGACGAAGGTTGAGTCGGTATTTACCGACCATGTGGTAACCAATGAGTCAACAGGAACATACTTATTGCCACTTGCGTTAGGTTGGTTCACCACAACCTTGCCTGTGTATGTGCCAGCCATCTGCTGCATGCACTGACGCTGTACGTCCACAGTTACTGAATAATCCTCACCATCAGTGTTGCATGATGTAAATGCGAACGAAACTGTAATGATGCTCACGAAGAGCATGAAGAGAGTTTTAAGATTTTTCATTGTTTTTGATTGTTATTTTTATATGAATTTAAAAGTTGCACTGCATGAATAAGGGCACTCTCTGCCCCACTCTACATACTTATAATGCAAGCTTTGGAAAAGCATTGCATGAAGGAAGCAACTTTTTTTCTTGTTTTCTTAAAACTTGTGAGAATCGGAGTTGATGAGATTCATAAATTCCTGACGAGTCTTGGCCTGCTCGAAAGCTCCAGAGAAATCGCTTGTCATGGTTATCGAACCCATCTTCTCCACACCGCGCATCTGCATACACATGTGCTTGGCCTCTATCACCACCATCACGCCAAGCGGATGGAGAGTCTGCTCGATGCACTCGCGTATCTGCTGGGTGAGTCGCTCCTGCACCTGAAGACGATGGGAGAAAATGTCGACAACACGTGCTATCTTGCTAAGACCAGTGATATAACCATTGGGGATATAAGCCACATGTGCCTTGCCATAGAACGGAAGCATGTGGTGCTCGCAAAGCGAGAACACGTCGATGTCCTTTACTATGACCATCTGGTTGTAGTCCTCCTTGAAGAGGGCATCGGTCAACACCTTGTGAGGATCCTGCTCATAGCCACGTGTGAGCACCTGCATTGCCTTAGCCACACGCATTGGAGTCTTCTGCAATCCTTCGCGCTCAGGATCTTCACCAAGAAGCGAGAGCACTGACTTGTAGTGGGATGCGAGGTCGTCGAGACCTTCGCGGTATTCGGGAGTTGTCATATTGAATTTTGAGTTTTGAATTTTGAGTTTTGAATTATTGCCGAAGGCAATTTTGAATTTTGAATTTTGAGTTTTGAATTATTGCCGAAGGCAATTTTGAATTATGAGTTTTGAGTTTTGAATTTTGAGATTTGTAATCAGAGTTTTCAATTCGAAATTGAACAATTCAAAATTCAAAATTGAACAATTCAAAATTCAAAATTGAACAATTCAAAATCGGCATAGCCGATAATTCAAAACTCAAAATTCAAAACTCAAAACTCCTAATACGCTACAGTTATCTTGCCGCTCACGATGCAAGCCTGCTTGTAGCCCATTTTCTTAACCTGATAGAGCACAGCATTAGCCTCCTCGTAGGTGCGGAAGTTGCCTATACGGCATATCCATCGCGGAGAATAGAAATGCACATATACGGGCTGGCTTGGGAAAGCCTGCTTCACAGCGTTGCCGGCATTCTGAGCCTTAATCTTGTCGTTGCGCGAGTTGCCTCCTGCAAACACCTGCACACGATAGCCATTCACCTTGTAGGAGCGGCGCATCACCTTCTTGCGCATGTCAACAGCAACCGACTCAGTGTCAGAATCAGATGAGTCTTCCTTGTGCGAGTTAGAGTGCTCGGGTTTGTTGGCATCGGCATGTTCTGTCTTTTTGGCTTCAACATGTGTTGAGTCGCCATTATGTTGTGTGGCGGTATGCTTTGATTGCGTCGCCTCGTGATTGTTCTGCTTTTTGGTTGGAGTGTTGTTGTTGTTCTTGTTAACCGTAGTGTTTGACGGTTTGCCGACAGGTTCTTGAGTTCTTGCGCTTACATTGGCGCTATTTACCAGTTCTTCTATTTCGCGACTTTGTGTCACAGTGACATTCGCCTTGCCATCACGCTTCTCTTGCAAGTGCTTTGTATAGGTCTGGGCTTGTGCAGATGCCATTATGCAGAGCAGCAAACTGAAAAGAAATGAAAAACGTTTCATCTATATTATATAATAATGTGTAAAATCGAAAATCAGTGAGACCGCGATACCATGTGCAGGTTCGCAGTCCCACTGTTTCTTTTTAATGGTTGCAATCGCTATGGATTACTTCTTCCAAGCGTCGATGATACCCTTGAAATCAGCGCACTTCAAAGAAGCACCACCGATCAAGCCACCGTCGATGTTAGGCTTAGAGAAGAGCTCAGGAGCGTTGCTTGCCTTGCAGCTGCCACCGTAGAGGA
>OBCL01000324.1_pt1 | contig 12757 bp, 8 predicted proteins | sample 1495931 | NCBI WGS metagenome assembly OBCL01 (sample SAMN03418275, study PRJEB22391) | human gut metagenome | biome: human-gut; feature: organic feature; material: feces | host: Homo sapiens | place: Tanzania | collected 2013-01
AGCGTGGAATCGTCCTGTTGTCTATTCCACGAACTGAGGCTCTTGCATTGCCTATCTAAGTCGAACAGACAACGTCAGAGCCCACGCCGATATGAAAGTCAGTACTGTTAAGAGACCTATATAAAACATTTTATTGCATCCAAAAGGGTACAATCTATGCTTACAAGGTCTCCACAGGATTGATATAATCACACCCGGGACATCTACCGTTGACCATATTCGAGACTTAGATACTGAGAGATTGCAAGATTCCAGTTCGTCTCAAACACAGCGTCAGATAAACGCCTTCTATATGTCTTGACTCTCTTCCCACCCATTGCCCGCTTATTACCAAGAAAGTTGTTTAAACCTCTCAGCTTTCAGCTCGGCGTTGGCTATCCACATATCGACATTGAGTAAACCCAATTTGATACACAGTTTTGAGAGTCATTGCAAAAATAACAAATATTTTTCAAAGCAAACAATGTTTATTCGATTTTTATATCAACACTACTTAATTTTAACATTTAGAAATAATTATAAATATGTACTCAAATCCACAAAAATTAGAGTTCTATATATAAGTCCACTTGAAAAAGTGGTTCTTCAAAAAATGACTTTCATTTTGTAAATTAATAACCTCATTTCTGACATCACATCTTATATTCTATCTTTATAAACATGTATATTTAGTAATGTTCAAAAAATAACTTCCGCAGAAAATCTGCGACCAAGAGCATTTGATGATTTGGCAATTGAGCTTAGTATAAACTGCAACAGAAAAATTGCGGAAGTTATTTTTTAAACACTACTTATAATGTAGTATGACAAAATGTAAGCATATTTTGAATTGGAATTCGATTCATGACTTTTTCAAGTGGACTCATATATATAGAGAGATTTAATGAAAGTAAATTCTACGATTCTACTCCCCCCCCATTTCAATCTAACCCCTTACCACACTTTTTCCTCAAAAATTTGCATTTCGAACTTATATTTTGTAAATTTGCATAGCGCAAAAATTAGAATTTCAGAATCATGAAATTATACAAAATACCACAATGCCTTTTGGATTCAATACATAAAAAATGGCATGGAAAAGCTACTCGAACACGCGACCTTCCGTTCTATCGTCATGTTGTTCTTGTTCATCCCCCTCTCTTTTCCGTTCAATTACGCACCATTGCCGCTCTGCATCCGCTATGAATTCTCTTGAAATTTAAGTTCGAAAGAATTCCGATACCATTCCGAAGGAATGAAAAGAGCGCTCAAAGCAAATATTCAACACTAAACATTCTAAGACTAAATGACAATTTCTGCATGGTTTATGCTCGCCACCTTGTTGGCGTATTTTTTGATACTTCTCCTCATTTCACAACGCAGTTCTGCACAGGGTGCCAAAGGCAATAATGCTTTTTTCCGCGCAGGACGCCAGTCGCCATGGTGGATGGTGGCATTCGGCATGATTGGTGCTAGCATATCGGGCGTAACCTTCATTTCGGTGCCAGGATGGGCTGCAAGCACGGGCATGACCTATCTGCAAATGTGCTTGGGCTTTATCGTGGGCTATGTGGTGGTGGCTACAGTTTTGTTGCCATTGTACTACCGACTTAGACTCACAAGCATTTATGCCTACTTGGGGTCACGCTTCGGACAACGCACGCATCGCACAGGGGCTCTGTTCTTTGTGCTGAGCAAACTCACGGGGTCTGCTGCACGGCTTTACTTGGTGTGCGTGGTGTTGGCGCAATTTGTAACGACACCCCTCCTTGGCAATGGCATGCTACCTTTTGCCCTAACCGCTTGCGCTGTGCTTTTGCTGATTTGGCTCTATACGCACAAAAGTGGCATTCAAACGGTAGTGCGCACGGATGCCTTGCAAACTGCTTGCTTGCTGCTTGCTGCCGTGGGAATTGTGGGAGCCGCCATCCACACCATGCACCTCGACTTTCACGGTGCCATACAAACCATTACGCAAAGCCCCATGTTTAGGATGTGGGAGTGGGACGCATCAAGCAAACAAGCCTTTTGGCGACAGTTTTTGAGCGGTGTGTTCATTGTGGTGGTGATGACGGGGCTCGACCAAGACATGATGCAAAAGAACCTGACTTGTCGCAACTTACGCGAAGCGCAGAAAGACATGTGCTGCTACGGCTTAGCTTTTTTGCCTGTGAATGCACTTTTCTTGGGCATGGGCATTTTGCTTTACGCGCTCTGCGCACAACAGGGCATTACTCCACCTGCCACAGGCGATGAACTTTTGCCGGGGTTGGTGAATTCGGGTGCCTTAGGACAATGGGTGATTGTGCCGTTCACCATTGGCATTGTGGCTGCTGCTTTTTCGAGTGCCGACTCGGCGATGACGGCTCTAACAACCACCATTTGCGTGGATTTGTTAGGGGTATCAGAGGAGAACGAACTACATACCCGTGCCGAAAAGTTACGCCGCGCAGTACACATTGCGGTGGCTGCTACTTTTGCGCTGTGCATCTTGGTGTTTAAGGTGGTGGGGAACGACAACATTTTGAACGCTATCTACGTGATGGCATCATACACGTATGGTCCGCTGCTTGGACTCTACGCCTTCGGTTTGTTTACAAAACGTAACGTCAACGATCGCTTTACACCTTACATCTGTTTGGCTGCCCCCGTGATTTGTGGTTTGCTCGACCATTTTGCCCCTATTTGGTGGGGCTACACCTTTGGTTATGAGCTATTGATGCTGAATGGATTGCTCACCTTCGGTGCGCTATGGATGGACAAAAGCAGAAAATAGACGATTTTATTTTGGAGGTTACGACGCGAAGGAGTAACTTTGTAACGGCATTGGCCTAAACTACAGGGTGGTTCTAAAAATTCTGATTTTAAATTTCTAAAATTCTGATAGTCGCTTTGCACCCTCTCGCATGTGTCTTGGAGTCAGTTCGCTCAGTCACATAGCCCGCTATGCTCCTTCGTTCACTACCCCCAATACACACACGATAGGGCACAAATCGACTTATCAGAATTATTAGAACCACCCTACAATCTTGACAATAGGCACTGCCACCCCCTCCGAAACGAGGACATTCACACACCATTACGATTTTTTGGTCATGAAAAAATTGCTTTCGCTGCCCCCTAATGTGGTGGGGGCATTCCATCATATTACGGGACTTTCCCCGAAAGAGTATTTTTGCACTTCCGACCCTGCTCACAAAAAGTTAGGATCGGGAGGTGGCACGGCGTGGCTGTTGAATGCAGCTCATGCCCACGAAAATCCTGACCTAAGTTTCAGCGCTTGGTTGGGACAAGAGAAACGCATTTTGCTACATGCTGGCGGACAAAGTCGACGCTTGCCCGCTTATGCGCCAAGTGGCAAAGTGCTTACGCCGATTCCTGTGTTTAGATGGGCACGCGGTCAACAAATTGACCAAACTTTGCTCGACTTGCAAATGCCGCTCTACCACGAAATTATGCGAAAGGCTCCTCAATCGCTCCACACGTTGGTGGCTAGTGGCGATGTGTTGCTCAGAGCTACTGAACCATTGCAAGAGATTCCCGAAGCGGACGTGGTTTGCTATGGACTGTGGGCTGACCCTGTACAGGCTTCGCACCACGGGGTGTTTATGATGAACCGCCAAACGCCTACGACGCTCGACTTTATGTTGCAAAAGCCGAGCACAGAGGAGCAAGCAAAATGGATGCAAACGCACTTGATGTTGATGGACATTGGAGTGTGGTTGCTGAGCGACAAGGCGGTGGAAAAGCTCATGCAGAAAACGCAAGAGCAGGCGTGCTATGACTTGTATAGCGAGTTTGGTTGTGCATTGGGCGAACATCCCTCACGACCCGACAATTTGCTGGCTGAGTTGAAGGTGGCAATACTGCCGCTTCCTGGAGGTGAGTTCTATCATTATGGCACGGGAAGCGACATGATTGCTTCGTCGGTTGCGATTCAAAACTTGGTGAAAGACCAACGATATATCTTGCAAAAGGGGGTGAAACCGCAAACTTCTGTTTTTACACAAAATACGCTGATTGCAAATCGCCCCACACCCGACACGCACAATGTGTGGATTGAAAATGCGTATCTTGGTAAGGGATGGCACTACACATCGAACCACATTGTGACGGGCATTCCGCAAAACAATTGGACGGTATGCTTGCCCGAGGGTGTGTGCCTTGACATGGTGCCTATCGGCGAAAAGGCTTTTGCCGTGCGACCTTATGGGTTTGACGATGCTTTCAGAGGCGATGTGACGCAAGACACGACGCACTTTATGGGACGTCCCATGCCTGAGTGGCTCAGCAAACGCGGAATTGCTGCTGAGGAGTTGCAAAACACGCACGATTTGCAAGCTGCAAAACTTTTTCCTGTGACCGAGAACTTGGACGATTTGGAAGAACTCATCCATTGGTTTATCGCAGTGAATACGATGGAAGAGGTGCAAGGGACTGAGACTGAAAAGGGAGGTTCCGAATTTGAGAATGCGCCTTTACTAAGCGCTGAAAAACTTCGAGAAATCACTGAGAAATGGCGCAAACTTCCGCGCTATTCGGCAGACGAACTTTCTATTCATGCCAATCTGCCACGTCTTTTTGCACAACGCCGCGCATTGCAAGCACAGACCTTGCCCATTGTGGCAAAAAACTGGCAACGCAGTGTGTTCTACCAAGTGAACCTGAAAGATATGGCACAAAAGTTTGGCAGCAACCATTGGACTTTGCCCGAGGCGCTGCCCGAAAGTGCCCCGCTCATGACGCGCATTCACGATGCCATGTTCCGTTCTGAGTGTTTGCGAGAAACGGATGTGGCACAGTCTGAGGGTTTCGAGGAGAAAGCTTTTGGTTTGCTGCGCGAAGGACTTACCGAAAATGTGCTTCGCCACAAGAGCTCCCCCCAAATGACTACTTATGCCGACCAAATTGTGTGGGCAAGAAGCAGTGTACGCATTGACGTGGCAGGTGGTTGGACCGACACGCCTCCCTATAGCCTCATCTCGGGCGGTAATGTGGTAAACTTGGCTATAAACCTGAATGGACAGCCTCCCTTGCAAGTGTATATCAAGCCGTGCAAAGAACCTGTGGTAATTTGCCGCTCGATAGACTTGGGGGCAATGGAGCGCATCGAAACCTACGAGGAGTTGAAACAATACAACAAAGTGGGTTCGCCTTTCTCTATACCCAAAGCTGCACTCACTTTGGCAGGTTTCTTGCCTGGTTTTAGTCACGAAAGCTTCCCTACCCTACGCCAACAACTCGAAGATTTTGGTTGTGGTATGGAGATTACACTTCTTGCCGCCATTCCCGCAGGGTCGGGCTTAGGCACGAGCAGTGTGCTGGCTGCAACAGTTTTGGCAGCACTAAGCGATTTTTGTGGATTGAAATGGGACAAGAACGAAATTTGCAACCGCACGCTCGTGCTCGAACAATTACTCACAACGGGGGGCGGTTGGCAAGACCAATATGGCGGTGTATTGCCTGGCGTTAAACTGCTACAGACCGCTACGGGGTTCGACCAAAACGCGGTGGCACGTTGGTTGCCCGACACGCTCTTTACCGACGATGAAATGCGTCCCTGCCATTTGCTATACTACACGGGTATCACACGTACGGCTAAAAACATTTTAGCAGAAATTGTGCGTGGCATGTTCTTGAACAATACGCGACACTTGCGCTTGCTCAACAACATGAAACAACATGCGCTGACGATGTTCGACACGATGCAAACCAACAACCTTGAAAAATTTGGTTGTATGGTACGCACTACTTGGGAACAGAACAAGGCGCTCGATGCTGGAACCAACCCTGACGTGATTGACACTTTGTGTCAACGTGTAGACGACCTTTGCTATGGTTACAAACTTCCAGGTGCTGGCGGTGGCGGATTTATGTATATGGTGGCAAAAGATGCTGAAGCGGCACGACGCATTAAGCAAATGCTTACTGAAAATCCGCTTACGCCCAACTCGCGCTTTGTGGACATGAGTATCTCGACAAAGGGACTACAAGTGAGCCGCAGCTAAAACGCCACTTTGAAGTTTAGACGACTCCTTTTCCCCGAACACTATTTTTTCGAAATAAAGTTCTATGAAATATCTACGCAAAGCTTTGTTGCTTGCTACGCTTAGCCTCAGCGCGGTGTGCAATGCACAACAACAAATAGCTATATTCTCTATCAACGACTTTCATGGTGCCTTTGTACGCAACGACGATAAAGGCATTGTGGGAGCGCCCTCGGTATGGCAAACACTCGACTCGCTCAAAACGGTCTATCCTTGTAACATCACGGTTTCGGCTGGCGACAATTTTGGAGGCAGTTATTTTTATAATGCCACGAATGGTGTCTTGATGCCTGTATTCTTCAACGATTTGGGCATCACGGTTTCGGCATTGGGAAACCATGAGTTTGATGACGGGCAACGCTCGTTGGCTGAGAAATGGACAAATTCGCCCCTACGCCCCAAAAATTGGGACATCACGTATGTGTGTGCAAATGTGCGTCGCAATGATACGGGAGCTGTACCCGATTTTGCACAACCTGTAGTAAGCGTTCCGCTCACGCTTCCCGATGGTCGCCCCTTCCGCGTGACTTTTGTGGGCTTAATTGCATCGTCTACGCCCCAACAGGCAAGTGTGCGTAAATTGGCAGGATTGTCGTTTGACGGAAACTATCCCGCAGTGCTCGACTCGGTAATGCACTTGCCCGAAGGTAACCTCGTTTCGGATGCGAATCTGCGTTTATTGCTTACGCACAACGGCACCTACACCAACGAAGAGGGACAACCGGCTTGGGACGACAAGGACAAAAACAATCTTTATAAAATCGATTCTCCACTGTGGAATGGCATTCTGTCATCGCACAGCCATAAACGTGTGTGTGGATACATTAACCAAGCTCACTATCCCGTGGTGCAAGGACGATGGCACGGTGACTACATCAGCATGTTGCTTTGTACCATCGACAACCAAACCCTCAAGGTGACAAAGGTGGAACCGCACAGCATTCGTGTAACACCGAAGGCACACCTCAATGAAGGTCCTGCACGATTGCAAGCACAAATTGACTCGCTACTGCAACACACGGTTACGAAAGGGGGCACACCGATTGGCACAATACTTACGACGGCACAACACGAGATGCCGCACGACCGTGACCATAAATATCGCCAAAGTAAAGTGGGTACATTAGTATGCAAGGCATACGCCGAGGCATACCGCACAGCTGCCCACCAAAAGGACGAGACGCCCATCATAGGATGCAGTCACTTTGGAAGTATACGCGCAGGATTTGGAAAAGGCAAAGTGAGTGTGCTCGATGTGGGCGAAGCACTCCCCTTCTCGAACGCACTGAAGGTATACCATCTCACAGGTAAGCAGATTATGAGTTTGGTGCAATTTGGCTTGCACAACCAACGCTATGGTTGGCTGCAAACTGCCTACTTGGATGTGGCAAAAGATGCTGAAGGAAATGTGGAGCAACTCTCTTATGTGAGTCCACAAGGAAAACGCACCATGCTTCAGCCTAAGAAGAAATACTACTTAGTGGCTGATGAGTTTATTACCAATGGTGGCGATGGTTACGCGCCCGCTTTCTTCCCCACAAAACAAGAGATAAAAGTAGCAAATCTGCCTCTTACCACCGACGCATTTATTAACTACTTAAAGCAACAACCCTCTATTTAGGATATTGGGGATTTTACTTTATAGTTTTTTCCAAAAAGAAGGCACTATAAGAAATCTCTAAATTAGCAAATACGAACAATGGCACTTTTTTCACTTCCCCCCGCCGATCAACGCAGCGACATTAACATGGGGCTCTTTCTCAACGGAAATGGAGGAGTACCCGCATCTTTACAAATAAAACGCACGCTCGCCCCCGAATGGGCCATGCAAAGCGGTGTGCAACTTACTTGGCCGCACGCAGACACGGACTGGGCATATATGTTACCCGAAGTTACAGAGTGTTACTTGCGCTTGGCTTTCGAAATAGCGACACGCCAAACGCTTTTGATTGTGGCACCCAACATTGAGGAGGTGCGCCAACTCATTGAACAACGACTGCCGAAACGTGCTACCGACAACATTCGTTACTACCCATGTGCCACTAACGACACTTGGGCACGCGACCATGGCTTTCTGACCGTAATGACTAATGACGGTCCTGAGTTGCTCGACTTCCGCTTCAACGGATGGGGTGGCAAGTTTGAAGCCTCGCTCGACAATGCCATTAACGCGCATTTGGTTGAGGGCGAACAGCCTATGCTACATGGAAAATATGTGGACTGCCTGGACTTTGAACTCGAAGGCGGTAGTATCGAGGTGGATGGTTTAGGCACTTTGCTCACCACCTCTGAGTGTTTGCTTAACCCGAACCGAAATGCGCAACTTGACAAGGCACACAAAGAGGTTTTGCTAAAGGAAAGATTGGGCGTGGAACGTGTGTTGTGGCTCGACCACGGCTACTTGGCTGGCGATGATACAGACTCGCACATTGACACCTTGGCACGTCTTTGCCCGAACAACGTGATTGTATACGTTAAATGTACCGACCCTGCCGACGAACACTACACGGCGCTGCAAGCTATGGAACAACAGTTGCAAAGCTTTACGACCGCACAGGGCGAACCTTACACTTTGTTGCCCTTGCCTATGGCAAATGCAGTATATGATGCTGAAAATGGTGAACGCCTACCTGCCACCTATGCCAACTATTTGATAATGAACGACGTGGTGCTCTACCCCACTTATGCGCAACCAGAGAATGATGCCGAAGCTGCCAAAACATTGCGCCAAGCCTTCCCCAATCGCGACATTGTAGGCGTTGACTGCCGCGCACTCATCCGTCAGCATGGCTCACTACACTGCGTAACAATGCAATATCCTAAGGGGGTTATAAAATAAGTAGGGTGTTCAAAATCCATAATATTTTCAGCATGGTTTTATCGGATTTTTGACGTCAATAAGGGGCATGATTCAATCATTATCAGGAACTCAACAATACAAGTACAATATGAATAAACCTCACACACTCAAAATAGGTCTTGTGCAGCAAACATGTGTGGCTGACGTGGAGACCAACAAACAAAAACTTAAACAAAATATTGCCGATGTGGCAGCCAAAGGCGCACAACTTGTCGTGCTACAAGAGTTGCATAACTCGCTCTACTTCTGTCAAGTAGAGAGTACTAACAACTTTGACTTGGCTGAAACAATTCCCGGTCCTTCAACCGAGTTTTATAGCGAAATAGCACGTCAACACGGCATAGTGTTGGTCACCTCACTCTTTGAACGTCGCGCAGCTGGACTCTATCACAACACGGCTGTGGTGTTTGAGGCTGATGGGAGCATTGCTGGCAAATATCGCAAGATGCACATTCCCGATGACCCTGCTTACTACGAAAAATTCTACTTCACGCCTGGTGACTTGGGTTTCCACCCCATCGACACTTCTGTAGGTCGACTTGGTGTACAGGTTTGTTGGGACCAATGGTATCCTGAGGGAGCAAGACTGATGGCATTACAAGGTGCTGAGTTGTTGATTTATCCCACAGCGATTGGTTATGAAAGCAGCGATACACCCGAGGAACAACAGCGACAGCGCGAAGCATGGACTACTGTGCAACGTGGACATGCTGTGGCTAATGGTTTACCCGTAATTGCCGTAAACCGCACAGGGCACGAGGACGATCCTTCGGGACAAACAAACGGCATTGACTTCTGGGGTTCAAGTTTTGTAGCAGGTCCACAAGGCGAGATGCTACACCGCTCACCTATCAACGAAGAAGAAAATGTAGTAATTGAAGTTGATATGAAACGTAGTGAAAACGTGCGCCGTTGGTGGCCTTTCCTACGTGATCGCCGTATTGAAGAATTTGGCAACCTTGCCAAACGCTTTATTGACTAAGTTCGTGGGGATTAGACATATACAAACTATGCCCCATTAAACACTGAAATTGCACGAGAAAAATGCCTTTTTATCGTGCAAACTCGTGTTACAAATAAGCATTCAAAAAGAGAATACTGAAAAATTAGAATACACTTTGCAAATTCTTTTTGCTTAGAAAATCGTTTTTCATTAACTTTGCGCCATAAATGAAAACGTGTGTTACTCAACAAGAGTACACCAAATGCCACACTTTCACATCCAAGAAATGAAATTTAATCTATCTAAATTCTTATATATTGTTCTTTTTTTCGCAATCATCCCAATTGTTTCGTGGGCTAATGCAGAAAAACGTAACTTTACACTCGTAATCGATGCCGGACATGGTGGACATGATGCAGGAGCTGTAGGTGCCTACTCAAAAGAAAAGGACATTAACTTGCGTGTGGCATTAGCTTTTGGCAAATTGGTTGAAGAAAATTGTCCCGACGTGAAGGTGATTTATACACGCAAACGCGACGTATTTATTCCCCTACAGACACGTGCTGACATTGCTAATCGCAACAAAGCCGACCTCTTTATATCGGTACACACAAATGCACTGCCTGCAGGCCGCTTGGCTTATGGTTCTGAAACCTACACACTCGGTATGGCACGTGCCAATGCAAATTTGGCTGTAGCTAAACGAGAGAACTCGGTTATTACACTTGAAAGCGATTATAAAAGCACTTATCAAGGTTTTGACCCAAACAAGGCTGAGAGCTATGTGATTTTTGAATTTATGCAAGACAAGTTTATGAAGCAAAGTGTAGACTTGGCAAGCGCCATTCAAAAACAATACGTAAATGCAGGACGCCCCAACAAGGGAGTTCACCAAGCTGGGTTCTTGGTTTTGCGCAACACCTCAATGCCCTCAGTACTCACGGAATTGGGTTTCATCACCACGCCTGCGGAAGAAATTTATCTGAATTCTGAACGAGGTACAACCGAATTGAGTCGCAGCATATACAATGGTTTTTTGACCTACCGACGTATGCACGAGCATGGAGCTAATGACATTCCGCAAAACTTGTCTAGTAAAGCTGATGCACGAGTGGATACACCTGTAGCACAAAATAATGGGGAGACTAACAATAACACACCTCAAACACCTGTAAACAATGGCGAGGTGGCTGTGGTACCTGTGGCTGCGGTTCCTACTGCACGCATGATACCTGAAACTGCTACAAACGAATATACACCGCAAAGCGTACGTAGCAACAATAGGTCACAACGTCAAAAGGTTGCACATGAAAACAAAACGGTCAAGGTGGTTACACCTAAAGCCGAAACGCCCAAGGCGACCTCTACCCCTAAAGCTAAGGAGGTGAAGAAAGAGGTTGAAAAGCCCAAAACTCCAACTAAAACTGTGGTTAAACCTGTGGCAACAAGTTCCACAACGCGAAACACAAAGGAACCTACCAACAAAACCAAGGCTAACGACACCAAAAGTAAGCAGGATGACAAGAAGGCTACAGGCAAACACGATAATAAAAACACGAAGCAGCAAGACGCTAAGTTGCATGCAAACAACAAGCATGCAACAGACAAGAGTAAGCAAACTACTGCTAACAAAAAAACATCACCCACTGCAACTAAGACAAAGGTAACTTATCGCATTCAAGTGGGGGCTGGTAAAGCACAAATTGACACGAAAGATGCACAGTTTAAGGGCCTTAACGTAACGCGCGTAAAGGAAGGAAGCATGAACAAATACTTCTATGGAACCTATCACTCTTACGCTGATGCACAAAAGGCACTGAAAACTGTAAGAGCTAAAGTTAGCGCAGCCTATATCGTGGCTTATGTGGGTGGCAAAGCTGTTTCGGTGGCTGAAGCCAGAAGTAAAGAGTAAGACACACATATCCATAAAATATGAAGAAAGAAATTAAAATTGCACTTACCGCTGTTGTGGCATTGGTGCTGCTATTTGTAGGAATCAACTTTTTGAAAGGCATAAACGTCTTCAAAGCGACCAATACCTACTACGTTAAATTTAAAGATGTAGCAGGACTCACTGTCTCTACTCCCGTATATGCCAATGGCTATCCTGTTGGTATTGTGCGTACCATCGAATATGACTATAATCGTGGTGAATTTGTAGTGGTGGGCATTGAACTCAACAAAGAAATGCGTGTACCACAACAAACGACTGCCGAACTTGAGGCTGAGTTGATGGGCGGTGTAAAGATGACATTGATGCTTGGACCGAACCCTACACAAAACATGGAACGTGGCGATACCTTGAGTGGACGTATGCACGAGGGGGCAATGGACAAAGTTTCTGCTATGGTGCCACAGATTGAAAAAATGTTGCCTAAACTCGATTCTATTATGGACAACTTGAATCGTCTGACAGGTGACCCTGCTTTGACTGCAACGCTACACAATGCGAAAGATATTACCGACAACCTTCGTGAAACTTCAGTACAGTTGAACGGCATGATGCACAATGATATTCCTGTTATGTTGGGCAACCTGAAACGCACCTCTGCGAATGCTGAACGTTTAACTGCAAACTTGGCAAACTTAGACGTACAAACTACCTTGAACAAGGTAAACGCTACATTAGCCAGTGCCAATCAACTCTCTGACCAATTAAATGGTATGTCAACTTCGCTCAATAGTAAGTTGCAGAGCAAGGATAATACATTAGGTTTGTTCTTAAATGATCGTGGAGTTTACGACAATCTCAACGCTACGTTGCGTAATGCAGACTCACTTATGATTGATCTGAAAGCACATCCTAAACGTTACGTTCACTTCTCTGTATTTGGAAAGAAGGATAAGTAAAGCGTAAATAATTACGCTACGTTTTCCTAAAAAAGAAATTCGCTTTACAAAGCACAAGTTATTTGTGAATTGTAAAGC
>OBCL01000325.1_pt1 | contig 12708 bp, 9 predicted proteins | sample 1495931 | NCBI WGS metagenome assembly OBCL01 (sample SAMN03418275, study PRJEB22391) | human gut metagenome | biome: human-gut; feature: organic feature; material: feces | host: Homo sapiens | place: Tanzania | collected 2013-01
CTGGCGAGCTTGATGTTTCTAACATCGAGATTTAAGCCGCTAAATTATTGTTTATGGCATTATTAAGCTCTATCTTGTCGTCAATAGTCTTTAACAATCCACTAATTTTCCTTTGTTCTTCAATAGGCGGTAATTCTATATCTAAATTGGCAACAACATCAGTTTGGACTCGTTGGCGACCTGATGAACCAACCATAGATTTAATTGCCAAATTGCGAACCGAAGGGCTGCAAATCAAATAGTACAAGAAATCAGCATCACTTACGCCATCAATTGCACGAAAGACAATATACTCGGTTGAACCAAAACCTACTTCGCCATCTCTCAAAACTGAAACTTTTGCAATTTTTCCGTTCTCAAGACAAGGAGTAATTCTTGCCATAATCGTATCGCCGTTTCTGAATTTTGTGCCACCCTTATATTCTTCAAGCACAAATTCTGGAATGTCCCTACAAAAAGGCTGTAACTTATCCATTGGCACTTTTTTTGCCACGACGCCCTTACCGAGACTCTCTCTTGGATTGATATATGCGATTTCTGATAGCTTTTTCGTAGTCCAATTACACTTCATATCCAATCGCCCCCAGTTTCTTGCGGATTTCGTCCTCCAGTTCGTGGGACTTTGCAAACATCTCTGAAAGCTCGGATGTAAGGCGTGTCATCTTTTCTTCAAACGGTTCGCCGTCATCCTCGACATCTTCAATACCCACATATCTGCCCGGTGTCAGAATGAAGTCCTGTTTTTCAATTTCTTGAAGGTCGGCAACGGCGCAGAAGCCTTTTACATCTTCAAGCGTTCCTTCTTGGAAGGCGGTAAATGTATCTGCTAACTTCTGAATATCATCATCGGTAAAATCTCTGTGCTTGCGGTCAACCATATAACCCATTTTGCGGGCGTCGATAAACAGGGTTTTGCCTTTTTGCTTCTTGTTCTTTGTGATGAACCAAAGGGTAACGGGGATAGTAACGCTGTAAAAGAGCTGCGTAGGCAGAGCAACGATACCTTCTACAAGGTCTGCTTGAATAATATTCTTTCTGATTTCACCTTCACCACTTGATTGAGAGGACAAAGCACCGTTAGCAAGCACAAGACCGATTTTTCCATTCGGTGCAAGGTGGTGTATCATATGCTGAATCCACGCATAGTTGGCATTGCCGGCAGGCGGTGTTCCGTATTTCCAACGAACATCGTCCTTAAGTATATCCTGTCCCCAGTTGGAAAGATTGAAAGGCGGATTTGCCATGATGAAATCAGCTTTCAAGGTCTTGTGTAAATCATTGAAAAATGTATCTGCCTGATACGGACCAAAATCTGCGTCAATACCACGAATAGCCATATTCATTTTAGCCATTTTCCAAGTATCGGCATTGGACTCCTGACCGTAAACAGCGATTTCTCCACGCTTGCCGCTGTGTGCCTGAATGAACTTTGCACTCTGCACGAACATGCCGCCCGAACCACAGCAAGGGTCATATACACGGCAGTTTTTGAACGGCTTTAAGATAGCAACAATTGTTTTAACAATACTTGCAGGAGTATAGAACTCGCCACCCTTAACACCTTCGTAAGCGGCGAACTGCTGAATACAATACTCATAAGTTCTGCCGAGCAGGTCTTTACTTTCCTCGGTGTCGCCCATATCCATATTAGTGAACAGGTCAACAACATCGCCCAAAACACGATTGTCCAAATCAGGACTCGCGTAATTTTTAGGAAGCACATTTTTAAGGGTTGTGTTTTCCTTTTCAATAGCTCTCATTGCGTCGTCAATGACAGTTCCGATTTCAGGAGTGTGAGCAGATGAAGCAATTTTGCTCCAACGAGCGTCCTCCGGCACAAAGAAGATATTATCCTCCACATAAGCGTCTCTGTCATCTTCAAAGCCGTCGCCCTCAGCAACAAGCTCTTGATAACGCTTTTCAAATGCACTTGATATATAACGCAAGAAAATAAGACCTACGATAACTTTTCTGTATTCTGCCGCAGGAATATGTCCCCAAAGTACACACGCTGCGTCCCAAATCTGTTTTTCAAATCCTATATTGGCGTTGTTTCCATTTGCCATATTTATCCTCCTAAAAAACAATAATAACAAAAATAACAAAATTATAACGAATTATTTTATATATCTAATTTTAAATATATCATATTCCAACAATTAACGCAATTTATTTTGTCAATTATAAAAATAATTATAATAAAATTAAACTCACTCAACTCTTAAAAATAAGAGCCAAGTGAGTTTTTTTATTTACCGAAAGAAAAAATTACAACCGTTCACGCATTTTTTAATCAATATGGTTTTTTATAATTTTCTGACCGTTAAGTATAAAACTGATGATAAAGTTTTTATCAACACTGATTGGAATTTTTTCTAAACAAGTTTCAATCATATCTTTTGTGATAGCAGGAATATCAAGTGACTTAAACATTTGCTTTGCCTGTAAATTATTTTCAATAAATTCAAAAAAGAATTTCATCAATCCATCCTTTTCACGAGTAACATCGGACGGATAACCATTTGCTATTAAAGCAATGTTATTATCATAATTAGGTGCAAGTGAAATAATATCACCACTGCTGATATCACGAATCAAGCCGTAATTATTTGTATGTCGGTCCATATTATAGCAAACGGTATCAAGATAAATAAGTTTTAAATAATCAGCTGCTATATCTTTTGAAATCGAATTAAAATAATTAAAATTATCGTTATAATCTTCATTATCACCCATAACAGATGAAATCGGCTCAAAATTTACTTTACCGTCTGTAAAATCTTTAGTGCGAATATATCCGTCTGCATATTGATATTCCGCCATATTAAAACCGATACATTTTCCAAGCTGATATATAAAAAGCTCTGAAAATATTTGATTGTCATTACCGCTTTTATACATCCACCAGCTACCGTTTTCAAGTCGCCAACACTTTTCAAAGCTACCGATATTGGTAAGTTCGGGAGTCCTTGACGGTTTATTATTAAAGCTATCCGGGTCACCCTTAAGAGCAAGTTTGTCAAAATCATTTTCGTTAAATTTAACATCAGCCCAGGTAAGATTTTCACCATCAGGCTTAAACCAATAATTATCGGTAATAGTTACTGCATTAACTGCCAGAGCAGTATTAGCGTCATCACGATTTGCAAGTCGCAAAACCTTCTTTAAAAGTCTTGAATTAGCACGATGAGAATCAATGGCTCTGCTTTCAAGCCAAGAGGTAAAATCCTTGTTATTCACAAAGTGAAGCGGTGCAAATTTTTTGTCAACGCTTATAATTTCACCGTTTTCAATCCGTACAACTTCCCTGTCGCCCGACATTATATAACCGTTAGAATAAACCACAGATCAAACCTCCCTTGTAAATTGTAACTTTATAGTAACATAATAACGGAATAAATTCAATAAATCATATATTTATTTTGAAAAATATATAGCGTTTAAATTCACCTATTTAATAAATTTTAAAAAGTAAATTTTTAACGTCCCTAATCTTTAGGGCAATTTTTTCTATTAAGGCTTATGGGGCTGAAAGCTATATTTTAAGGGTGTTTTTTAAGTTTTAAACAAGTCAAAAACAAGATGCAGAAAAATCGTTTTCGTTTTTGACAAAAAAAGTTTTGGGTATTTTGAGTAAATACAATGATATGGCGCAAAAAAGCAGTTAGGATATTATTCCTAACTGCCATTTTCATTGTTATTTTTCTAATAAGATGTCTATCACTTGAAATTGATAACCTTGCTTTTCTTCTCAGAGTATCCGAGAACATAATAATAGTCCCCACACCAGAGAAGTTTATACGGGCTCATTCCGAAGAAATCCTTTTCGTAAGGAAAAGGCGGCAGCGGAAGCTCCGCTACCGCCATCCTTAAATGGTTAGCTATCTGTTATTTCTTTGTTGTAACAGTCTCAGCTTTTGACCAGTCTGAATAAATCCTTATGGATTTTCCGTTAATCTCAACTGTCTTATAGGTGCGAACTCTTACATAATACTTTTTCTTGCCCGAAAGCTTTGAAATTTTCTTTGATACTGTTCTATTCTTGCCTACTGTTACGGTCTTAGCCTTGCTGAATTCACTTGAGGCACTGTACTGTACCTGATAGCCTGTTGTCTGTGTAGCCTGCTTCTTCCACTTTACTGTAAACTTCTTTGAACCTGCTTTAAGTGAGGAAATACTTGTTGCCTTTGGCTTGATTGTGAAATAAAGCGTCTTTGTTCCGCTGTATTTACCCTTAAAGGTAATCTTTACTGCGTACTTGCCAACATACTTTCTGCCTTTTGCATAAGACACAGTATAGTCAGTATTCTTAACAAGTGTCTTTCCTGTTTCGTCCTTAACAATAACCTTAGGTGTTCTAACCTTTCCGTTATATGTTAATGATGTTGCATTAAGCTTTGTGGTGAGGGCAATCTTAGCAATATTGCCCCAAGATGCAAGGTCGGTTATTTCCTTTGTACCGAGTACATCTTCATAGAACTTGCCACAACCTTCGCACTTGTAGTATGCTTCCTTACCGCCCTCTGTGCAGGTGGCAGCTTTCGCAGCAACCAAAGTCAGATTGTGAGTGTGCGTAGGTGTAGGTGTAGGTGTATGTGGAGCGTTCTTGTAGGTCGCTTTCACACTTACTGCACTTGCATGCATTGTAAATGTTGTGGTTGCGCTGTTTACGTCTGCAAGGGTAATGCCGCCGCTTACAACTTCCCACTCATCAAATACCTTGCCGGACGGAGCCGCATTTGCAGTCAGGGTAACGGTTGTACCCATTGTTGCCTTGGTGATCGGAGTGCCTGCACCTACTGTCGCTTTACCGTCTGTAACGGTGATGTTGTACTCTATTGTTCCCGTTGAAGGAATGGTTTGTGTTTCCAATACACGATGACAAACCGTACATTCTTTATGCTTTGTACCGGCGGTGGTAGCTGTTGCCGGAGTATCAATAATCCAGTCGCTTGCGGTGTGAGCCGCTTCGTTCTTTTTGTCGTGGCAACGAGAACATTCGTGCCAGTGGTTTGTAGAATCGTATTTCCAATCAGAACCATATGCATGATGGAGAGCAGTATTCATCGCTACGAAGGTATCTGTTGTGCTGATTGCACCGCAGGAGCAGCTCTTGAAATATACTGCGTTGCGTGTGCAGTCAGCAGGGGTTTTAAGTGCTTCCGGTTTTACAGTTTCCTGATTGTAGGTGTGCGTATGTGGAGCGTTCTTATAGGTCGCTTTCACACTTACTGCACTTGCAGGCATTGTAAAGGTTGTGGTTGCGCTGTTTGCGTCTGCAAGGGTAATGCCGCCGCTTACAACCACCCACTTATCAAATACCTTGCCGGACGGAGCCGCATTTGCAGTCAAGGTAACGGTTGTACCCATTGTTGCCTTGGTGATCGGAGTGCCTGCACCAACGGATGCAGTACCGCCTGTCACGGTTACATTATACTCAATAGCTTCCCAAATTGCAGTTACGGTAGTGTTAGCAGTAACGGTAATCTTGTCGCCGGCAGCCTTTTCAACACCGCCAACGCTCCAAGCCTTGAATTGCTTACCGGCAGGAGCAGTGAAACCGTTTGCAGGGAGCGTGTATTCACCGGAAACACCGGTTACATCTGCCATAGTACCAGTTCCACCATTGGCTGCAAAGGAAACGGTATATGTTACAACAGGGATGTTCTCCCAAATTGCAGTTACGGTAGTGTTAGCAGTAACGGTAATCTTGTCGCCGGCAGCCTTTTCAACACCGCCAACGCTCCAAGCCTTGAACCGCTTGCCATCGGGAGCAGTGAAGCCGTTTGCAGGAAGCGTGTATTCGCCGGAAATACCGGTCACATCTGCCATTGTGCCTGTACCGCCGTTAGCCGCAAAGGATACGGTATATGTTACAACAGGGATGTTCTCCCAAATTGCATATACAGTTCTATTTTCAGTCATAGCTACTTTAGTAACGATTGCTCCATCAGTAGTTAATGACCATCCTTTGAATTGTTTTCCACTTGGTGCTGTAAACTCATTTGCTGGTAAAGTATATTCACCAGTTAAATCAGCTTTTGGTGTCATTGTTCCGCTTCCACCGTTAGCATCAAATGTTAATGTATATTTATTTTCTGTCCATTTTGCATAAAGAGTCATATTATCAGTAATCGGTGTGTTGAAATTAAATTTCTTACTGAATGTTGAATCTTCATACCATCCATCAAAAGTAAATCCTACTTTTGTTGGTGCCGGTGTTGGTTCTGTTAATTTCTCTCCAGCATTTACATTTTGTGGTGCAACTGATGTTCCATCATTTGAATTAAATGTTATAGTATAAACAACTGGTGTTCCAATTGCTTTTCCTAAATCAACAGTAACATAAGCACCCCAAGAGGCCTTCATTATATCAACAGTTGAAGTAACATCTACACCATTATAGACAACTTTTAAATCTGAAGCAAGCTGATATTCTGTCTTAGTTTCTACTGCAAAACAATATCCATAATCTGTTTTGCCATCATTATATGCAACTGGTGTTTCTGAACCAAATCCGCTCCATCCTCCAGATTCCATTTTATACTTCCAGCCACTATTTGTTCTATCAATAGTAATACTATCAGTAGTAGTCCCAGGATTAAATGATGGTAGTGTTCCTACCGGAACAGTTCCATATTGAAAATCTCCAGCAAGTCTAATCTCGTTGATAGAATTTGCAGCTTCCCATTTTGCATAAAGAGTTATATTATCAGTAATCGGTGTGTTGAAATCAAATTTCTTACTGAATGTTGAATCTTCATACCAACCTCTAAAAAGATATTTATCTTTTGTTGGTGTTGATGGTGCTTTAATTTTCACTCCACTTACAACTTCTTTTGGTGCAATTTCTGTTCCACCATTTGAATTGAATGTTACAGTATGAGTAGTAGGGTTTTCTCCTATTGCTTTTCCTAAATCAACAGTTACATAACCACCCCAAGCATACTTTAACACTCTTACAGATGAGGTAACATCTACACCATTATAGACAACTTTTAAATCTGAAGCAAGCTGATATTCTGTCTTAGTTTCTACTGCAAAACAATATCCATAATCTGTTTTGCCATCATTATATGCAACTGGTGTTTCTGAACCAAATCCGCTCCATCCTCCAGATTCCATTTTATACTTCCAGCCACTATTTGTTTTATCAATAGTAATACTATCAGTAGTAGTTGCAGGATTAAATGATGGTAATATTCCTGCTGGAACAGTTCCATACTGATAATCACCTGTCAATTTAATTTCGGTAATATCAGTTGTTCCTGCATTTACATTAGTTGGTCCAATGGCGAAAACTGATAATAATGTAAATAATATCGTAAATAATATCGTAGTTAATTTTTTAACTACATTTTTAGATTTGCTCATCAAATCTTCCTCCTTTCATAAGTAATTCTTCCTTGTTTCTTTTCGGCATTTCGCCGGGTGATTTGACCGTGTGAATCCTTTTACCGGCTCTCCCACACGGCAAAGAGAGCTTCTGTCATTGCCCATCCGTTCGGAGAACGAAGAAGCGTCAAATACATTCATATCATTTCATCACCACCGTCCTCCTTACAAAGCATCGATAACCGCCGAAAGATAGGTGGAAGAAACAGAGCCGTAGATGAAATTGTCAACAAGCCCGTCCTTCTTCGCCTGACGCACCTTGTCCGCCAGCTTCTTTTCGGTGTTTTCGTCCACCACAAGAACGATTTTGCAGTTCGGGAGTTGTGCTTTTACTTCATCTCGAATTTTCATGCGTTCCTCAAGCCTCCACGGAGTATAGGCGGTGACCTCCATAATCAGGACATTCACCTGTATATCGAAACACATCTCGGTTGTTCGCTCCGGAGCTTCGCTTTGATAAACGCTGAAATCCGAATCAAAATTTTTTAGTGCTGAAGATATTGCATCGGCAAACAAGGCGTTCTGCATATCCACAACCACTCTGCGCATGATACCACCTCCTAGTATAATACGGTATAATATTTCTATCGTACTTTTATTATACAAAGCGAATTCCTGACGCACATCACCCATATGGGTGATTTTTTAAAGTTTTTTTCAAAAAAATAACCCCGACCTCAGATGAAGTCGGGGAAACGGTCTGCCTGTATTCAGATTTCTTCTTGATCTTCGGGAATACTCGGAATAATAAAATTCTTGTTGGTGACCGCTATGGCAAGGCGGGTTTTATTGGCATAGCCCGTTCTTTGCAGAATGTGGGAAACATGGGTTTTTACCGTGTTGACAGACACATTCAGTTTCTCTGCAATCTCACCGTATTCCAAGCCCTCACATATGAGCCTCAAAACCTCAATTTCTTTGGATGTAAACTCTGCACTGGTTGCAAGTCCCAATTTTACCCTCGGTGTTTCACCCGGAAAAAGGTGTTCGCCCGCCATTGTGCGGTCGATTACATCGATCAGTTCTTCCTGGCTTAAATCCTTATACCAAAAACTGTCTGCTTTGGCGTCTTTGGCACGCTCAAGATAACTTACCTCAACCATAGAGGTTACAATAATAATTTTTATATTCGGAAACTGCTGTTTGATTTCGGCGGCAGCATCAATACCGTTCTTACTGCCTTTTGTGCAGACATCCATCAAAATCAAATCAATCGGCTGCTGCTTACACTTTATAATGGCAAGTTCCGCACTGCTGATACTTGCCGCAACCTCATAGCGGCCGCTGGCGGCAAGTATTTGTTCCATATTGTCACGAGGCATTCTCTGGTCATCAACGACAAGCACCTGCATCATTTACATACCCTCCTTTGCAAATGGTACTGTTACGGTCAAGGCAAACACCGGCGATGACTGTATTTTTACAGTACCCTGCATATTTATAATATAGTGTTCCATATTCTTCAGTCCGCCTTTCGGCACAATCTCTCCTTTGGGAACGGTTCCGTTGTTTGTAATGCGCATAGACAGGCTGCTGTCGTCTTGCCGTATGTCAATCTGAAGTTCTGTTGCCCCCGCATGGCAAACACCGTTGGTAAGACATTCACGCATAGCAACGATAAAGGCGTTGTAAACCTCCGTCTGCTCGGGCATCTCTCCAGTCAATATTATCTTTACACCAATTGCATCTGCATCGTGCATAAATTCCGCAAGTTCGCTTCGTTCCAGCGGATTTTCATTATCAATTTTCATCATATTTACAGCTTTTCTAAACAGGCGAATAGCCTCCACAATGTCTTTAGTCGTCTGCTTTTGCTGTAACATTCTGCGCACGGCAATCATGCCTGCGCCCATTTGATCGTGCAGCTTTGTTTTCGCCGCAAGAACTTCCTTCTCCTTAGTCAAGGTCAGAACATTATCCGAAAGGAATTTTAATTCAAGAGAAATCTTCTTGAGCTGTTTTGTCTGTGCTTTTAGCTGCAGATTTTTTTCATAAAGTTTGGTTACATCAAAAAAGATGGTTTCCGTATACTTGCCGATGCTTGGCGCAGTTACCTCGGTCTGTGCATAACGCCACACCGTTCCGTCAGGAAAAAGGTAAGTCTGTCTTTCATCGGAAAGTTTTATGACGCCGCTTTTTCCGTCACATTCTTTGAGTGCCTGCTGTAATTCATTGAATGTTTGCAAATCGCTTTGTGCCAAGGTTCGAAACAGGCGATGCATTTGAAAATTACACAGTTTAACAATACCTGATGGAGCAAAATAGCAAACAGCGCTTGGCAGGGTATCAAAGGCTTGTTTGATTGAATTACGGCCGAGTCCTCGGTTTTTCTGACGAAAAAGAGCAATTGCACCGAAAATGAGAAAAACTCCTATTGTGCCTGTAATGCACCACAGCGACCACATAGGAAGCGGCAGCAAGGTGCGATACTCTCTGCCTTCCCGAATTTTTGAAAAACTCTCTGTCAAAACAGACAGCAGGGCAAACAGTGCCAAATACATTCCTGCATTCAGGACTGTAATCCACCGTTTTCTGCTTCGGGTAAGAGACACGATAAAGCAAAACAAACTCAAAACCAACGAGAAGAACAGACATACCAATAATACCGATTGTTCCGTTGAAGCAGAGTTATAAAAGGTTGTCATAACTGTTCACCCACCTTTCCTATTCTCAGCGTAAAGCACCATACGCCATCCTCAAAGAGACAGTTTTCGCAGGACTCTGTAAAGTCCGCAAGCGGGCAGCTGCTCTCCACTTCCAAACGAAAGATAACGGAATCGGCAGCACTGCGTGCTTTCATCAAGACGGATTGCAGATCATCTATGGCGGTCTCTATCACTTTCTCGAAAAAGTCATATACCCGAATGGCGTCCTCGACGAGAATTCTGCTGCCGCCGGGAATATCCATCGCACAGTCTATATCCATAAGTTCCAAATTGGCAAAGGATTCCTCCATGCAAAGCGACAGTTCCGCCGTATCTGTAGTTTTTGACTGTTCACCGATAAAGATTAAGTTGCCGCAGCGTTTTATGTAGGCACCGATTACGGCGATTTTTGCAAGCAGACTGCGGCGCTTTTCATAATCTGACTCTGCATTGTACTGAGAAAACAAGCGCTCTAACAAATCAACTTGTTCTGCTGTCTTGTCCTGCAAAAGGTCATACAATCGGTTCTTTTCCCGCAGTGTTTTGATTTTCACTTTAACACGATAGTTTTCCTGTTCCAGATAATTGCTTTCTGCAATCGTCTCGTTGTTTTCCTCAAGCCGTTCAAGCAGTGCGGTAATCTCGGTAATATCCTCCTGCCAAAACACATGACCGCCATCAATGGGATGGCTTTTCAGTAATGTATTTTTATCAAGGCTGACAGCGGCGGTTTCCGCTTTTTGCATTATTCCTTTTGAAATCTCAGGGGAATTAGCAGAGGTGTAACGGATTTGATAGTCATTATCGGTAATTTGTGCACCGAAAGTTCCTGCTTCAAAGAGTGCCGCATACCCTGTATTGGTGGGAATAAGTCCCACCTGAATACAACATTCCAACATTCCAACAAACATAAGGCACTGCGCTGCCGTGATGTCTCCGCCGATGATTTGCATCCACTCTGCACCGCTTGCATAGATAACCGCATACACGATGGAGCAGGACAGCACAAGTACAGGCAGATATTTTTTACGCTGTGCCAATCGGCACTTGTACAGCGTGATCGCAAAGGCGGTCAGTGCACAAACGACCACCCAAGCGATGATAAAATAATAGCCAACCGCATATGTATAGGTTCCGCTTTCGCCGGTACAAATTCCTCCTGACGGAAAAGAAAATACAAACTGATGCAGGTCATTGGTCAGTACCAGCAGCACGCAAAGCACGGTGGGGAGATATAGCAGCAGTTTTGCCCATATCGGCAGACGGAATGTTTCTGATTTACCGAGATACAGGGAAACTGCAGCAAAGAGAAGCGGTATGAAAAGTATCGGGACATAGTAGCCGTACCATAAATGCCGTATCACATTGGGAGAAGCGACGAAATGATATTTCAGCGTTCGCAGCATAAACCAAAAAACAGCCAAAAATGAGACACCGACCATATAGCGTCGTACAGGTGCATAAATGATACGCCTGTAAACAGAAATTCCCCAGCCGATATACAGGGCGATATAGATCAGCGAGCGGGCGATCCCACCCGGAACTATCAAGATATCAAACTTTCCCAAAACTCGTAAAACGACAGTGCAGACAATTAACACCGCTGCAATAATTCCATTATTGTGATTATTTCTTTTCTTCCTCGCCACCCGCAATACCTCACTTTTATCTTAGGCTTATAAGGGTTGTTTGTTGGTTACCGTGTAACCAACAAAGGGATATCCCCTTGAAAATTTTTATTTCCCCTTACCTTTCGGAATTATGTACATTTACTTAAATTAAAGTATAGCATAAATTCTCACATTTTTCAATGGAGCTGTCCGACTTTTGTGAAACAATGGACAAGTTGTAACTGCATCCAGTTTTCCCAAAACTATTTATGTATTAAGCCGCCTGCGTTTGCAGACAGCTTGCTCTGTTTACAATTCTATGAATAAATGATTCAATATTGTCGTAATGAGTTTATTTAATCTTGGCTTTAATTTGGCTTTGAATTAGAATTTTGTTTATAAATTTATAGCGAAACCTTTGGAGAAGGATAATGGAAAATTTGAGGATCAGCAGGAGAGAGGCTTGCGAGATTTTGTCTATTTCAACCGAAACGGCAAGCAAGTGGATAAAACTCGGAAAGCTGAAAATGAACGATGACAAAACCTTTGACAAGGAATATGTTGAGCGTTTGGCAGAGGAAAACAAAACCGGTTCGCTCTTGAAAAGCAGACGAAACAAAAGGCTGAAAGACGCTGTTGAAATCTATGGCGGTTATATTAACAGCTATAAAAATCGTGAGGAAGTCAAGCGCCTTTTGAACGATACCGATATTCTGTCGCTTGACGAAATCAGAGATGTTCTTGCCTATTTTGCACGCCAACTTTACGCAAAAACAGAGCAATCAAACCCGGAAGTATTTGAAGCACTCATATCTGATTTGACGAAAAATTCCGTCAACTCATTCTGCAACAATTTCAACATCAACCTTGAATTCACACCGTTTGACGACACTCTCGGATTCATTTATATCTCCCTTTTGCAATTTTCAAACAAAAAATCCAAGGGTATGTTTTTCACGCCCAACCGAATAGCCGATGACATAATTGACGATTTAAACAGCATTACCGACCTGCAAAACAAGACGATTTGTGACCCGTGATGCGGTTCGGGCAATTTT
>OBCL01000326.1_pt1 | contig 12707 bp, 6 predicted proteins | sample 1495931 | NCBI WGS metagenome assembly OBCL01 (sample SAMN03418275, study PRJEB22391) | human gut metagenome | biome: human-gut; feature: organic feature; material: feces | host: Homo sapiens | place: Tanzania | collected 2013-01
GTTTAGATGTTGATATTAATCCACACGAAAAAGGCAACTCGCATTTATCGAGCCTGCTTAGCCTCGATACTAAGTGTGGCATGAGGCACAGCGCGAAGACGTTCCTTAGGAATGAGTTTGCCTGTAACACGACAAATGCCATAAGTCTTATTTTCAATGCGAATAAGGGCAGCTTGCAATGACTGGATAAACTTTTGCTGACGTGCAGCCATGGTGGTAAGTTCCTCCTTAGTTTGGTTGAGCGAACCTTCTTCCAACACTTTGTAAGTTGGCATGGTGTCGTCTACATCGTTACCTGCCTTGTTGCTAAGCGTATCCATCATTTGCTGATAGTCGTTCTTAGCCAACTCAAGTTTCTTTAAGATAAGTTCCTTGAATTCTTGCAATTCCTCATCTGTGTAGCGTTTCTTTTCTGACATGGCGTTAAGAATTAGTTTTTAGTTTATAAGATGAATTTGAAGTTTCAAGGTCATTTGGCAATATTTTTACCTCGTAACCTCAAAACTTCAAACTTAGTAATTTATGCTTTTACAATTGAAACCTCCACCTTAAATTCTTCAAAGTCGAAGGTTGTATTGACATTGGCAATTTCAGCACTTGATACTACATTGTCTGCCAAAACTTGCGAAGCAATGTAGTCACCGAAAGCGGCTACTGCATTGTCTATCTGCTCGTTCTTTTCAATCGTAACATTTATGCGATCGGTAATTTCGAAACCACTCTCCTTACGGAATGTTTGGATGCGCTTTACAATTTCACGTGCCAAACCTTCATTTTTAAGCTCGGGAGTAATCTCCAAATCGAGTGCTACAGTTAAGGCACCTTCATTCGCAACAGTCCAACCGGGCATATCTTCACTAATGATTTCTACATCAGCGCGTTCTACCTCAATATCCTGACCTTCAACAGTCAAGACTATCTTACCTTCTGCATCCAAACGATTGATATCGTCTTGACCCAATGCGGTAACTGCTGCATTCACAGCCTTCATGAGTTTACCGAACTTCTTACCCATCACGCGGAAGTTACACTTCACCTTCTTCTCCAGCATGTTGGCATCAGCATAGCGCAATTCCTTTACGTTTACTTCGTCGAGAATAAGTTGCTTTACTTGCTCCAAATCCTCACGTAATTGGCTGTCGGTTACAGGAATTGAGATGCACTGCAAAGGTTGACGCACAATGACATGTTCTTTTTTACGGAGCGAAAGTGTCATTGACGATACTACTTGTGCCAACTCCATACGACGCTCAAGTGCCTTGTCGATGCAAGCCTCATCAGCCTTGGGGAATGTGGCAAGATGTACACTCTCGCTTGCACCCTTTACACCATTGGTCAAGTCGCTATACAAACGGTCTGCATAGAATGGAGCAATAGGAGCCATCAACTTAGCTACGGTTACCAAGCAGGTATAGAGAGTTTGGTAAGCACTGAGTTTATCGGTGTTCATACCGCCACCCCAGAAACGCTTACGACTCAAACGTACGTGCCAATTTGACAAGTTGTCGATAACAAACTGCTGAATAAAACGACCTGCCTTAGTGGGCTCGTAATCTTCGTAGTCTGCTGCCACGTTCTTTACAAGGGTGTTGAGTTCTGAAAGAATCCAACGATCAATTTCAGGACGCTCTGCCATAGGCACTTGGGCTGCTTCGGGATCGAAGTTGTCCACATTAGCATACATGGCAAAGAACGAATATGTTTGATAGAGCTTACCAAAGAAAGTACGAGCTACCTCTTGCACACCTTCTTCGTCGAACTTGAGGTTATCCCAAGGCGAAGAGTTGGTAATCATGTACCAACGCAAGGGGTCTGAACCATACTTCTTGATAGCACCGAATGGTTCTACCGCATTGCCCAAACGCTTCGACATCTTGTTACCATTCTTGTCGAGCACAAGACCGTTACTAATTACAGCCTTGAAAGCTACACTGTCGAATACCATAGTAGCAATGGCATGCAATGTAAAGAACCAACCACGTGTTTGATCTACGCCTTCTGCAATGAAGTCGGCGGGATAAACGGTGCGGTTGTCGAGCACCTCTTTGTTCTCGAACGGGTAGTGAATCTGCGCATAAGGCATTGAACCTGAATCGAACCAAACGTCGATAAGGTCTGTTTCGCGCTTCATGGGCTTGCCCGAGGGTGAAACAAGGATGATATGATCTACGTAAGGACGGTGAAGGTCGATACGATGATAATTTTCAGTAGAATAGTCGCCAGGAACAAAACCCTTATCCCTTAACGGATTTGAGGTCATAAAACCTGCAGCCACACTCTTTTCGATTTCAGCATAGAGTTGTTCGAGCGAGCTAATGCAAAGTTCCTCACGTGTTTCGGCATTACGCCAAATGGGCAACGGAGTACCCCAATAACGCGAACGGCTTAAGTTCCAATCGTTCAAGTTTTCAAGCCACTTACCAAAACGACCTGAACCTGTACTTGCAGGTTTCCACAAGATGCCGTTATTGAGTTCCATCATACGCTCCTTCAAAGCTGAGCTACGAATAAACCAGCTATCGAGAGGATAGTAAAGAATGGGCTTGTCGGTACGCCAGCAGTGCGGATAGTTGTGTACATGCTTTTCAATTTTGAAAGCCTCACCAGCCTGCTTCATTTCCATGCAAAGCACGATGTTCAAGTCCTCTGCCTTGGCAGCAGCCTTTTCATCGTACTTACCATTTTGGTTAAACTCTGGTGCATAGGCATTCTTCACATAATCACCCGCATGATGGCTATATGCTTCTACGTCTACACACTTTGAAACAAAGTTTTCACAGAGTTCGTCTACCAAATAGTACTTACCTGTAAGGTCTACCATTGGACGAGTTTCGCCTGCCTTGTTAATCAAGAACAACGAGGGGATGCCTGCAGCCTTAGCCACCTTGGCATCGTCTGCACCAAAGGTTGGAGCAATGTGTACGATACCTGTACCATCTTCTGTGGTCACATAGTCGCCAGGAATTACGCGGAATGCCTGTTCTGCAAGTTCCACGAAGGTGTCAATGCCCGAAGTGAAGCACTTATCAGCATGAGCCTCAGCATACTCTTTTACCCAAGCTGGTGAGTTTTCATCTACCTTCTCGGTGGGTTTTACCCATGGCATCAGTTGCTTGTAGTGCATGCCTACGAGTTCAGACCCCTTCCATTCGCCTACCACACGATAAGGAATCACCTTGTCGCCATGCTTGTAAGCCTCAAAGTCGGCATTCTCGCCTTCTGCCTTGAAATAGGCAGACAAACGCGATTTTGCCACTACAGCAGTCATGGGTTCTGCGTTGTAGGGGTTGAATGTTTCAACAGCTACATAGTCAATATTCGGACCCACACAAAGTGCGGTATTCGAGGGCAATGTCCACGGTGTAGTAGTCCAAGCTAAGAAGTAGGGCTTACCCCACTTTGTCATTTCGGGTTTGGGGTCGAGGATAGCAAACTGTGCAGTCGCCGTAGTATCCTTTACATCGCGATAGCAACCAGGTTGGTTCAACTCGTGCGAGCTAAGACCTGTACCTGCTGCAGGCGAATAGGGCTGAATGGTGTAGCCCTTATAAAGAAGTCCCTTCTTATAGAGTTGGCCGAGCAACCACCAAAGTGTTTCGATGTAAGAGTTTTCGTAAGTGATGTAGGGGTGTTCCATGTCCACCCAATAACCCATCAAGTGACTCAAGTCTGTCCACTCTTGCGTAAACTTCATTACATTTTGGCGGCAACGAGCGTTATAGTCTTCAATCGAAATAGACTTACCGATATCTTCCTTGGTAATGCCAAGTTCTTTTTCTACGCCCAACTCCACAGGGAGTCCGTGAGTATCCCAACCAGCCTTACGCTTCACTTGAAAGCCTTGCATGGTTTTATAACGACAGAACACGTCCTTAATGGTACGTGCCATTACGTGATGAATACCCGGATGTCCGTTGGCAGAGGGAGGTCCTTCAAAGAACACGAAAGAGGGGCATCCTTCGCGTTCGCTCATACTCTTATGAAACAAATCTTGTTTGTCCCACTTACTGAGTACATCTTCGTTCACCTCAAAGAGGTTAAGTCCGTTGCGTTCGGTAAATTTCATATTTCGTTATTGTGTCTGTAATATTACTCAAGTTATTTTATGTCATCGACTTTTGGTGTCTACCGACTTTCTCGTTCATGTTGAGGTATGCCCACAACATAAAGCGTGGCAAAGTTAAATATTTTTCATGTAAGGATAATGCAAATAAGCACAAAATATCAAGTCTTGCGAGATATTTTGAGAAGTTTTAAGCTGTTCTACAAAATATGCGAAGATTTTCAAGGGGGTTAGACTCCTGAAATAGTTGGTTGCAAGGAATGGCAGAATGGCAGAATGGCATTGCCCAAAACAAGTAGAATTAATGCGAAAACATACATTCTACTCGAAAGTATGCTTTCGCACTAAAAACAAATATTTAAAATGAAGCTATACAATGAATTTCTCCATCCACCCTTTTACTTTACTACCACCTTCTTTCCGTTCACAATATATGTGCCAGGAAGTGCATGCTTGAGCGATGAACTTAATTGTTTATGGCCCTGCACATCGAAGATGCGAACCTCTGCATCTTGGTTTACTTGTAAGCCATGCACGCCCACCGTTACCGAAGGACCTGCGATGGTTTGAGGTGCATCGTCGGCTGCTAAAAGCAAAGTGCCAAAAGGATAGACTGTGGCTACAGTGCCTTGGGGCTGCAAAATAAAAGTGTTGGTTTGCGCATCATACTGATAGCTGCGTTTGTCGCAAATGGCTTGACTTGTCGTACCATTTCCCGTAAAAGTTTTGCTGAATGAAGTTGTCGCTTGTGAGCCGGCAAAATGGAAAGTCACGTTATGCCCATTCCACGACTCGGGGAAAGCTACCAAACAAGCACCTTGTACAAACTCGGCAGCTTGCACAAATGACTTGCCATTGAATGTGTAGAAGTTCAACGCACTGAGTGGCATGTCTTTTACCGAAAGTCCATCTACTGTGACACGTGTGGGTTTTTGAGCAAAATAAACAGGGAAGTATGTCGAAGCATCAGCCTTTACCATCAACCATACAGGAACTTCGGTACTTAGGTCTGAAGCGGTGCCACACTGCTGATTCGCAGAAGTAAAACATACAGCATCAGTTGTTGCAAGACTATTAGCACCATTTGCAAAGTCCGCACCACTCAACACGTTAACCACTACGGGCATTTGCCATTGCGACTGAATGTGTGCCACATTTTCAGCAGCTGCTAACACACGCAAGTTCTTGATGCCAAAAGCTTGCGGAAGTACAATGGGTGTAACCTCGGCTGCAGGTACAATGTAGTCTAACTCATTGCTTGTGGTGAATGCTTGTGGAGCAATTACACACACTGCTGCAGGAAGTTGAAAGGCATGGTTTACGTTTGCCTCAGGATAAGCCAAAAGCACTGAGCCATCAGCCGTGTAAAGCACATTGTCTGTTGCCTTATATGCTTTATTGTTTGCGTCTATGCTGAGCACGCTAAGATTGGCACTGCCCTTGAAAGGATTTACTGCTAAATCGGGTACTGCAACCCAAAAAGATTGGAGCGAAACACCTACAGGCAAGGCAGTACAAAATTGTGCTACATCGGCAAGCGATACATGCTGTTCGGTATAGGTTTCACTTTTTGCAGCGGTCCACACGGTGACATTAAGTGTGCCTTCTGCGGTGTGTGCAATTTTTACACTAAAATTTTTAACACCTTGTGTATGAGTGAATACGTGCTTTTCGTCGCTACCCAGCTTGAGCACGATGCTGCCATCTGCCTTCAAATAAAGTTGAAATCCGTTATTATAGACGGCTGCGAGCGATTCACTGCCAGTGGCCAATAAAGAAGAACCCCATTGGTTGAACGAAGATCCATCGCTCGCTACATTAAAATCCACTTGCCACGATTGGTTGCTTTGCAAGTTTTTGCCAAGAACTATGGGTTGATCTTGCACACCTGCTCCTATCACCTGAGTGTGGCACACAATGCCTGAGGTGCCTAAAGAGTTGATGCTTTCGGGCAAGGTGAGCGAAGTGAGCGACGCAAGGTTTTGCAATGCAGTGGGGGCTATGCCTATGATGGGGATTCCCTCGTACTGCGCAGGAATCACCAATTCGCCATTCCCCGACACTGCTTGTGTGAGCACAATGCCATTGTCACCTTCTTCGTACTTAAACTTCCAATTTCCAAAAGCGAGTTCATTGGGAAGTGACTTCACGAACTGTGCCGTATAGGTGGCACTTTCGGGAGCGCGGAAACGAAGGAAGTTGCCATCTACCCAACTCTTAGGAACCGCACGACCATATTGATCGGACCACTTCACGCTATATCCCGAAACAGGATAAGAACGCAATACAATTTCCTCGCCTACCTTATAGGTGTAAGTGTCTGGTTGTCCATTGGCATCTACCGTACCCTTATTTACATCTGAGCTCTTCACCGTAATGGTACATGGGCTGTTAGCTTGACTGGTAATGTTTACGGGGATATCATAGACCATGCGATAGGTTTCTGCCTTTGCAGGCATTGCACCGGTCTGTGCATTATATCCAGCTGCCCAGGCTCCATCAAAACGCAAACGAATACGCGTGATACCTTCGGGCACATCATAAGGAAGAAGAACCTTGAGGGTGTAGTCATTGAGCGCTACATTTGCACTTGTTTTTTTCTCACCTTCTGCCACAATCAGCTCACCTTCATCTTCAAAATCGCCATCACCATTTAAATCGGCATAAGCAGAGAGGTTGCAATAGTTCAAACCACCCGCCGAAGTCCAATGAAGTGTAATTTGACTACCCTTAGCGGCAGTAACCAATTTAGCTGATTGGCAAAGCGATTCAGGACAAGCATTGGTTGTGTAAATGGGTTCTTCCTTACCACCATTCTGTGACACGTTGAGCGAAGTGAGATATTGACCATACGAATTTACATCATTCCAATCTTGCTTATTCTCAACAGGAGTGCCCCACTTATTTACCGCAAAATTGGCAGTAAATGTAGCACTGGCTGCACCTAGATAGGTATAAGGATTGTCGGTGCTTACGGCATTGCCTTGAGCATCAGTCCAATTCACAAAATCGTAGCCGTTCACGGGGGTTGCCACCAGTGTCACCTCGTCCTTGTTGGTCACACTCTTTTCGGTTGTACCCTCAATAGCCACACTGCCTTGTTCGGCATGGGCTGTGGCAACAGTTACAGTGCGATCTTTCTTTATATCGTCTCTCAACATGAGTTTAAAAGTGAGCACAGTGCCATCGCCCAATGTGAGGCATGCCGACACTTTGCCTGTAACGGCATTGACTGGGATGGTAGCTGTAAGCGAATTGAATGTTTCGTCACTGCTTATCACACCATCATTGTTGAAGTCGATGCCGAAGCTTGCGGTTTCTCCTTCAGAAAGTGCCTGCATGGGGAAGGTGTATTTCTGACCACGCAATGCCTTGTCGGTAAACACGTTGGTAAGGTCGGTTTCAATGTTGCGATAGGCATAGTAGGTCTTACCATCTGTAAGATTGAGCACTGCAAAGTATTTGCCAAAGAGTGCGCTTGCCACATCAGCTGTGTTGCCCACGGATTTATTGCTATAGCTGAGTTTGGCATTGTGCGCCCAGTTCCAATCGTGTGTAAACCAATCGGGCTGTGCTTCACCCTTATCTCGGTTATCGAAGAAGGTTTTCCAACGCGGATAATAAAAGTCCTTCATCATGCCTCCCCATTCGCGATAAGAATAATCGCGCAAGCCTCCATTTTCTGAAGCTCTTTGATTACCCCAAGTGGTAATCAGGGTACGGGCATTGTCAAGTTCAAGCCATTGTTTGTCTGCCTCTGTGGTGCCAGAAACCTCATTGGCTATATCACGTGCCATATTGGTCCAACGACCTAATTGGTAGTTTTTGTTGGTATTGAGCAACTGGTCTACGTCTAAGAGTAATTGCAAATAGGCATCGCGACGCTTGGCGTATGTTTGCTTATCGCCTTTCGCATCAGCGGCTTTAATGGCTTTGAGCAACGCATACCCATAATCTGTCAAAGCTTGACGCGAAAAATCGGTAAGGTCGTAGCTATAGTTTTCGCCACTTAAGTTACCCTTTTCTTGCAACATTTTGTAGGCAGCGTCTACCACATCTTGCACGTCATAGAAAATTTCTGTACCACCCCAACTCGACACACGATCTACAGTGAGCGAGGGACGAGCGCAAAGCACTGCCTCTTGAGGACCTTGTAAGGATGTGGGACAATTTAGGGCTGAATTGCGCATTTTCTCCCACGCCTCTTGTGCATTTGTGTTGGCTACTCCATAACGCGCTGTAGCATAGTTTGCTAACCAACTCTTTGCATCGGGAGCTGTGGTGTACCAAGGGAGTTCAAAGAGTGCATCATAAAGCACAGGTACTTGCTCGATGGCTTCGGGCGTTGCACCAATACCTTTTACGTTGCTATACTTGTTCTTTTCGTTGAAATACTCGGTCATCACCTTAGTAAGGCGACCAAAGGTTCCCGTACGACCACCAAAATTGGGAAGCATACAGTAAACAGCGTCGTGACCTTTATACTCACCGAAGTGTGTATGTGCGTCACTAAACAAGTCGAGCACAATGAGTTTACCTTTTTCTACTTTTGAAAGGATATTATATTGTGCACCACTCCACTGCCAAAACTGCACCACCCACTTACCCTTGGCATTTGCCTTGGTCATGGCTTCAGCAATTTTGCTATAAGCCGAAGGGACATCAATACCACTGGTATTAGCTCCTTCGTGGAAGGGGTCCATACTGTAATATTCTGACGTGCCCATTACTTCCTGCAAGCGCTGGTAGTATTTCTCTGATACCGTAGCAAAAGCGGCTGAGTTAGGGTCGAGGATATAAGGACGCGTAAACGTACACCATTCGCCCTGATTATTGGCTGTGTAGCCTTTCTTTTGCGCAATGTCGCTCGGAACCATTCCTGCATAACCTGGGAGCACGGGTTGCATACCAAATTCGCGCTCACGGGCAAGTATTTTTTGAGCAAGTTTTTCTTGGCGTGCATACCACCAATCGGGATTGGGACCACCCCACCCTTCAAGGTTGTTCATACCCCACCATGCCTGAAAACACGGACCGGCAATAAACTTGTTGGCTTCGTCTGAGGTATAGCCCAAGTCTTGGGTAAGCAGTTTTTTCCAAACCACATCTAAACCTACTATTTGCAAAGGCATATTGATGCCGTGCAATGCCATCCAATCTATCTCTTGCTGCCAACGTTCCCAAGTCCAAGTGGACATTGAATATGAAAAAGTGCAATAGTTTAGATAGTAGCGATAATCGGCTGAGCAAGTGCGCGTTTCGGCTTGTGTGGGCACGGGGAGCGACACACTGCTAAGGTCGGTTGTTAAATTGTTCCACGCCAAATTAACGTGGGCATAATGGTTCAGATACCAGTTGATACCTGTGGTTACAGCCAATGTGCTGCTGCCTTTTATGCAAGGTTTGCCATCTTGCGCGGTAATGGTAAATACATCTTTACCATTTTGCGCCATCGAAGCATCGACAGTTGTCACAAAACGGGCGGATGTGCCCTCACCGCCAATACGGTTGAGCAAATCTGCTACAACTGTAGTGTTCTGTGCATGCAACGAAACTGCACATACAAAGCACAACAGCACGAGCAAGCCCAAACCTAAAAGGCGTTTAAATGCTTTTTTCATAAAAAGTTTTTTTGTTGTATGGATGGTTACAGCGGATAAGTACTGCAACAATGATTCTTTATGATTATCCCACCTTTAAATGTTATTCGAAAAGACCTGGCTTTTTAAATAAACACCTTAATATACGGTGGTTTTCTCCCAAAGGTTAGAGGTCAAGAAGTCGGCTGCATGCACAATGCTCACAAGTGGCGACTTATCAGTGGCTGAAAAGAATGACATGCGGAGCGGTGTGCCCGATTCACCCATATCAAACATACCCATGTGCCAACGAATAGCGAGCATTTCCTCGGGTTTTAGGCGCATATACCAACTAAGCATTAAGCACGATTTTTCGCCATGTCCCAAGGGGAAATCGTCTTTTACTTCATAACCGGGGTAAGACACCCAACGGTTCTTATCGTCTTTTTTCCAACGCTCGGTCTTGTGATAGAGCTTTATTTTGCAAAGATCGTGAAACAAGGTGGCAATGGCTATGCTTTCCATACTCACCTCTTCGGTAAAGGGCGATGTGCCGTTGACAATGGCTGGTTTTGCCATCTCGTTATAGATTTTGCAAGCAGCTTCAAACACATTCATTGAGTGTAAGCACAAACCGCCATCTTCATTAAGATGAAAACGGGTTGAACTTGGTGCTGTGTAGAAATCGCTCTTTTCAAGATAGGCGAGCACTTTGTCAAGTCCTTCACGATGAATATGCTCGTTGCAAAGGTCTATAAAGCGTTGCTTATTGGCAGCTATTTGTTGTTCTGTCATGATGTGTATGATTTTAGGAGTGAATGGTTTCGGGATTGTCTAAAAGTTTCTGAGGCTCAATGTCTAAGAACTTGCACAAAGTTTGGCAATTTGCATGTTTATGCCTCCGTTTGTGTTTCATCGGCTTGAGTGGCTGACACCTCTGTGGCTTTTGCCTCTGCTGCAATACGCAATGCCTCTTCTTCGGCTTGTTTTTTGGCAAGGATTTCGGTGTAAACAGCTTCGTCTGTGTTCAACCCCATTTCTTTGGCACGATTCATTACAAATTCGAGCGCTGCCAAGGGTTTGTTTGCCACATTGCCATCTAACACGGCATCTTTCAACGCGCTTTTTAGCGAACCTACTTCGCGACAAGGCTGAAGATTAAACAAACGCATAATCTCATCGCCATCTACAGGGGGTTGGAAGTTACGCACACGATCTTTTTCTTCAATATCCACTAACTTTTGACGAACGATTTGAAAGTTGTGCAGAAAATTCTTCTTACGCTGCTCGTTCTTGCTTGTGATATCTGCTTCGCATAACGTCATCAAATCGTCGATATCGTCACCTGCCTCGAACAACAAACGGCGCACGGCACTATCTGTTACTATGTCGTCGGCTATGGCTATAGGCCGCATGTGCAAACCTACAAGTTTTGCCACATACTTCATACGCTCATCAAGGGGCAACTTCATGCGACGGAACAAGGTTTTTATCATCTTCTCGCCCAAATAGTTGTGGTTGTGGAAGGTCCAACCTATGGCTGGTTCCCAACGTTTGCTACGGGGTTTTCCAATGTCATGGAGCAATGCCGCCCAACGCAAATAGAGTTTATCACTCTTCTTGGCTACGCTATCTAACACTTCGAGTGTATGATAAAAATTATTTTTATGCGATCTGCCATTACGTGTTTCCACACAATCGAGCGCTGCTACCTCTGGCAATACCAACGAGAGAAGTCCACAACGCTGCAACTCTACAAAACCGATTGAGGGTGTGGGCGACATCATGATTTTATTTAATTCCACAATGATGCGCTCGGCACTGATTATCTTGATGCGCTCACGATTTCTGTCGAGCGCTTCGAATGTTTCGTCCTCTATCGTAAAATTGAGTTGTGTGGCAAAACGCACACAACGCATCATGCGCAGTGGGTCGTCACTAAAGGTGATGTCTGGGTCGAGCGGAGTGGCTATAATGCCGTCCTCCAAATCGCGCACACCCTCAAAGGGGTCTACCAACTCGCCCAACCGTGCCTGATTTAAGCAAACTGCCATGGCATTGATGGTAAAGTCGCGACGGTTTTGGTCGTCCTCGAGCGTACCATCTTCTACGATTGGTTTACGCGAATCGCGATGATAGCTTTCTTTACGGGCTCCCACAAATTCCACTTCATGATGATGCCATTTTACCTGTGCTGTACCAAAATTGCGAAAAACAGACAAGTGGGCTCCTCTGCCCAATTTCTTGGCAAAAGCCTCTGCAATAGAGATGCCACTGCCCACCACTACTACATCAATGTCATTGGTAGGACGTTCAAGAAAAAGGTCTCTCACATATCCCCCCACCAAATAACATTCTAAACCGAGTTCGTCGGCTGTTTCTGTGAGTTTGTGAAAAAGCGGTGTATTGATTTTTTGTTTTATTTCTTCCTGTGTAAGAATCTTCATTCGTTTTATTATCGTGTGTTTACCATCCTCTACGTCATGATAGATCGTAGAAGACTGTAATATATACATATATGAAACGCACAAAAGGTGTGGCTCTGTTGGTCACACCTTTATATGGTAAGTTGCTAATGGGTGGTTCTAATAAGAATATCTCACCAAACGGAGCGTATAATTGGCGTTGTTGTCATAATCGTTAACGCGCAACGTCATATAATCATCGTCATACGTACTCACATAAGCCGACATACTTACATAATCATCGTGGGGAGGAAATGCAAATTCAATGGTTCTGCCACGCATTTGCCAATACCCACGTTCTCTTAAATTACCAGAGCCATCGGCAGCAAATTGTCCGTTATAGTAGAAGGTCCAATAGTCTCCTTGACGATAAGGGCAACTATTCCACCCTGTCACTTCAACGACCTTCCATTGTCCTGTTATGCTAGTTGAACCACCCCAGTCGTTCCACCAATCTTCGTCGCAACCGCAAAGACTAAATATGCCCACCAAGGCTATCATCCAAACGGCCATTTGTTTACTAATTGCTTTCATCTTCGTAAAGATTTTAATTTTATAAAGGATGCGCCCCAAATTATTGTTGAGTGCAGCCGATAATGC
>OBCL01000329.1_pt1 | contig 12629 bp, 10 predicted proteins | sample 1495931 | NCBI WGS metagenome assembly OBCL01 (sample SAMN03418275, study PRJEB22391) | human gut metagenome | biome: human-gut; feature: organic feature; material: feces | host: Homo sapiens | place: Tanzania | collected 2013-01
ATCATCTCTGCCTACAACCCTGGTTGGACAAATCCTGGCATCGCAACTCTCATCTCAGAGAATTACCCAAAGATTCTCTCTGCAGCAAAGAAGAGTGGCGTGAAACGTCTACTCATCGTCGGTGGTGCCGGCACGCTGTTCTGCGCTCCAGGTCTGAGAGTAGTTGATTCGGGTGTTATCCCTGAGGAGATTATGGGTGGTGTGCGTCCGCTTGGCGACTTCTATCTCAATACATTGATGAACGAGAATGATATCGACTGGGTGTTCTTCTCTCCTGCCGGCGTATTCGACCCGCAAGGTAAGAAGACTGGCAATTATCGTCTTGGCAAGGATGATTTGATTGTGGATGCCGAGGGCAACAGCCATATCTCCGTACAGGATTATGCCGACGCTATGGTAAATGAATTAGAAAAACCAGCACACCATAAGGAGCGTTTCACCATCGGCTACTAATGGATTTTAAAGTAACAAGCTTTAGATTTTTTGAAGAATAATGTGGAGATTGCTTTCGCTACAAGCGAGGGCAATCTCCACATATTTGCACTTTTTCGAAAGGTTGTTTTCATGTTTGACTTGACTTTCCGTGCTTACCTCTTCTCCTCCTCGTTTTTCATCCCCACGCAGTCTTGCACAAAATAGCGAGGTCGGCGTTTCACTTCGGTATAAATTTTTCCTACGTATTCGCCAATAATGCCACATGCCAACAATATGGCACCGCCAATAAACCAAATGCTGACGAGTTGCGATGTCCAACCTGCTATGGCACGACCTTCGGCATACGACACAACCCCATAGACTATGGCGCAGAAGGAGATGCCCATAAATAGCAAACCTAAAAAGGTGATGTATTGCAGTGGGCGCACCGAAAACGATGTGATGCCATCGAATGCTAAACCTAACATGCGGCGAAGCGGATATTTTGACTCACCTGCTAAGCGCTCGTTACGGTCGTAATAGACCATGGCGGTGTTGAACCCTAAAGTGGTTACCATGCCACGTAGAAAAAGATTGCGTTCGGGATAGCTCAATAAGGCTTGCATGGCACGACGGCTCATCAGTCTAAAGTCGGCATGGTTATAAACCACCTCGCTACCCATGCTGCGCATCAGCCTATAAAAACCCTGTGCTGTGCAGCGTTTAAACCATGTGTCGGTTTGGCGTTGGCGACGCACACCATACACCACGTCAATGCCTTTGAGGTAATAGTCTACCATCTCGTCAATCACCTCTACATCGTCTTGTAAATCGGCATCAATGCTTATGGCAGCATCGCTGTGTGCGGCAGCCCATTCAAGTCCTGCCCAAAGCGCTTGTTGGTGTCCCACGTTGTGTGCCAACTTTATGCCCTTGACGCAAGGGTGCTGTGCTGCGTGTTGCGTAATGAGAGCCCAGGTGCGGTCGGAACTGCCATCGTCTACATAGAGAATTTGTCCCAAGCTGATGCGCTGCGAGTTCTGCAAGCGGTTGAGCACGGCTGTGAGGCGGGCAGTGGTTTGGGGCAACACCGCCTCCTCGTTAAAACAGGGTACTATGAGGGTGAGTTTCATTTTCTTTTAAATACGAATCGGACTAACAAAAAGTTTATGGGTACGGCTATGCAGAGTACGGGGAGTGGGGCGTATACTTTGGGCACGCCGAGCCACAAAAAGGTGTGTAGCAGCCCAAGGTGCAGCAAATAGTTCACTGCATGTGCGCCACCCATGCCCATAAATCTTTGCCATGAGGGGGCTGCACGAAAGGTAAACCACGCTGTGAGGTAAAAGTTGGCTATGAAGCTAAGCACATAGGCTATGCTATAGGCAAAGTCTACTTGCATCCAACCTTGCATAAGCAGATAGAGCCCGTAGTGAAGCATGGTGGCAAATACGCCTACCAAAACAAAGCGAAGGGCTTCGCCCGTGATGGGGTGTTTCATTATGGCAGATTTTTGCGTGAGGGTGAATCAGAGATTTTTAGAAAATTAGTGTCTTTAGAAGTTCCTTTTTGAACCTCTTCATTACGATTTGGCAAAGCGGTAGAGTTTCAGCATTTTGTGGTCGTCGCAACTTTTGTGGTCGAAGTCTTTTACCAATTCTGTGCGATAATGAGGGTAACGCGTGTGGAATGCCTCAATCTCGTCGTTGCCTACAATGAGCAACCCGTGTGTGGGCATAAAAGCCTCGAAAGGTACTACGCGGTCGCCCAAATAGAAATTGATGGTAAAGGGGTGGAGTGGGTTGCCAGGGTTAACATCGGTGCGGAAGGAGTAAACATGCCCTGTGGATTGTTGCGCCTCGATATACGTAGCCAAGGGCTTGTCGCTCTTTGCATTGAGTATGGGTGGTTGATACACGCCATCTAAGGCAAGAAACAGACAGAAAATCAAGGTGAACGTGGTGGCAAGGGGACGTGTGTGACGATGTTTGACAAAGAGCCATACTGCCACAAGGGGAATAGCCCAAATTACGCTCCCAATACCTTCTGTACGCAGTGCATTGAGCATGGCGATGTTTTGTGCTGCATGTTTACCATGTGCCACGATGCTGTCGGGAATCAGTCCTATGCGCACCACCACATAGGTGAGTGTGAGCAAAGTGGTGAGGGTGGCTAAGGTCCAACCAAAGGCTACGAGTACACGGAGATGGCGGTGACGCAACCATAGCAGAAACTCTGCCACAAAGTATGCTACAAAGGGATATACGGGCAACAAATATACGCTGCGCTTGCTCTTGGGTATGCAATAGAACACAAAGATGATGACGAAACTCAGCAATGAAAACAAACGCGCGTCGTCCATGTCTTTTACATACGTTTTCAAGCGTGTCCACCATTGGTTGGGAGTGCCAAACTTAGTGCAAAGTTGTTTCCAATCTGCCACAAAGAGTGCCATAAAAACCAATAAAGTGTAGGGCACAAAGCCCGTGAGAAGGGTCATCACGTTGTAGGGCCAAGGGTTCTCGTGGCTGGCATAGCTCATTTTGCCAAGCAAGCGCAACACGTTCTCTTCGTACACAAGGTCAAGAAAACGCTGTCCGCCTTGCTCGTAGGCTGCTACATACCACACTGCGGGCAATGCCAAACAGAGCACGCCCACGACTGCCAAGCGCCACAGCACGTTGATAAATCCTTTTTGGCGTACCCATCCAAAAACAGCCACGACTAAGCAGGGTAGGGCAGCGCCTACGGGTCCTTTGCTAAGGAAGGCTCCGCTTAAGCACAGAATGGCACACCATGGACCCTCTTTAAGGCTAAACTTCATGCCACGCTCCATCCATCCATAAAGCAAATAGAGCGAAAGCACCATCATGCACGTCAAAACCATGTCGACACGGCAAGCTACGGCGGCACGATGTACCTCGAAATTGCTCAGTGTGACGAGTGCCATTATGAAGGCTAATGCCGTGCTACGGCGTTTGTTATAGAAACTGAAGCCAGCCATGACCATGATGGTGGCAGCAATGGCAGACGGCATGCGAGCGGTATATTCGGTAACATGGCCCAAAGGCAAAGAACATAGCGCAGCTAACCAGTGAAAGAAGGGAGGCTTATATGCCATGTCTACGCCATTGTTTACAGGCAACACCCAATTGCCATCTTGCAACATAGAGAGTGCTACAACAGCCTCGCGGGGCTCGCCACGCGTGTTGAAGAGTGTATTGCCTAAAAACAAAAAGAGCGTGACAATGCACAGGGCTAAAAGCATCCATGCGATGCGTGAGGATTGGGTTTTAGCAGTTTGAATCATTGTGTGGTTTTATTTTCGACAGTCAAAGTTAATGCCTTGTGCGCAAGGTACAAAATAAAATGCCTTTTTTTTAAATAATTGGTTAAAAGGGGACGTTTATGTGTGCTTTTTTCGTATTTGTTGTTCTGTTTTACGTAAATAATGGGTGTTTGGTGGAACAAAATGTTTGGCGGAATAGGGGAGTCAAGGTTTCGGTGTAAGAATTAAGCTATAAACAAAGAAATCCCCTTGTCACCTCAATGGGGGTGCAAGGGGATTTCAAGCATCTATGGCTTTCTTTCATTCAATTTTCGAAAGGGAGTGTAGCCTATGCATTCACACTTGTGGTGTGTGCATTAGTCGTTGTTGCGAGGACGACGTGCGGGACGACCTTCGCCACCTTCGCGACGAGGACGACGTGCAGGGCGTTCTTCGTAACCTTCGGGCTTCTCTTCGAGTACGCGGTGTGAAAGACGGAACTTGCCTGTTTTTTCGTCGATTTCGAGGAGTTTTACTGCGATGGTATCACCTTCTTTGATGCCAGCCTCTTCGACAGACTCAAGGCGCTTCCATGCAATTTCTGAGATGTGGAGCAAACCTTCCTTGCCCGGCATGAATTCTACGAAGCAGCCGTAGGGCATGATGCTAACTACCTTGGCTTCGTAAACTTCGCCAACCTCGGGGATTGCAACGATGGCACGAATCTTAGCTACGGCAGCATCGATGCTGGCTTTGTTAGGACCAGATACTTGGATCTTGCCTACGCCGTCTTCTTCTTCGATGGTGATGGTAGCACCAGTTTCCTCCTGCATACCCTGAATGATCTTTCCACCAGGACCAATAACAGCACCGATGAATTCTTTGGGGATTTCAAAGGCTTCGATGCGGGGAACATGGGGCTTGAGTTCGGCACGGGGAGCGGGCATAGTTTCGAGAATCTTGCCCAAGATGTGCTCACGAGCTTGCTTAGCTTGTGCAAGTGCCTTTTCAAGGATTTCGTATGAAAGACCATCGCACTTAATATCCATTTGGGTAGCGGTAAGACCCTTGGCAGTACCAGTGGTCTTGAAGTCCATGTCGCCCAAGTGGTCCTCATCGCCGAGGATGTCTGAGAGTACAGCATACTTCTCTTCACCAGGGTTTTTGATAAGACCCATAGCAATACCGCTTACAGGAGCCTTGATGGGTACACCAGCGTCCATGAGAGCGAGTGTACCAGCACATACGGTAGCCATTGACGATGAACCATTAGATTCGAGAATGTCGCTCACTACACGTACGGTGTAAGGATAGTCTGCAGGAATTTGACCTTTCAATGCACGCCATGCCAAGTGACCATGACCAATTTCGCGACGGCCTACGCCACGTTGTGCTTTGGCTTCGCCTGTTGAGAAGGGAGGGAAGTTATAGTGAAGGAGGAAGCGCATGTAGCTCTTGTCGAGTACATCGTCAACCATCTTTTCGTCGAGCTTAGTGCCGAGAGTGGCAGTAGCCAAAGCCTGCGTTTCGCCACGTGTAAAGATGGCAGAACCGTGAGGCATGGGAAGGGGAGAAACCTCGCACCAAATGGGGCGGATGTCGGTAGTTTTACGACCGTCGAGACGCTTGCCCTCATCGAGGATGCAACGACGCATGGCATCGCGCTCTACATCGTGATAGTAGCGGTCTACCAAAGAATTCTTCTCTTCGAGTTCGTCGGCTGAGAGCTCGGGGTGAGCAGCAGCATAGCGTTCTTTAAAGTCTTCGCGGATTTTGGTGAAGGCTTCTTCGCGCTGGTGCTTGTCGTGGTCACCTGCTTCAGCAATGGCATAAGCGGGTTGATAGCACTCGTCTTTTACCTGCTGACGGAGTTCTTCGTCGTTTACCTCGTCGTCGTACTCACGCTTCACATCGGTACCGAGTTCCTTAGAAAGTTCTTTCTGGAGTTGGCACATGGGTTTGATAGCTTCGTGAGCCACCTTGAGGGCTTCGAGCAATGCGCTTTCAGGAACCTCGTCCATTTCGCCTTCAACCATCATGATGTTGTCTTCAGTAGCACCTACCATGATGTCCATGTCAGCCTCTTTGAGTTGGTCGAAAGTGGGGTTAACTACATATTCGCCATTGATGCGAGCTACGCGAACCTCAGAGATAGGACCTTCGAAGGGGATGTCGCTAGCAGCGAGTGCAGCAGAGGCAGCAAAACCTGCCAAAGCATCGGGCATGTCAACGCCATCGGCTGAGAAGAGCGTGATGTTAACGTACACCTCGCAGTGGTAGTCAGAAGGGAAGAGGGGGCGGAGAGCACGGTCAACAAGACGTGAGGTAAGAATTTCGTAATCGCCAGCGCGACCTTCGCGCTTGGTGAAGCCACCGGGGAAACGTCCGGCTGCGCTGTATTTTTCTTTGTAATCGCACTGAAGGGGCATGAAGTCTGTGCCGGGCTGAGCCGTCTTTGCAGCACAAACGGTGGCCAAAAGCATGGTATTGTTCATGCGCAACATAACTGCGCCGTCAGCTTGCTTGGCCAATTTGCCAGTTTCGATGCTGATGGTGCGTCCATCGGGCAAAGAAACGGTTTTGGTTATCACGTTCATCTGATTATTGTTATTGTGAATATTTTTTATTACCATATAATAAACACGCAAAAATAGCAATTTAATTCGGCTTGTGACGTGCTATGTGCCGACTTTTTTGTTTGAAATAGAGAAAAAGTCTTGAAAACGTGTGTATTTGTATTTTTTTATGATTAAAACATGAGTTTCAAGAAGAGAAGTCGCTTTTTGTGGTGCAAAAAAAATCCCCACTTGCCATGTGCAAATGGGGATTATTAAATTTGTTTATCACTTCCTTATAAAGGAGTGTATTGCTTACTTAATCACCTTCTTACCATTGATGATGTAAACGCCTTTAACAGCATTGTTCACCTTGCGACCATCGATGGTGTAGATAGTTTGCTTTGCGTTGCCAGCAACCATAGCGTTCTGGATGCCAGTAGTGATACCATTGAGAGAGTAGAGGTAGCACTCCTTGTTAGCAGTTTCGAGGGTACCCTTGAAGTTCATCAACTTACCGCAAACGACAACTTCGTCACCCACCTTGATGTTGGTATCTTTAGCGTTGTCGTATGCCTTGTTGCCTAAGTAGTAAACACCATAGCAGAGAAGAGAGTAGGGAGCCTTGCCATCTTCAGAGATAGAGAACTGAGCTGTACCGAATTTAGTGCTGTAAGTGAATTTGACATTTGAGATGATGCCCTTGATGTAAACATCGTTTTCAGCTTTAGTGTCAGTTGCGAGTTTACCTGCAACTTCCAAGGCTGCTGTGGGGTTGTAAGGATTGGCTAATGTGCCATCACCCTTGGCCGCAGGTGCTTCGGGGAGTTCGGGAGTTTCGCCTGCGCCACCATCCTTAGTTGTAACGCTAAAGTCGTCAATCAAGAGGTCGGTTGAGGTGTATTGAACTTTTTCGTTTGTTTTGGGGTTCATAACTACGAAATTAACCGTAGAATCTTTATCGATGGTAAATTCCCAAGTGTGCTCAGTCCATTCTGTTGCCGAAGTGGTGAAGTAATCATTTTCGTAATTGTAGGATTTTGACATAGCTTGTCCTCCAGAAACAGGAACAAAACCGAGTTTGCACTGACCACCACCCTTAACAAATGCGCTGATGGTGTAGGTACCTGCCTTGAGGGTATACTCCTTAGAAGCAAGGCGCTTGTTTGATGAGCCGCCTGCTTTCACCAAAAGGGCGTATTGTCCGCTGTGAGCATCTGTGCTCTGTGAAACTGTGGCGTTGCCAACATTAGTTGTAGGCCAACCAATGGCATTGCCATTTTCCCAAGTTTCGAAGCCACCATTTTCAACGAGGTTGTCGCCTGCAAAGGCTGCTACTGTTGTAGCTACGAATGTAAACAATGAAAGTAAAATCTTCTTCATACTCTTAATGTTTTAGTTGTTTTTTAAGTTGATTATGAATCATGTTATTCTTTAGAATACTTTGCAAAGTTAGGTATTAATGTAATGCGGTGCAATGTTTATGTGATGAAGTTTTGGTAAATATTGCATATTATTTGCTCAAAAAGTCCATTCTTTGCTTTTATGTGTGATATATTAGGGCACAGGGTCGTAGCCACTTCCTCCCCAAGGGTGGCAACGCAGTATGCGACGTATGGCCAAATAGAGTCCTTTGATGGGACCATGTTTTTGTAGGGCCTCTATGGCATATTGCGAGCAGGTGGGTGTGAAACGGCAGGCGGGTGGTGTGAGTGGCGAAATGAATCGCTGATAAAACCGTATGGGCAATATGAGCAAACGAGTTATGAGCATTACTCTGTGGGGATTAATGTTTCGGGGGTTGAGTTTGTTGATTCCTCATGAGTGTTAGTAGCCATTTCGTCAGTGGATGCAGCTACTTGTTCGGCATTATTGATAGGGCAGACCTTTTCTTGAATGCGTTTTAGGGCAGTGTGCATGCGACTGCTAACGAGCGACGAAGGTACCGGACGGTCTGACAACCAGATAAAGGCAATGTGTAGTGCTATATCAACTGGCATGGCATTGAGCAATGCGTGTTTTTGTAAACGGTATGCTTCGCGAATTTGTCTTTTGGCACGGTTGCGGTCTACGGCATGCTTAAAACGTCGTTTCGACACACTGAGTAACACTTTCACCTGTGGACCTTGTCCTGTGTAGGGCAGTTTGCGATAAGTGATGCGCAAGGGAAATGCGCTCATCGAGATGTTGCCTGCACCAAAGAGAGCCTCTATTTCGGTTTTTAGGCACAAGTGCTCGGGTTTTCTGAATGTATAGAGATGTTGTGACATGAGTTGCTATTTTTGGATGGCACAAAGCTAATAAAAAAAAAGGACTTGTGGTCTACAATTTTCTTTGAACCGCTCTTGACACGAAAAAGAAAAGCCAACGGCATTAGAATGCAGTTGGCTTTTGCTAAAAAATATGTCGTGATTATGAAATTCAGCGGTGATAGTTTGCACCCCTCTTTATTTGTTTTGCTCTTCCAAATACATCTCGATGGCAGCGGTCATTGAGCGTGCTTGGGGGGTAGGAGCAAAGCAATCGCAAGTGAGTCCTGCTTCCTCGATAGCTGTTTTGGTAACAGGTCCAAAACAAGCCAAACGTGCATTGGTCTGTTTAAAGTCGGGGAAGTTTTTGAGCAGCGACTTCACACCAGCGGGTGTAAAGAGGACTACCATATCGAAGTCGAAAGTTTGGTCCTTAGGATAGTCGTTCGATATGGTGCGATACATCACGCACTCAGTATGCTTAAGTTTTTTAGCATCGAGCATTTGGGCGATGTCATCGTTGTGAACGTCAGACAGTGGCACAAGATACTTTTCGGTTTTGTGCTTTGCCATCACGGTAACGAGTTCGGGCCAACGTCCTGTAGTTCCAAAGAATACTTTGCGCTTGCGATACTGCACGTATTTTTGAATATAGAGCGATACGGCTTCTGAGAGTCCGAAGTACTTCATATCCTCAGGCAGTGCGACACGCATTTCCTTGCAAAGTGTGAAGAAGAAGTCGACAGAATGGCGTGATGTGAACACGATTGCTGAGTAATCGAGAATCTGTATCTTCTGTTGGCGGAATTCGCGTGCACTAAGTCCTTCAATCTTGATAAAAGAGTGGAAGGTAAACTTCACGTCTGTTTTGTTTTCGATGTCGAAGTAGGGAGACTTCTCTGAAGTAGGCTTAGGCTGCGAAACAAGGATCTTCTTGATCATGATTCTTAGTTGTTCTGCTTTAAAACGGCCCCGCAAGACCGTCGGCAGTGCTTCTATATTAGTTAGTTAATTGTCAGTAAAAAATTGCTCGCGTAAACCAATGCGCGGAACAAAATGAAAATCGGTGCGATTTCAAGGGTGCAAAAGTACAAAAAAAGATGCACCCAACCCAATTTGTACCCAAAAAATATGCGAAAACACTTATAAAACAGCAATATTTTGTCGATTACGAGTATACAAACAAAGCAAATTGCCGTGTTTTGTATGTTTAAATCGAAGTAGACAACGAGCAGTGTTACGGGCAATAATGCCAGCCCCATGCCGAGCACGCATAGCATGTAACTTTCCATCCATTGGGTGCACTGTCGTCGGTCAAAAAATATGTTGTTGATAAAAGCGTATGTTGCTACTTTTAACAGGTAGTAGGTGCAACAAATGCCCACGCTCACTCCTAAAGTTTTGTAGGGTGATATTTGGTTAAACACTTGCTGCATAAACTCTTGTGTGTAGTCGAAGAATAGAATGCCAAGCAAGAAGCACGTTTGAAACACCAAGAATGCCTGTCCGCGAAGTTCGTTTTGGGTGCGTTGTGTAAATAGGTTCTCGCGTTTGCGGTGGTGGAAGAAGTCTTTAATCTGTTCGTGCAGATAATAGCGTGAGCGCGAAATAACCCATGCCATTAAGAAGAAACTTAACATCACTACAATGGTTACCATGCTATCGTTTCGAAACTGATAGGGCACAGGGTCGCCAGCAAAACCAAAGGGCTTGGCGGTGGTTAGTGCCGAATCTCTTATTCCCACCACACTGTCGACGCGTTGAATGAACGTAGACTTCTCGATGTGTGCCAAAGGGTTGTCCCAAAAGTCAGCATCCGTTAGTGGCAATTTCGCCGTAAGCGGCATATCCCCTGGCAGTGGTTTTAGCTCCTTAGGGTTGGGAGGAAGTGTGTCGGTCGTAGCTTGTGAGGTATGGCGTCGCTGAAAACGGGCATTACTTGTGCTTCGGCCCTCATTTTCAGCAGGGTCGATCGCTTGAACTTGTGCACCCAATGAGTCATTGGTTGCTATGTAAGTACATGTTTCCATTTTCTCCTTTTTTATGGGGTGCCCTAAAATTTAAATTTAGAGCCACTCACTTTTAATGTGTGTGTTTAGGTGCTTCACATCTGCCGTGTGATAGGCTTTTACATGGCAGCAAACTTGCGTACCGACTTGTCCCAAAGTGGCGTGGTTTGAACCAAATGTAAAGCCTCTTCGGCTGTACTTGCTATTTGCCAAATAGCAGCATGCTGACTGCGCATAAAACTTTCGTCAACCGCACGTCGCAGTTGGGCAAAGAGTGCATCATAATATCCATCGGTATTGAGCACAACGATGGGTTTAAGATACAAACCTAACTGTTTCCAAGTGATGATTTCTAACAATTCCTCGAGGGTGCCTACGCCCCCAGGCAAGGCAATGCAAGCATCGCTTTCTTGTGCCATGAGTTCTTTGCGTCGGTGCATGTCGGGGGTAATGATGAGTTCGGTCATTCCCTCGTGTTGCCAATGTTGGTCAATCATAAATTGTGGAATGATGCCCACAGCTTTCCCACCAGCTTGCAAACAAGCGTCGGCACAAGCCCCCATGAGTCCAGTGCGTCCTGCACCATTTACTAATGTGTGTCCTTCACTGGCAATAAGGCGACCCAAGTCTTGAGCCGCCTTTATATATTGCGCAGGCACTTGCCCGCTCGATGCACTGTATACAGTAATTTTCATATATCTTTTGGGGGAGAATGTTTTTAAGGAAATTATTCTCAAGAAGTTAGAGGAAGTTATTTTCAAGTAGTTAGAGGCGTGGATGCCTTAGCAATACATTCATTCTTCTAACTCCCTTTTAAAAAACTCCTTCTAACTTCATCTAACTCCTTATTTAAAAAGTCTCCTTATTTAAAAAAGATCTTCTTAATATCTTCAACCTTATCGAGTTTTTCCCATGTAAAGAGTTCAACCTCGACAGTCTTTTCGTCTGCCTTACCCTTGCAAAAAGTCTTTTCAACCACCTGCGGTGTGCGACCCATGTGACCATAGCTGGCAGTTTCCTCGTAGATGGGTTGACGCAATTTGAGCGACTTTTCAATAGCAGCAGGACGGAGATCGAACATTTCACCAATTTTGCGGGCAATGTCGCCATCGCTCATTTCTACGTGGCTACGTCCGTAAGTGTCTACGTAGATAGAGATAGGTTCTGCCTTACCAATGGCATAGCTAAGTTGCACAAGCATTTCATCGGCTACGCCAGCAGCCACCATGTTCTTGGCAATGTAACGGGCAGCATAAGCAGCTGAGCGGTCTACCTTAGAGGGGTCTTTGCCCGAGAAGGCTCCACCACCATGAGCACCCTTGCCACCATAAGTGTCTACAATAATTTTGCGACCAGTTAAGCCCGTATCACCGTGCGGACCGCCAATTACGAACTTACCCGTGGGGTTCACGTAATATTTAATTTCGCCCTTATAGAAGAGTTCTTTAATCTCGGGCGTATTCACACGTTCTTCAATAACGCGGGGAATGAGAATTTCTTCAACATCCTTTTGAATGCGCTCTTGCATTAAGCGGTCTGCCTCCTCTTGCGATCCAGCTTCTTCGGCAGAGATAAACTCATCGTGTTGTGTACTTACCACGATTGTGTCGATGCGTTGCGCCACGTTGTCGTCGCTATATTCAATCGTAACCTGGCTCTTAGAGTCAGGGCGCAAGTAAGTCATTACCTTACCTTCGCGACGAATCTCAGCCAACACATATACAATGTCGTGTGCCAACGAAAGGGGCAAGGGCATGTAAGTGTCGGTTTCGTTGTTGGCATAACCAAACATCATGCCTTGGTCGCCAGCGCCTTGGTTCATGACATCGGCTTCGGTAGTTTTTTTGCGATCTACACCACGGTTAATGTCAGCGCTTTGTTCGTGAATCGCGCTAAAGATGCCACAGCTTTCAGCCTCGAATTTATATTCAGCCTTTGTGTAGCCAATACGTGCGATAGTGCGACGCACCACATCTTGAAGGTCTACGTATGCGTTAGATTTTACTTCTCCTGCCACAACCACTTGTCCAGTGGTTACGAGCGTTTCGCAAGCTACTTTCGAGTTGGGGTCGTATGCCAGCAACTGGTCAAGCACAGCGTCTGATATTTGGTCAGACACTTTGTCGGGGTGTCC
>OBCL01000331.1_pt1 | contig 12629 bp, 10 predicted proteins | sample 1495931 | NCBI WGS metagenome assembly OBCL01 (sample SAMN03418275, study PRJEB22391) | human gut metagenome | biome: human-gut; feature: organic feature; material: feces | host: Homo sapiens | place: Tanzania | collected 2013-01
GAATAGGGCAGACCCTTCTGAGATAAATGCTAAATAAAACGGCACCAAGTTGGTGTTCTACGTCATGTTTATCGGTGCCCTTATCTTTGGAGCCGAAGCCATGCGCCAAGGCAACTTTAAGCCTATCACCACCTCGCTACAACTCACACACCTCATTGCCCTTTCGGTGATATGTACGTTTATCACCAACATCAGTTTGGTATATAGCGTAAAGCGCATTGGTAGCACAATGGTTGCCGTGTTGGGCGCACTCGAACCGCTCACCGCAGTAATTGTGGGTTGCCTCGTATTTGGCGAAGCCTTTACCTGGCAAGTGCTTACAGGCATCCTACTCATCATCCCCGCCGTGCTCATCATTATTTGGACAAGAAAAAGATAAGATTTAAGTATTAAGTGTTAAGTATTACATACTATTGCAGAAACCTACTGCAGAAACCTACTGAAGGAGCCTTTGGCAAAAGTTTACTGCAGAAGCCATATCGCAATAGTATGTAATACTTAATACTTAACACTTAATACTTAATCCTTTGTTTTCTGTCAAAACTACCCAGAAACAACCACATCAGATAGCAAAATCGATAGTTAAATATCAAATAATATAAAACGAAGCATTTTTTTGAGGCAATAACTTGCATAAAAAACACAATGCCCCTAACTTTGCACTCGTAAACAAGAAACAAAAGCTAAACTAACGCAAAACGTATTAGTTCTGCATTTCCTCCTGTGAAGGAGCATATTGGTAAAAAGATTAGGATTTAGGTTTAGATTAGATTAGGTAAAAAGATTTGTAGAAAGGTAACTGTTAGATGGATGGCTCAGAATTGAGCCAGTGGGCGTGGCAAAACAGCCTCGCACCACTTTAAAAGGATGAGAAAGGGCTTACGCCCTTTTTTTTTTGCCCTATATTTCCATGCTACCCTCACTTTTTAAGCAGATTTTTGGGAGATTCACTTTGTATTAAACCCAATTTGCCGTAATTTTGTGCTCATTATGAATGATAACGACTATTTATACTCGCAACCCGTGCTCGACTTTATTACAGTTAGCACTGAATATTGCAAGTTCTTAGAACAATGCGAAGCGAAAGACATCGACGAATTTACACGTGTCATGCGCGGTTTGCTTCCCATGATATACCTCAAAGCCACACTCATTGGCAGTGTGCCCGAAGAACCCGGATGGAACGAAAGCAAACTCACCGAGGCTGACTACGACTACGTGCGCAACACCGTGGCTCGCATTCTTAGCGACAAAGACGACTTTCTCGATGTGTTCGTTGAAGACTTTAAATACTCAGAACACCCCGTGCTCTGCACCATCAGCGAAAACCTCGCCGACGTTTACCAACAACTACGCGAACTCGTTGAAACTTTCCGCGAAGGATATGAAGAATCCATGCGCGTGGCTTTATACGAAACCATTCAAGAGTTCGAATTGCAATGGGGACAAAAACTACTTAACGCACTCAGAGCATTACACGACGTGTATTGCAGCATGCGAGGATAAATACGTAATCAAAGATACTAAAGACCGTGCGTCAACTATTTATAAAAACCGATAAAAAATTCATTCCCGAATTACCACGCTTTTCGTTCGAGGGTCGCATCCATGTAATTAAGAGCGAAAGCGAGGCTAAAAGAGCCGTCAACGTGTTACGCCGTTCGCCCATTTTAGGCATCGACACCGAAACACGCCCCTCGTTTCGAAAGGGACAAAACCATAAGGTTGCACTTCTGCAAATAGCAACCGAAGAAATGTGCTTCCTCTTCCGTCTCAACGAAATGGGGTTCCCCGCCTGTCTCTCGCAACTACTTGCCGACACAGAGGTGCTCAAAGTAGGACTTTCGTTAAAAGACGATTTCTTGATGCTCAAACGCCGCGACCCCTCGTTTGTGCCGGGCGGATACATCGACCTACAGCCCTACGCCAAAGCCATGGGCATCGAAGATATGAGTTTACAAAAACTTTATGCCAACGTGTTCCACATGCGCATATCCAAGTCGGCACAACTGTCAAATTGGGAAGCCGATGTGCTCACCGAGTCACAAAAGGTATATGCCGCAACCGATGCCTACACCTGCATACAGCTTTACAAAGAACTCAAGCAACTAAAGGAATCCAATAAATTTCAACTGGTGGGCAATGCCCCGCAACAACCTGTTACAGTCGAATGAAAAAAGCTAAAAACCATCACAACATCCCCCAAGTGGTTATAGATGTTGAGCATACCGATAACATCGTCACCCTGTTTCTGCGTCGCGGAAAAAGCGAAAGTCTAAAACGCTTCCACCCCTGGGTATTCTCAGGTGCCATTGCTGGTGCCAACGGCAAGCTCAACGAGGGCGACATCGTGCGCGTGGTGTCTAACGAAGGCGAACTCATGGGCTACGGCCACTACCAAATAGGCTCTATCGCAGTGCGCATGCTCACCTTCGACGACGAACCCATCGATCGCAACTTTTGGCAAACCCGATTGGCTGAAGCCTTCCGCTTGCGCAAGGCATTGATGCTCACAGGTCGCGACGACAACAACATCTACCGTTTGGTACATGGCGAGGGCGACCGTCTGCCTGGCTTGGTTGTCGACGTTTACGGACGCACCGCTGTGATGCAAGCACACTCGGTGGGCATGCACGTATGCCGCGAAGATATTGCCGAAGCTCTCGTAGCAGCATCCGAAGGACTCATACAAAACGTATATTATAAATCCGAAACCACCCTACCCTTCAAGGCTGGGCTAAACCAAGAAAACGGATTCTTAATAGGAGACGACAACGGAAACATCGCCATCGAAAACGGACTGAAATTTCACATCGACTGGTTGCGCGGACAAAAAACAGGTTTCTTTGTCGACCAACGCGAAAACCGCTCTCTCTTAGAGCACTATGCACGCGGTCGCAACGTGCTCAACATGTTTTGCTACACAGGTGGATTCAGCGTATATGCCATGCGCGGATGTGCCAACTTAGTACACTCGGTCGACTCTTCTGCCAAGGCTATCGAACTCACACGTGCCAATGCCGAGCTAAACTTCCCTGGCGACAAACGCCACGAAGCGTATGCCGAAGACGCATTCAAGTTCTTAGAGCAAGCAGGTAGCAACTACGACCTCATTGTGCTCGACCCCCCAGCATTTGCCAAACACAAAGACGCGCTGCCACGTGCTTTAAAGGGTTACACGCGTCTCAATGCCATTGCATTCAAAAAAATCAAACCGGGTGGCATCATCTTCACCTTTAGCTGTTCGCAAGCTGTCAACAAAGACCAATTCCGTTTAGCAGTATTCACTGCTGCTGCACAAAGTGGTCGACATGTGCGCATTTTGCACCAACTACATCAGCCTGCCGACCACCCCATCAACATCTACCACCCCGAAGGCGAATACCTCAAAGGATTGGTGCTCGAGGTGGAATAAAGAAATAAGTATTAAGTATTAAGTATAAAGTATTAAGTATTACAAACTATTGCAAAAGCCTATCAGAAGCCCCATGCAATAGTTTGTAATACTTAACACTTAACACTTAATACTTAAATTTTTATTTATTCAACACCTCCTGCAACTCATTCACCATCCCCGCGGCTGTTTTACCATTAGGGATGCCAGCAGGGGCAAAAGCCTTCACAAGCGAGTTTAGGCGATCAAGCGCCTCGGCATTCGCATTTTGCGTATATTCATTGCGCAAGATGCGAATTTTTTCTGCCATAGCCACACCCTCGATAAAGCGCTCATAACGCACCGAAGATCGTGCTCCGGGATAAATCAAATAAGTGTCGCCCGGCGCAAAAAGCCTAAAGCGCGAATCACGAAGCGGCTCATCAGCCCAATTCATCCACGACCAATGCAAATAACCCTCAAAGTTGTTTGCCACACAGAACACAGGCAAATAAGCAGCCTCTGCCGACAAACTGTTCGAAAACAAATTAGGTTCCGCATTGCTGCAACAAGTGTAGGTAGTCGACACCCACCCCTTAGCCTTACGTGCTGCCAACTCCTCGTCGCTAAAATTCTCGCCAAAGCCAATGCAATAGTCATAAAGCTTGTCAACGAGCTCTTTGTGGTGCGTACCCGCCAAAGCCATCTTCATGCCCGGCACAGCCTCTTGCGCCACACGGTAGGCATCAAGCATATTGCCAAGTCCGCGTTCGTCCATCGCAATGCAAGTCTTGTCATACCACCCCTTAGCCTTAAGGTGCGCAGCAAAATTCTTCAAAAAAGCCGTCCACAAGTCCTTATACTCCTCGCTCGAGGTCGAAGTCTTCAAGTCCACATCGCGCTGCAAAGCCTCGTCATAATAGCGAAACGACATATCCCACGGCACCATCGAGAAACAATTTATTTGCTCATCAATGCCACATGCCTCACACAGCTCCACCCATCGGTCAAAAACCGAATAATCATAGCGCCAAGCCCCATCGCGTCCCTTCGTGGTCTGCACCATAGGCGAAAACTTATCGTGGCTTTGGTCGCCCCACGGCTCATAAAATAAAATGGCAGACACCACCTTCTGTCCGCTACGCGCCAACAACTTCAAGTAAGGCTTTAGCGAGTCGATGTGCGCCTGGCTCCAACGCTCCACCCCCGCATAGCGCGACACGGCATAAGGCTGTTGCCAAAAGTCCACATGAAACTTCTGCTCCTTCGCAGTGGGCAAGGTGCGATTCAGCACACGCAACTTCAGGTTCAGTCGCTTCACCACCCTATCAGTTTCGGCATTAACCACCTCCAACTGCGTGCTATATACCCCAGGCTGCGCATCGCGTGGCACCTCAAACGTGCACCACACCGGGTGAGTAGAATTCGCCACCACCTCCTGCGCCTGGTCTATGTCTATCACGTCGGGCACCTCGTAGGGCGTAAGGTAATTAGGGTGATAACCACACTGCTGAAAGTTATCCGTCGTCACATAATTCACAAACCGAGCCCAACCATTTTGGGCAGCAATCGTATGCTTTGCCCCCCGCCATTCGCCAAGTCTCACCTTCAGTTTGCCACAAGCCGTCGGCGCATACACCACAGCCTGCATCGCAGCACGCTCACCGCGCCACGCCGTCAGCGTTGTATCGGTCGTAGCACGTGCCATGTGCGGTTGCGCATATTGTTCGTAGTGCACATCCTTCGACCCCCACGAAACAAACACATCTTTCTGTGCATGAGCTGCCAACGTGCAACCCATAAAAGCCAATATAGCTAATCTTTTCATTCACTCTTCAATATAACAATAATACCAAAAAACTAAAAATTCAAGTGGAAAACCACCACAGCCTCAATGCCCCGACGAATCATGTCGACAGGCATATTCTCGTTAGGCGAATGAATGGCATTACTTTCAAGCCCAAAGCCCATCAGCACCGTCTTCACCCCCAATTCACGCTCAAAGTCGCTAATAATAGGGATGCTACCCCCACGGCGCACAGCCAACGGACGCTTGCCAAAAGCCTGCGCAAAACCCGCCTCGGCTGCCTTATAAGCCCCCCATGTAATGGGGCACACATACCCCTCGCCACCATGCATCGGTGTCACCTTTACCTTTACACAAGCAGGAGCAATGCTTTGCATGTAGTCAGCAAAAAGCTGCGAAATCTTTTCGTGCTGCTGATGGGGCACCAAGCGAGTCGACACCTTGGCATAAGCCTTAGAGGGCAACACCGTCTTAGCACCCTCGCCCGTATAGCCGCCCCAAATGCCACACACATCGAACGACGGACGGCAAGCATTGCGCTCAATGGTAGAATAGCCCACCTCGCCACGCAAAGCCTCCACACCAATAGCCTGCTTATAAGCCTCCTCGTTAAAGGGGATGCTTGCTATCATCTCGCGCTCTTCAGCCGAAATCTCCTCCACATCGTCATAAAAATGTGGCACCACAATGCGTCCATTCTCGTCCACCACACGCGCCAACATCTCGCAAAGCACATTGATAGGGTTTGCCACAGCCCCGCCAAAGTGCCCGCTGTGCAAGTCGCGGTTAGGCCCCGTCACCTCAATCTGCCAATAAGCCAACCCCCTCAACCCCGTAGTGAGCGAGGGCAACTCGGGGGCAAGCATCGAAGTGTCGCTAACCAAAATCGCATCGCAGCGCAACAGCTCTCGGTGCTTTTTCAAAAAAGCACCCAGCGAGGGCGAACCAATCTCCTCCTCACCCTCAAAAATAAACTTCACGTTATGCTTCAGCAAGTTGTGTTTCGTTAAATACTCAAACGCCTTTACCTGAATAAAGCTCTGTCCCTTATCATCGTCAGCGCCACGTGCCCAAATGCGTCCATCGCGCACCTGTGGTTCAAAGGGCGGCGTGTGCCACAGCTCCACAGGGTCGGCAGGCATCACGTCGTAGTGCCCATACACCAACACCGTGGGCACATCGTCGCTCACATGTCGCTCAGCAAAAACCAGCAGATTCCCATCCGAGGGCATCACCTCGGCACGATCCACCCCAGCAGCAACTAACAACTCGCACCACCTTTGGGCGCAGCGTCCCATATCGTCGTGATGCGCAGGGTCCGAACTAATGCTCGCAATGCGAATCAAACTAAAAAGTTCATCCAAAAAACGCGCCTCGTTTTCTTGAATGTATTGCTGAATTTCTGTTTGTGTAGTAGTCATAAATCTTTTTTTTAAAAATGCGAGGGAAGGGCGGGAAATAAAGGAGAAAGAGCATCACCATTTTTTGTGTGTCACCCCTCCAAGCCTCACCCATCAAATCCCCTCTACCAAATCTTTGCCAAATTTACAACTAACCACGCACACCCCCAAATTTATTCCACCAAAACCGCGCCCCCACAAGCAGGCAGAGGCAAAATCCACCCAAATGTTCGGCACAATTTTGCGCCTTCCTAATGCGAAAAAAGTATTAATGAAATAATTAATGGGCATTCATGGTAATTAATGTTCAAAATAAACGCGAAGCGAAAATTTGATATTGCTGCTACGCAGCTAGTTTTGTGAACATTAATTGTCATTAATTCGGGGACATTAATTTCGAGACATTAATTTTTTCTTTGCTAATGAAGAGAAGTATTAATGGAACAATTAATGGGCATTCACGGGCATTCATGTTCAAACAAAAAGCATTACAAACTATCGCAATAGCCCCATGCAATAGTTTGTAATACTTAACCCAGGGTGTCGCTTCGCTTGCCCCGGGCTAGGCGCTGTTGCCCTTTCAGGGCGTGCCCATGCAATAGTTTGTAATACTTAACACTTAATACTTAACTTATTACCTCATCCTCATATCCTGCCAATTCCCCACCACCGAGGTCGAGGGCGTAGCAGTAGGCGTTTGCATTTTATGGTTAATAACCACAGATTGGCGCTTCACGTTGTCAGAGATAAACTGACTCAACTCGCCCAAACTCACATTCCCCTTCGTCTCTTGCAACTTTTTAAGCAAATAATAAGTAAACAATCCGTGCCCCTCCTTTTCGTAAGGATAAGCCGTTTCGTCATCGCTTGCCGCACTAAACACCACCATGTTGCCACGCGGATCCTCCTTCTTAGGTTTCAAAGCAATGCCACGCGCCGAAGCCAACATGCCACCCTCGCGCTGCGCACCGCTAAAACAAGCATCAAGAAACACCACCACCGACCGCGCATGCGTGCTGCCCAACTCGGCATAAAGTCGGTTCAGCGAATAGCAACCCTCAGTTTGCTTACCATCGGCATCCACCGGCAACAAATAAGCATCGCGTGTCGACTCATTCGGGATGCCATGCCCCGCATAATAAAACACAATGTTCAACTTACCCTCAAAGGCAGTAGCAATGTCCTTAATGTCGCGTATGGCACGCAGCATCGTGCCAAACGAAGCATCAGAATAAGTGCGCACATTGCTACGGGGCATGCCCAAAGTCTTTTCGCAATACTGAGCAAACACCGCACCATCGTTTAGCGCCATAGGCACACCTGCCACGTTCGCATAATGCTCGTTAGCAATAATCACAGCAAACGTACTGTCGTTACACACCTCTGCCACGGGGATGTTCAAGTCCACATCCGACGTGCCCAAGTGCACCTGCTGCTTCTCAATGCGCTGTCGGCTACCCTCGTTCGTGTTAGCCAACATATTTGCATCAATAGGGGCAAAGTTCACGTCCACCTCGGTTTCAGTATAAGCCAAAGCAGCCGCATTGTCATACTTATAACTCTTTCCCGTAGGCGTCACAATCGTGAGCTGCGCCAAAGCCAAATGATCGTTCTCAATAAAATATACAGGATTTAAAAACTGCATACCACTCCAATTCGACTCAAACGAACGCGCCTCATTATTCTCGCGTGGCACAGGCACAATAATGTTGCCCAACACCTGCGAGGTTATCAAGAACACACCATTCTCAGCATCATAAGGTTTCAAGTCCATCTGATGCAAATTCACCAACACCTGGAAGTTGCGAATATACTCCTGCTCAGCCTGCTTCTTCACCTCCTTAATCTTAGCCTCACGCGTCTTTTCGGTCACACGGTTACGATATTCGCTAACCGTTTCATACGCATCCTTGCCCTGCCACTTATTCACGCGGTCTTCAATATATTTACGGGCAAATACCGAAAAAGCAGGAATCTCGTTGGGCTTAGCCACAGGCTGCACACCCCCACCCTGCTGCACCTCACCATCGCCATCAGCCACCAGCGAGCCACCAGGCACATCCGCCCCAGCACGGTTTTGCTGCGCCAACTCGCCCCCGCTCGAGGCAAACGTAATAATCGTAGGCACAAAGTCCGAGGTAATACGTCCGCCACCCATCGAAGCCAACTTATTGTTCACCAAGGCAAACTGCGTTTTATTGCCATTACAATTATAAGCCACAGCAAGCGCCTGCGTATATTTTAACGACATAGGGTCAGACACCACCACCTTCTCTAAATATTCGGCAGCAGTCGTAAAGCTCTTCACATACGCATCCGTCAGCCCCACCTTAGCCGTAGCATCCACCTCAGCAATCGCCTTGTTATAGCTCATCACGCCCAAGTTATAATAACCTATCGCCATGTGCTTTGCCACATCGAGCGCATTAGGGTGCGCCTGCAGCAAACGCGTGTATATCTGCAGCGACTTTTCATATTCACGCGCATCCTCATACAGCTTGCCCTGAATGTTTAGCAAAGTCTCGTCCTCGGGCTTCAGCTCCAAAGCCTTAGCCACAAAATACTGCAAATTCACATCGTCCTCATTGTCAATGCAAAAGTTCACAGCCGACGACACCATGTTAAAATCGTCGGCATAGCTCGCCACAGCCATCTTAGCCGCCTGCAGCCCCGCACTCTTATTGTGTGCATGATTACAAGCCTTAATCAAATTGGCAAAAACCGACTTGCGATACTTCTCTTGACCACTATGAATGTAAGCCTGCAAATAAGGAATCGCATCAGCATATCTGCGCGTATTCACCAAATTGGCTGAAGCATAATAAGCCAACTGAGGAAAAGGCTCGGCTGCCGTATTACTCACATCGGCAAAGTCCACCATCATGTTCAGGTCTACAAAAGCCTGTGCAAAACGCACCGCATCTGCCTTTTTCGCATTCCCACTCATAAAGGCTGCCCCATTCGGCAAATAGGGCATAATATCCTTCAAGTTAGCACGTGCCTCCGCATAGTCGCCAGAGTTTTTTGCCGAATGCTTCAGCACAGCCAAATTCGTTTCGTAGCACCGATAAAGCGAGTTATATAAATTTTCCTTGTCAGCATTCGCATTAGCTGCCTGCACAAACTCTTGATAAGCTGCCGTAGCCTCCACAAGCGTCTGCGCATGCACACCACCTGCCAATGCCGACAAGAGTGTAAGCGTAATTAGTTTCTTGTTTAACATAATTATGTCACCTATATTATAGCGTGTGTGGGCAAGCCTCAAACCCGATGCTCGCCCCCACCCTGTTACATAAAGAATGATTCTGCAATTCTAATCAGAATTTTAGAAAATAAGAATCCATTTTTTAGAGCTACCCGAAGGTCCACCCCCGACGTCAAAAAGCATCGATAAAAGTAAACACCACGCCAATGCGTCGAAACTCACTACCCTTTTTATCAGAGATGTCAATGTTCGTTTCATAATTCACCTTCATCGCATTGAGCGACGGAATGTGCTCCACCAAATAATGTTTCACACCCATGGCACGCAAAAAAGCCAACTGATCGTTTTCCGAAATGCCCGTGCGCTTGCCCACAGTCACAGCACTCAGCACACCACCCTTCTTCACCGGTTCGCGCTCATAGTCGCCATAGCAACCATCATAGTTCACCGTGTGGCTAAACGGACTCGCATCTGCCATGCCCGTAATGCTCACCTTCAGTCCCTTGCCAGGCACCACATACTTAGCCATTTCGCCCTCGAGCGCCTTCTTTACCACAGCAAGCATAGCCTGTGCAGCGTTCGACTCCTCACACTTAAAGTGCCCTGCCGGGAAATCGTCGCGCGATGAATACTCCGCATCCACCGTATACGACACACCAATTTCGTAGTTCGTAATGCGTTTACCCGTAGCATCATTCTCCTTCAAAACCTGCGTCTTCACATCAATGCTCGTATGGTCCGAAATCACATTCTCGTTCTTTGCAGCAGTCAGGATGTCGTTACGAATCTCCTGCAACTTAATCTCCTCCATTTGCGAAAGCTGCAACTGCGACAAAGGCACAAAGTTATCATCGTTTTCAAGATAAGCCAACGACTTGCGCTCTTGGTTGTCAAAAACATACTTCTTACCAGTGCGCTGATTCACCACCTCGGTATAAACCAACTCAAACTCATCCTTTTCGTTCAAACAATACTTAGCCTGCGTAATTTTCAGTTCACCCTCTTCCATAAAATCCTGCACCTCGTTAGCAGGCACCGAAACATAGATGTTGGGCATATTGTCAATTTCAAGCGTAAGCATCTGCATGTCGGCATTATAGTTACCCACCTTAGGCGTAATGCCCTCCAGCGTAGCCTCTGCCATGCGAGTAGCAATTTCAGTTTCAAAAAGCGAAATCTGCTTCATACGCGTTTCTTCGTTCACACGCTCATTATAAGCCTCGAGCGACTCACCGTCCATACGCTTCAACCACTCCTTCATCTTCGAATCCAACTCATCGCGCAACAACACCTGACGGTTAGGAGCAAGAAAATTCACAGGCTTAAACACAATAGCAAGGTCTGTGTTATAAGCCAAGAGCATACGCTCGTCAGCGTCGCGCATAAAGTCTAAAAACATCATGCCCGCCCCCTTCGTGTCTATGTATTGGCGATCCTTGTTATTCAGCAAATTTATCAAAGCAATGCGATGCTCACCCGTCACCACCGCCAAATACTTGTTTTCGGGGTGAAAGGCACAACAAGTTGCCAAGCCCAAAGCATCATACGTCTTAGCCACCTCAAAGTTACGAGTGTCATAAATCCTGCACACAGCATCGGCAGTGAGCACAGCCATCCAGCGCGAATCGTTCGAAAAACAAACCTGCTTTATGCTGTCCGTCATCTCCAACTTAGCACGCTGCATTTTTGCCTCAATAGCCAACACCTCCAAGTTCTTACCCTCAGACAATGCCAAGTAATAACCATTCTCACTTGCCACCAATCGGTTAGCTTGCACCATAGCTGGAATCGCAGCCGTTTCAGCATGCCGCTTCACGTCATAAATGTGCACCTGCTTATCGCTACCCATCACATAAAAACCACGCGCATCACTTGCATAGCAAAACGCCAACGGATTATATTGCTGACACCTCACCCTGAACATCTGGCTATCAGCCTCCTTCAGGTCATAAGCACGCAGCGTGTTCGTCCCCTTGCCCGCATTCAGCACCATGTAAGAGTCGTCGCCAGCAGGGTTCAACTTCATTTGCAAAATATCTTTGCTATGCAACACCTCGTAACCGCGCAAATTATACGCATTGTTGTTATTGTAGTAATAAAAAGAAAATTGGTAGTTGCTAAAGCCCTTCGGCAAATATTTCAACTTATATGCAACAGACGTTGTGTCCACCTCGGTCTTGTCTGCAGACTGTGCATGAACAGCCAAGCCCCCGCCCCAAAGCATACAAGCCACAGCTAAACGCGTGGCACAATATGTGGCAAAAAAGGACTTCTTATAAATCTGCTTGTTCAATAATTGTCCCATAAATATCAGTGTTAATAGGTTTCAAAAAATAGGTTGTTGTCTTTTTTTATATGGCACCCTCCTCTCCGCCACAATGCCCAAACGCGAGCCCACATAGCGCTGCACACCAAGGGGGGGCATAACGAAAAAGAGTTTTTTTCAAGCAACAATAAATAAACCATGTCTGCATTCACCCGATAAAGAAGAATACACCTTAGCGTATACAAACAACACGCATATAATAATATACCGCGCATCAAAGCAGGCAATAGTTGTTTTTATCATCGCTTTTTTTCAGAACGACCCTGTTGCCATATCTACCAGAATCGTCCCCATAGTTTTTTTGGGTAATTATAAAACCTCTCTATTATTTTGCAAATATAGCCTTTATTTTGTCGCAAAGCAACATTTTTCGCTTTTTTTGTTCAAATATATGCAAAATCTTAAAGAATTACCCCATTAGGCAGCGTGTTCAAAATCCATATTTTTTCTGCACGGTTTTGATAAAAAATGATATCGTAAATAGTTGATATTCAACAATAACAAACGCAGAAAACGCC
>OBCL01000333.1_pt1 | contig 12594 bp, 10 predicted proteins | sample 1495931 | NCBI WGS metagenome assembly OBCL01 (sample SAMN03418275, study PRJEB22391) | human gut metagenome | biome: human-gut; feature: organic feature; material: feces | host: Homo sapiens | place: Tanzania | collected 2013-01
TTGAGCGAGTCGGGGTTGTATACGACGAGGCGCTGCAATACGCACGACAGCTGCACACTCAGGCTGCCGTGACACGACTTGTGGGCAAAAACCGCTCGCTGATAGTAAGCGAAACCAACCTGCCATTGCTTGGTCGACAGTTCAGTTATGCCGACTACGACAAGTTCTATGCCAAGCACTTCGCTCCACTTAAGACTTCCGACGAGCCTTTGCTCAACGAGCCCGATGCCGTAACGACACCCGAAGCCACAAACTCAAACGAAGAGAACGACTCTAAGCAAAACAGAGCTGACGGTTTCAATGAATTTGACATACTGGACAACACTGGTGGCGGTTCGTCGACAACAACTGTACTTGAGGAAGAGCCTTCCGTAAAAAAAGAGACCAACCAAAGCGAGGTTATTCTCGAAGCCACACCGAAGACTCAGCCTGTGGAGAAACCAAAGGAGGAGCCTAAGACTCAACCAAAGGAGGAACTGATAACATTGCCAAAGGAGGAGCCTAAGACTCAACCTAAGGAGGAGCCAAAGACTCAGCCCACGGTCAAGCCAAAGGAGAATCTTGAGGAAGAGTTCTACTTTGGCGACGACACTCCATCGCCAGCAAACAAACAGAAGAAAGACAAGAACAAAAATATCGACAACGACCTCGAAAGCGACGAATACTACGATCTCGATGGTTTTTAAAACGAATTTAAAACAATAGAAGGTATATATGACAACTGGATACTTGCTATGGTGCGACGACGAGATAGAACTCCTGCGCGCACACATCATTTTTCTACAGAAGAAAGGCTACGAGGTAGTGACTGTAAGCAACGGTACCGATGCCATAGAGGAGTGCCGACAGCACACCTTCGACCTTGTGCTACTCGACGAGATGATGCCGGGACTTACCGGACTCGAAACCCTGCAGCAGATAAAGGAGATACAACCTGCCACGCCAATTGTTATGGTGACAAAGAGCGAGGAAGAAAACATCATGGACCAGGCTATAGGCTCTAAAATAGCCGACTATCTGATAAAGCCTGTAAACCCAAGCCAGATATTGCTCACTCTGAAGAAGAACATACACAAGAAGCAAATCGTAACCGAGGTTACGCAATCGGGCTATCAGCAGAGTTTCCAGCAAATAGCCATGCAGATAATGGACAGCCAGACTATTGACGACTGGAAGGAAGTATACCGCCGGCTTGTGCATTGGGAACTCGAGCTTAGCTCTGCCGACTCGTCAATGACCGAGATGTTGCAGATGCAGAAAGAGGAAGCCAACAATGGGTTTGCCAAGTTCATTAAGCGCAACTATATGGACTGGGTGAAGCCCGGCACTACCGAACGTCCGCTTATGAGTCCAGACATATTCAAACGCAAGGTGTTTCCGCTTATCAACGAGGGCGGGAAAGTGTTTCTTATCGTAATCGACAACTTCCGCTACGACCAGTGGCGAATGCTTTCGCAAGAGATTGGCGACATGTTTGACATTGAGGAGGACATGTACACAAGCATTCTGCCTACTGCCACACAATATGCCCGCAATGCAATATTCTCAGGACTCATGCCCGAACAAATAGAGAAGATGTTTCCTGACCTTTGGGTGGATGAGGACGAGGAGGAAGGCAAGAACCTCAACGAGGAACCACTTGTGCGCACTCAGATAGAGCGTTACCGCCGCCACGACACGTTCTCTTATCACAAAATCAACGATTCTGTAGGAGCCGACCGGTTGCTTGAGCGACTTGGCGACCTCATGAAGAACGACCTCAATGTAGTGGTGGTCAACTTTATCGACATGCTTTCACACGCAAGGACAGAATCGAAGATGGTGCGCGAGCTTGCCAACAACGAGTCGGCCTACCGCTCCATCACGCTCTCCTGGTTCCGCCACTCTGTAATGGCCGACCTGCTTAAAGCTCTCGCCCAGAAGGATTGCAAGATAATCATCACCACCGACCACGGCTCTATACGAGCCTCAAAACCAGTGAAGATTATAGGCGACCGCAACACCAACACCAACCTGCGATATAAGCTCGGCAAGAATCTCAACTGCCAGTCGAAGGACGTATTCGTGATAAAGGATCCGCACGAGGCTCAGCTCCCTGCACCCAATATCTCCACTTCGTACATATTTGCCACGGGCAGCACCTTCTTTGCCTATCCCAACAACTACAACTACTATGTGGCCTACTACAAGGACACATTCCAACATGGCGGAATATCAATGGAGGAGATGCTCATACCGCTGATCACGCTGAGCGCAAGAAAGAAATAGCAGCAGGAAATAAGCAACATCAAAAAACAACATACACATGGAAATAAGAATAAACTCATTGGCAGAAATCAACGAGGCTGCCAAGACATTCATCGAAAACATGGGCGACAGCAAAGTGTTCGCCTTCTACGGCAAAATGGGTGCCGGAAAGACAACATTCATCAAGGCTATATGCGAGGAGCTGGGCGTTGAAGACGTTATCACATCACCCACATTCGCCATCGTCAACGAATATCAGAGCTCAACCACAGGCGACTCTATATTCCACTTCGACTTCTATCGCATCAAGAAACTCGAAGAGGTATACGACATGGGATATGAGGATTATTTCTACGGAGGCTCACTCTGCTTCCTCGAATGGCCAGAACTTATCGACGAGCTTCTGCCTGAGGATGCAAAGAAGGTTACGATTGAGGAAACAGAAAATGGTGGAAGAGTGGTGAAGTTCTAAAAATCACAAAGCATTTCTCTTACCATTTACGTAATACGTATTCAATGGCAGATGAATACGTATTCGATGGCTTATGAATACGTATTCAAAGGCCAACGAATACGTATTCATTTTTAGGAGCAAAAATTCCTATAAAATTCATTCTTCAATATCACGTGAAATTATTTATTAATTCCACTATTCTTTCTCGTTCTTCATCTGTCAGAACTTGACTAATCGGCAAACTTAATTCCTCACGGTGGATTCTCTCCGTTATAGGCAGCGACCTCTCGTTCCATTCCTTATAAGCCTGTTGCTTATGTGGCGGTATGGGATAATGTATGTCCGTCTGCACACCATTGTCAAGCAGATATTGTTTCAGTTCGTCGCGTCGTGGCGACAGCAATGGGAAGATATGAAACACACTGTTCTGCCAATAATCCTCCGACGGCACACTGACAGCAGGATTGCTGATATGCTGTATATAATAATGTGCATTATCGCGGCGGCGCTGGTTCTCCTCGTCAAGATACTTCAGCTTCACATCCAACACAGCAGCCTGAATTTCGTCCATACGCGAGTTGCGTCCTACCATGTCAAACACATAGCGGTGACTTGAGCCATAGTTGGCGAGAGTCCTTATCGTGTCGGCAAGCTCATCATCATCAGTAGTCACACCTCCAGCATCGCCCAAAGCTCCAAGATTCTTGCCTGGATAAAAGCTATGACCGGCAGCATCACCAAGTGCGCCTGTGCGCTTGCCCTGATATGTGCATCCATGAGCCTGAGCATTATCCTCAATAAGTCGCAATCCGTAGCTATGGCATAATTCCCCTATTCGCTCCGTATATGCACACCTGCCATACAGATGCACTATCATCACGGCACGTGTGCGTGGTGTGATAGCCTGCTCTATAAGGCTGTCGTCAATCTGCAGCGTGTCGAGGCGCGGCTCTACAAGCACCGGGCGCAGACCATTATCCGTTATGGCGAGAATAGTTGCAATGTAAGTATTGGCAGGCACAATCACCTCGTCACCATCGCTCATCACGCCCATCTCCTTATAGGCACGAAGGATAAGCGTGAGCGAATCAAGTCCGTTGCCGCAACTTATGCAGTGGCGTGTGCCTATGTAGTTGGCATAGTCACGCTCAAACCTTTCGTTGGCCTCACTACGCAAATACCAACCACTCCTCACTACATCGTCCACAGCATGCAGAATTTCTTCCTCATGAAGATTTGTCACCGCCTTTAGGTCAAGATATTTTATCATAACTCAAAACTGTATTTCATTGTAACCGAACATCCTATACTCTCTTTAAACTCACACAATCCATAATTGGGTATACCGTTTTCGGTAGACGGACCGATATCAAGAATACGCAACCCATTGTCAGCATAATAACCAAACAACGAATATGCAAGATAATTCATTGGGCGCAACTTGGCATACTGACGTATGTCGCCCCAATACACCACCTGCGCAATACCGGCGGCAACATGGAAAACCTGAGCGGCAGCCACGTCGCAGCCCTCATGCTCAAGCACGAAGAAGTCGGCAGAAACTACGTTGCTAATTGTTTGCCACACCTGCTCGAACGTCATTCTCAACGGGAAACCACGTTCCTTGTGGTTGCAACTGATGACATTATAAACACGAGCCACATCGTCGCGATTGTCACTATTCAGCTTATGCAAGCAATAGTTTTGCCTCAATGCCTGGTTAAGATGATTGCGTGCGCTGCTATTTATCACACTGTTATAATGCGACACATGCGATATGTCCAAATGGTAGTTGAGGTCGATATGGCGCAGTTGCATCTTACGTATCATCACACTAACCCACTTAGACATCTTTGTTTCGTCGTAAACCAATGGCGGAAGCGTTATCAACAGCTTAAGCGAGCGCTCCCTGGCATAATCGGCAAGCACGTCCACAGCCTTCTCCATACGTTCGAGTCCATGTGTCCCTTTCTCCAAGAAGCCTCCGAATGGAGCCGAAAAGGGCGAGCGCAACACACCATTGCTCTCACCAAGCACAATGCCGAAACATGTTTTGGGGTCGTCGAACGATAGATAATGCACACGTTCCACCTTGTCGCTGTTGAGCTGGGCAAATGCCACCGTATTGAATATGTGTGCCGCCTGGAAGGTGGAAGCAAATTCGCCAGGAGTAAGATTCTTTATTTGCATTATCATTTTACACCCTTATACTTTAAGTATTCGTCGTATTCATAGATATAATCCGATTCGTCGTAAGGATCGGAGGCAAGCACAAGACACACGGCTCCCGACGAGAAGTCGTCGAGAGTGCGCCAAACGCCAGTCTCCACAAGCAGCCCTTGCCACGGATGATTCAGATGGAAGGCTTGCTTCTCCTTGCCATTGTCGAGCGTCACAGTGAACGAGCCGCTTATGGCAATGATTATCTCCAGACACTGCTTGTGGGCATGTCCGCCACGGCTTTCGCCCGACGGCACATCGTAGGTCCAGTAAACCCTACGCACCTCAAAGGGCACTTGCTTCATGCTCTCGGCCACTGTGAGATTGCCACGAGGATCGCATATCTTCGGCAATTCGATTATAGAGTATTGATTCTTGTCCATTTTACACATTTATTATATATTAAGAACGCAGAAAACGCTGGTTTATTACATTATATATTGGTTTTACAAAACCCGAATGCAGCAACCACGCCATTGCCACAGCCACCACAAAAGCCACACTGAAACCAATAAAATCTTGCAAAAGACTAATGTTGGTTTGCATAAAATGAAATGTAAGACGCATTGCAAATGGATGAACCATAAACAATTCGAAACTTATACCACCAAGCCACTGCATAAGTCGCGACGCTAACCAACGCGCCACAATGTCATTCGTACCGTCGGCAGCAACCAATCTAACAATAAACAGTGGCATAAAAGGCCAAAACAGTGCTACACAGCGGCATCCGTTGCCATTCATACTCTGGTATACGAAATACATCACCACTCCTAACAAGATATAAACGACAAGCGGTATTCTTGATAAAGATGTGTAAGAGTTAGCTTCCAGGCATTTGGTCTTATAGAAGCGATAGGCTATAATACCAAGCGCAAAATCTACAACGCGGAGCAATGGATTGGCATACAGCGTACAATTTATCATATCATGCGGCACCTGTGACGCCACAATCAGATATATAACCGCAAATACAGCGAACCCCAATTTCAGGTTCTTTCCGTCTGCTGACATTAAAAATCCATAAAGACTCCTAAATACGACGTAAAAGAATAATGTGTCGCACAGGAACCACGACACAGCATTGACAGTGTACAACGTATGATTCCACGGAATCAACGACTGCAACAGCAACAGCGAAGTCGTCATTTGGACCCAATCGTAAGTGTGTCCTATCCGCCTGTCAAGCAGCAATACTACAGCATACAGCAGAACATGCAACGGATATAATTTCCAAAAATGCCGCCAAAAGAACTTTTTTGTGGAAAAATCTCCCCTACTGACTCTCGGACCATAGCTCAATGACAACACAAAGCCACTAAGAACAAAAAAGAACGACACCCCTATATCACCACCAAAGTCAAAAGGCTCAACAATATTTTCTGTGACGCAATGACTCATGTATATTAAAACAACAAACAGGAAACGCGCTCCTTGCAGAGTACGAATCCTGTTTGCATTATCTTTTACGAATATGTTGTTCATTATTCGTTGTGTTTATATGCTCTCAAAGTAATACTAATATACTTTGCCAAGTAATATATAATACTTTGCCGAGTAATATGTATTTACATGGTCAAGTATTATATATTACTTTTTAATTTAAAAAATCCACTATTTCTCCATATACGGATCAGTGCCAAGCACAGTCTTGGCCAAACGCTTAGCCTTATCACGCAAAAGTGTTGTGTCAGCCGTTGGCTCACCGTAGCAGAGCACCACACCCATGCGGCGACCAACATGTGCTTCCTCCTTGCCGAAGATGCGCACACGTGTGTAGTCTTCCTTCAAAGCGTCGACGAAGTTATAGGGCAATGGATCGTTTGTCTCGCTTGGCGAGAGCACCACGGCACTTGCTCCTGCATGCTCAAGATGTATTCCGGCAATAGGCAATCCCATCACGGCGCGGAAGTGAAGCTCAAACTCCGAAAGATTGGTTGTATGACCAAGTGTCACCATACCCGTGTCGTGCGGACGTGGCGAAAGCTCGGAAAAGATAACTTCGCCCTGCTTTGTCAGGAAGAACTCAACACCCCACAATCCAGCACCAGTCAAGGCACGTGTCACCTTCTCTGCCATATCCTCAGCTTTGCGAAGCTCGTCCTCAGGCAACTGGAACGGCTGCCAACTCTCGCGGTAGTCGCCACCCTTCTGCACATGTCCGATAGGCGGGCAGAACAATGTAGGACCGTCCTTCTGTGTGACAGTGAGCAGAGTAAACTCCGAGTCGAAGTGAATGAATTCCTCGATGATTATCTCCTTTACGTCGCCACGGCTTCCCTCCATAGCGTCGTTGAACGCCTTCTCAAGTTCCTCCGGTCCACGCACAATGCTCTGTCCGTGACCCGACGACGACATAAGCGGCTTGATTACACATGGGAAACCAATCTCCTTTGAATGCTCGCGAAGCTGCTCAAGAGTGGTGGCATAGAAATACTTGGCTGTGCGCAGACCCAATTCCTTGGCGGCAAGGTCGCGTATTGCCTTGCGGTTCATTGTATAGTTCACGGCTCTTGCACTCGGCACCACCTGTATGCCCTCCTTTTCGAAGTCGAAAAGACGCTCGGTGCGAATAGCCTCAATCTCTGGCACAATAATATCGGGGTGATGCTTCTCTACAACTGCAGTCAAGGCATCGCCATCAAGCATGTTGAACACTTCATGCTCATCGGCAACCTGCATTGCCGGAGCACCCTCGTATCTGTCGCATGCAATGACATACTGTCCTGCACGCTTTGCGGCGATGACAAATTCCTTGCCCAACTCGCCTGAACCTAACAACAAAATTTTCTTCATGTGGTAGATAAAATGATAATGCAAAGCTAATACTTTTATTTCGTTTAGACAAATTTTTAGCAACAATAGATTTAATTTGTTTTAAAAGTAAGCTGCTTGACCACTACTATTTTTTATGCTTTATGATTTTTCAACAAATCAACGTATTCTCAATTATTTTTCTTAACTTTGCCACTTAAAACAAGTAGAAGCACCATTCAAGATTAATGTAGCTTGTCCGCCCACACCATTAAAAGTAAGCCCCATACCCGGACTGCTCCTATTACCCCATACCCGGACTGCTCCTATCAATAAATAATAAATAAAACAATAACAAATAAAAAAATGATTGTCTGCATAGCCGAGAAACCAAGTGTAGCAAAGGATATCGCCCGAATACTGGGCGCGACAAACAGCCACCAAGGATACATGGAAGGAAATGGCTACCAAGTGACGTGGACCTTCGGCCACCTATGCACACTGAAGGAGCCCAACGACTACACCGATATGTGGAAGCACTGGAGTCTGGCTTCATTGCCCATGATTCCGCCACGATTCGGCATCAAGCTTATCGACGACGACGGCATCAAGCGACAGTTTGCCGTGATAGAACGCCTTATGCAAGCTGCCGACGGTATAGTGAACTGCGGTGACGCCGGACAGGAAGGTGAACTTATACAGCGATGGGTGATGCAGAAGGCTGGGGCAAAGTGCCCAGTGAAACGTCTGTGGATATCATCTATGACCGACGAGGCCATACGCGAAGGATTTGCCTCACTCAAGGACCAAAGCGAATACCAGCCACTGTATATAGCCGGACTCTCAAGAGCCATTGGCGACTGGCTGCTCGGCATGAACGCCACACGACTCTACACGCTGAAATACGGGCAAAACCGCCAGGTGCTCAGCATAGGACGTGTGCAGACTCCTACACTTGCCCTTATAGTAAACCGACAGAAGGAGATTGACACATTCGAGCCAGAGCCTTACTGGGTATTGGCCACCATATACCGCGACACTACGTTTACAGCCACCAAGGGCAAGTTCACAACCAAAGAGGAGGGCGAGGCCGCCTTTGCCACCATCGCCGACAAGCCATTCACCGTGACCGACGTGCAGAAGAAGAATGGCACTGAACCGGCACCACGACTCTTCGACCTCACGTCGTTGCAGGTGGAATGCAACCGCAAGTTCTCCTACAGCGCCGAAATGACGCTTAAGCTCATTCAAGGACTCTACGAGCGCAAGCTCACTACATATCCACGTGTGGACACTCAATATCTGAGCGACGACATTTACCCCAAATGTCCCAACATTCTGTCGGGCATCAGCAAGCAGTATGGCGAGCTTATGCAGCCACTCATGGGCAAGAAACTTCCCAAGTCGAAGCGTGTGTTCGACACATCAAAAGTAACCGACCACCACGCCATCATCCCTACAGGAGTGCCTGCCACAAGCCTAACCGACATGGAGCGCAATGTCTACGATCTGATAGCCCGACGATTCATAGCCGTGTTCTATCCCGACTGCAAGTTCTCGACCACTACTGTTTTAGGCAAGGTAGAAGACGTGGAATTCAAGGTGAGCGGCAAGGAAATCCTGTCGCCTGGTTGGCGCGAAGTGTACGCCCATCCTGGTAACGGAAATAATAATCAACAGCAAAACAATGATGACGACGAGAAGAAGGGCGACGAGGAACGCACTCTGCCAACATTCGTTAAGGGCGAAAGTGGGCCACATACACCCACCCTATCCGAAAAATGGACAACACCTCCAAAATACTACACCGAGGCAACCTTGCTAAGAGCTATGGAGACAGCAGGAAAGTTTGTAGAGGACGAGACTCTGCGTGCCGCTCTTAAGGAGAATGGAATAGGCCGTCCTTCGTCAAGAGCCGCAATCATCGAGACACTGTTCAAGCGCCACTACATAAGGCGCGAGCGCAAGAACCTCGTTGCCACAGCCACGGGCATCGAGCTCATCGACATCATACACGAGGAACTGCTGAAGAGTTGCGAGCTTACTGGAATCTGGGAGAAGCGACTGCGCGACATAGAACATAAGAAGGACGACGCTGCCGACTTCATAAACGGACTGAAGCAGCAGGTGACGGAAATTGTGAACGATGTGCTGCGCGACAACTCCAACCGACGAGTGACCACACTCACTGAAGAAGACCTGAAGAAGAAAAAGAAAACAACAAAGAAGAAGGCTGCGCCTAAAGCCACAACCTCAACAACGACATCAACAACAAGTTCAACCACTACACCTTTGGCTAAGGAAGCCGACGATTCGATAATAGGCACCACATGCCCCATGTGCGGCAAGGGTACAATAATAAAAGGTAAGACAGCCTATGGATGCAGTAACTGGCGAAATGGCTGCACCTACCGGGTGGATTTCAAGAAACAATAAAACAAACCTATGCATAAACAACTATCACAACCTGCACCCCGTGTCATGCGACTGCTCCTGACAGCAGTCGTATGGATAGTTGTAGGCATAAGTGGCATGGCGCAAAACAACCCATACAAGATAAACGACAGCCTTTACACGCTCTATCAGAAGGCTTACAACCAGCGCTTCACACCCGAATGTCTTGACCTGTCGCGTATACTCTATGACAAGGCAGTAGAGATAGGCGACAAGAAAGCGCAATGCCTTGCACTCGTCATACCCCTGCAACACTATCGTGTGACCGACTCTGAAGCTGATTTTGAAAATGCCGTGACAGCACTGCAAGAGAAGGCTATACAAACCGGATATAATCAATACTTCTATTTCGCCATGACTACTAAGGTGAACTACCTTGTCAACCGTAAGCGTTTCCATAAAGCCTACGCATACGTTGAGAAAATGAACGCTTATGCCCGCAAGAACAATAATATCTACGGATTATATACAGGAGTGTTTGCCATTGGACAAATACATATGGCACGCTATGAGTTGCATCAAGCTGTAGAGAACTTCCGCAAAGCTATAGAAATAGGAGTGAAGTATCTGCCCGACCAAGACATGTCGAATGCATTCCGCTATATGGCACAATGCTACGAAAACATGTTCGACTATGAGAAGATGCTCAACTGTGCCCTTGAAGGATATTCCTTAGCCAAAGCTCCATCTTTCAAAAAGCGAATACTGCGCACCATCTGCTATGCAACCTTTTGCCTCGACCGCCGCGACGTGTTCTACCGCTACTATGAAATCTACCGCCAACTGAACGGTGGAAAGGTAGATCCAAAGTCGAGCGAAATAGAGGAGAGCGAGATTGCTATGCAACGCATGATTATCGACGGCAACTATAAGGAAGCACGAGAGGTAATGGAAGCCAACAAGAACAAAAAGGATTTCGCCTACTATCGCGCCAAGATGCAATTGTTCCGCTACCAATGCCGCTACGACTCGCTTGCCAACATACAAAAAGACATTTATGTACATAACGTTCAAAAGCGCGACACTGTTATGACTTCGCCGCTTGCCATGATAGAGGCAAACTTCATCAACTATGGCCAAGAATATGAAAACAACCAACTCGCCATAGCCCACCAACAAGCCCTTTACGAGCAGCAAGAAGCCGAACTCCTCTCAACCAACCTTGAGCTTGCCAACACCCAACTCACACTCAACAACTCGTCGCTCGAACTGAGCCGACTTAAAATGAATGCCGACCATGTTCGCCTGTCGATGCAGCGCAAGCAACTTGAGGCCGACCGCCTGCGCAGCAAAATTACGGAAAGTAAAATCCGCAACGAAACATCAAAGGTGAGACAATGGTCTTTGGCCATATTCATGGCTGTTCTTTTCATAGCCATTACCTTGTATATATTCTATCGGCGCCACATTATGCGCCGCCTTAAGGCCACAAACTCATCGCTCGAAGCAACTCGTGCCGCGCTTGAAGAGGCACACGGCAAAGCTGTTGCCGACGACATTGCCAAGACTGCTCTTCTGCACAATATGAGCGAAGAGGTGAACAAGCCGCTCAACGAAATTGCTCGACTTGCCCACCTCATCACCGACAAGCAAAACGACATGAGCCGTGAGCAGCTTGTCAGAATGTCGCAAGAAATAAGGGCCAATACCAACGAGCTCCTTAAGTATGTAGGAGATGCTATTGACAAGGCCGAGAAGATTTAGTGTGCAACTATTCTTCCCTTATCACCACCGTCACTCCTCTTGCAGCCTGTGCTCCCATAACAAGAGCCTGCTCGACGTCGGCAGTCTTCGACGGACCAGAGATGAAGGTGCCGAGTCCGGTAGACGGCATAGTAATGCGGTCGTAAGCCTCGTGCATATTGTTGACAATGCTATTCTTCGACAGCACAATCACAAGATATTCGGAAATGAAGCACACGGCCTTCTCCTTCATCTGTTGAGGTATCCATACACATCCATTCTCTGCCACGCCTATCTCACCTGCAACCACACCTACATCAGTGCCGTTAAGCGACTGAGCATCGGCCACAGTATCGGGATTGAGCGTAGCAATAGTGAGTTCCTTCAAGTCGGACGCTATCACTTTGGCCTCGGGATAGGCACGTCGCACAATATCATCCAGACTCTCGCCTTGCTTGGCAACAATCACGTTTGAGCCTACATTACGGCTCATTTCTATAAACTGCTCCACAGTATCGTCGTAGGCAATGCCTTCCAGTTCGGTCATCGGCATATCGTATTGAATGCGTGTGTTTACGCGAAGCTTCTCTAAAAGTTCTTCTTTATACATTTCTTTTGAGTGATTAAATCAGACAATATGTGAGGAGTAAACGAGTATTGTTCCAACTCCTACTCCTTTACTTTTCCCTTCTTCCAAAGTTCTTGAAACGACTCCTTGGCAAACTCAGGCTTTGCATGTCCCACGCCCCATGGATTTACGGCACGTATGTGGGTCGTGATTC
>OBCL01000338.1_pt1 | contig 12500 bp, 5 predicted proteins | sample 1495931 | NCBI WGS metagenome assembly OBCL01 (sample SAMN03418275, study PRJEB22391) | human gut metagenome | biome: human-gut; feature: organic feature; material: feces | host: Homo sapiens | place: Tanzania | collected 2013-01
TCAAACAATGGAGGAATTTATTAATGCTACATTATGAGAATAAGATAGAAAGGGCTTTGGATTACCTGAAGTCGCCAAGCAAGTTGTCGCCTACTGGCTACAGCCCTATTGTGTATATGGTATATCAGCCCGAGGATGCCTTCGTGGTTAGAGGACTGATAGACTCGTTTCTGAAACCAAAGGCGGAATATCTGGGATTCCATGCCCATGAGTTTTCTATGGGGCTAGTCATTGATAGGTTTGTCAATACGAATGACTATCTGGATATTTGGACCGACCCCGATGTGGAAGAGCCAGAACTCTATAATAGCATCAAACAGGCCATTGTGAGCGACAAGTATATAGAAAAAGCCCTGTTGGAGAAGCAAGATCAACTGTTGGCTGAAGAAGAAAATCCGCTCTTGATTGTCCGGGATGTGGAGATGCTTCATCCTTTCTATATGATTGGCGCTGTAGAGAACAATATCTACAACCAGATTCAGATTCCAATGTTGGTGCTTTATCCGGGAGAAACGCAAGGCACTGCCCGTTCTTTCCTCGGCATTTATAACCAGGACGGAAATTACCGCTCCATTAACTTCTAAAGATAATCAGTTATGCATAAGATACAAGAATTATTCGACCCTTCCAAACAGCTCAACCGTAAGATAGAGAGTGTTGTCACCTTTGGTGCCAATACCACGGAAGATTTGGACCATGAAATTCGGGAGTATGTCGTTACGGACAAACTGCACAAGAACTATGAGGACGTGCTTCTCGATTTACAGTCGGCTTTTGATAATTCAAGCAAGGAAATTGGTATCTGGGTCTCTGGCTTCTATGGTTCTGGTAAGAGTTCCTTTGCCAAATATCTGGGCTTGTCGTTTGATAAGAGCCTGATGATTGATGGCGTTACTTTTGGTGATAAGTTGTTGAGTCGCATTCATGATACAACTATCACAGCCTTGCACCATGCCATCATCAATCGTCATAATCCGTTGGTTGTGATGATTGACCTCAGTACTCAGTCGGTTGCCGGCAATATCTCAACGGTCAGTGATATTGTGTATTATGAGACTTTGAAACAGTTGAACATCACCAAGTGTACCGACCAGAAGGTGATGTGCTTCGTAGATATGCTTCACAGCGAGGGAAAATATGAGGAATTCTGCCGCATCGTGAAGGAGGAGAAGCACAAGGACTGGGAAGTGGAACAGTGCAACGACTTGGCTGCGAATATGATTGCGGCAAGTCTTGCGCCAAGGCTCTTGCCTGCCTATTTCCCTGATAGCGCCAGCTTCAAGAACATCAAGATGAATAGCGCCTTGAACGAGAAGGAACGTTTCAAGCGTCTTTATCAGCTGATCAAGGAAAAAACGGGAAAGGATAAGGTAATCTTTGTCTTGGATGAGGTAGGACAGTATGTGGCTTCCAATGTAGAGCTGATCTTGAATGTGCAGGGCATGATGCAGATTTTCAAGGATGAGTTCCGTGGAAATGTGTGGGTGATTGCTACTGCACAGCAGACTCTAACGGAGGACAATCGTCAGGCGCAACTCAATTCCAATGAGTTATTCCGTTTGAACGACCGTTTCCCTATCAAGGTGGATATTGAGGCTAACGACATCAAGGAAATTATCACCAAGCGTCTGCTGGGCAAGTCGCAGGAGGGCAAGGAATTCCTGGTTAAGCTCTTCAATCAAAACGAAGGCATCTTGAAGAATAATACCCATTTGGCTGTGCAGCAGCGTAGCATCTATAATCAGGTGCTTACAGAGCAGTCGTTTGCCGACCTCTATCCGTTCCTCCCGGTGCATATCGATATCCTGCTTTCGCTCTTGCAGAAGCTGGCAAGCCGCACGGGTGGTGTAGGTCTCCGTTCGGTTATCCGATTGATACGAGACATCTTGGTGGACAATCACTTGGCTGATGCTACCATCGGACAGTTGGCGGGTCCGGAATACTTTTATGATGTGTTGTCATCTGATATGCAGAAGAACTCAGCCAAGGAAATCGTCCTGGCTGCAGATAAGGCAGTACGTATGTACACAGGCAATGAACTAGCTGTGCGCATCTGTAAGACCATCGCCGTGATGCAGTTGCTTGACGACTTCAATCTGTCTTTCGACAATATCTGTGCGTTGTTGAACAACAAGGTGAGCGAAACACTTGACCGCAACCGTGTGCGTGAGATTATTGACGAGATTTCGGGTTCCAACGAGCTTACCTTGCAGGAGGTGGAAGGCAAATACCAGTTTATGACCAATGCCATCTTGGGTATCCGTGAGGAACGTGGTAAGATTGTGCCTCGTGAAGTAGAGAAAGCCGAGGTGATGCAGGATATGCTGAAAGACTTGCTGACTCCTGCTCCTGCCGTGAATGTGTATGCGAGCAAGACAATCACCGCAGGTGTGGAACTGACAGAACGCAACCGCCCTTACACCATCTATAACATAACAAGTTTGAAGATGAACGTGCGTTTTGTCAATGGTGCGCATTTTGAGGAGACTCGCCAGCAGTTGCTTACTGAAAGTACCCGACAGGAAAATATGCGTACCCTCTATTGGCTCTGTACACTTAATAAAGACAAGGAGGCTCTGCTGCAGGAGATTGTGAAATGCCAGAACATCCGCAACCGCCATCAGAACGAGACCAACAAGGAGATACAGGCTTATCTCCGTGCGCAGGGTGATATGGCGGAAGAGAAGAAACAGCAGTTGCTCCGTGCGCTCCGAGAGGCACAGGCCAACAGCGAAATCATCTTCCGTGGTTCTCCACAGCAGGTGAACGCCGATACCTATAAGACGGTTGCCTTGAAGGGAATTGCCGAAAAGGTGTTTGAGAAATATCCGTTGGCTTCTGCCAATATGAAAAGCGATTGCGTGAACAAGCTTGCTTCGTATGGTGATGTTACCACCATTCCCGATTCGCTCAATCCGTTCAAGATCATCAAGAAGAACGATGGAACGATAGATGCTGCTCATCCGGCTTTGATGGAGATAAAGGATTTTGTGGCGTCTCGTTCTGAGGCTACGGGACAGGAACTGATGACCCATTTCGAAAGCATTCCGTATGGCTGGGCAAAGGATACTATCCGCTATCTGGTTGCCCTGATGCTGAAAGCTGGAAGCATACAGCTTCGTGTGTCGGGCAAGGACATCACCGTGTTTGGTGAGTCGGCAGTGGCTGCCATGGGCAATAACAATGCTTTTGGAAAGATAAGTATTTCTCTCAATACAGATGGAACTTTAACGGTTCTTGAACTGCTGAATGCGGCAAAGATACTGATGGGCGTATTGGGGGCTCCACGCACAGCTCCTGTCAAGGATCAGATTGCGCAGGCTGCCAACAAGCGTATCAAGTATCTGATGCCTAAGTGGAATAAGTTAGTGCCTCATTTCGAACATCTGCATTTGGCAGGATTGCATCCTCTCAACCAAGCGATAGGCTATGCCAATCGCATCCTTGAAAGTGAGGGTGGAGAGGCTGCTTACCTGTTGGGCAAGGACAAGGAATGTGAGAAGGCTTTTCGATATGCGATGGAACTTGTCAAGTGTAACGAACAAGCTGGCTTCTTGGATCGTTTCCTTCACATGGAGAAACTGATGGACGAGGCTGATAATTTGGCACCAAATGGTATCCTTGATGGATTCCGCAAGCAGGTGAATGAGGTACGACAGGTGTATAATAGCTATGTGGCTAATCCTGATTTGCCTAACATCGTGTCGGACATCACCGAGCTCAGCTCACAGCTTGATGCTTATCTGCAGCAGGCTTGTCTTGAATTCCAGACACAGAGCAACGAACAGCTTAATAAAAAGCGTGTGGCTATATTGGCGAATCCCGAAATGGAGAAGTTGAAGGAAGAGCAACGTGCGCAGATAGAAACGCAGTTGGGTGAATTGACCATCGAGAGTCGTGGCAGTTCTATCGACAATTTGCGTGATATGCTGAATAAGTTTTCTGGATTCTATATGCCGATGGGCGCAGTGGAAGTTATTGAGGGGCGTGTCAAGACGATGGCTGCTGCCAACGCTCCTGCTGTTACGACGGTCACGTCATCAACTGCAGGTGAAAACACAGAAGGGAATGATGACAATCCTGGTAAGGGAACGCCTACGCATCTCCATTCTCCTTCGTATAGCTCAACTCAACTCTGTATCAAGCATAAGATTACTTCTCGTGCGGAATTGCAGGAGGTCATCGACCGACTCACACAGTTGTTGGACAAGGTGGGCGATAATTCGCCAGTAGAGTTTATTTTCTAATTTTTAGCTATTCTGAAAGAATAAAACGATATGATTTCTCAAAACGGAAAGAAGATAATAGAGCGTTTTGTTTCGGCAGCCAAGAACCTGCTGATGCAGAACGTAACGGAAATGTTGCAGCAGTGGTATGGCATCTGGGCGGATGGCCATACCATTGGTGTGGAGCAGTTGCCAAGTCAGGATACTGACATTGTGCATACTGCCCGTATGCTGCGCGACCGCTTGCAGCATCTGATGGCTGCTCTGCCTGATACGGATACTGATGCCGATAAGGAGCGGCAGGCTGTAGGTCAGCTGGTGGCAGAACAGGCTTTTACCCAGCTTAACCGTTTTTGCGCTCTTCGCATGTGCGAGGAGCGTGACTTGATTATGGAGAGTATTCGTGGGGGCTATGAGTCGGCAGGATTCATGGCTTATGATAGTATTGCCCAAAGTGTGGGTGCAAGCCGTTATGAGCGTTACCGCTGTTATCTTTTGAGTGTGTTCGATGAACTGAGCATCGAACTGCCAGCAGTTTTCGACCGTTTTTCACCGTTTGGTCTTCTTTTCCCAGATGAGAGCACATTGATGAAACTCCTGGAACTCATCAACGACAGTCAGCTTTCTGCCTGGTTTGACGAGCAGAATGCTGTGACCGTGAATTTCTGGAAAGAGGACGAAACCTTGGGATGGATGTTCCAGGATTACAATTCCTTGGAGGAGCGCAGAAAGATGCGCGAAGCGAGCAACAAGCCTCGCAATAGCCGAGAGATGGCGGTGCGCAACCAGTTCTTTACGCCTGAATATGTGGTGCGTTTCCTTACCGACAATTCCTTGGGCCGTATCTGGTATGAGATGACCCGTGGTGAGAGCCGCATCGGTGAGGAGCAATGCCGATATATGATCCGTCGCCCTGGTGAGCCATTGGAAGAGCGCAAGCTGAAGGAGCCTACCGAGATTCTTTCGCTTGATCCTACCTGTGGTTCCATGCACTTTGGCCTTTATCTCTACGAGGTATATGAGTATATCTATATGGATGCCTGGGATAACCAGCCTTCATTGTTGCAGGAGTTTAGGGAGGTTCACACTCGTGAAACCTTCCACCGTGAGGTGCCTCGACTGATATTGGAGAATAACATCTATGGCTGCGAGATAGATCCTCGTGCCTTGCAGATTGCCGCTCTCAGCCTTTGGCTCCGTGCGCAGAAGAGTTATAGCCAGATGGAGCTTGATGCAGCTGAGCGTCCTTTGATAACCCGGAGCAACTTGGTGCTGGCAGAGGCGATGCCTGGCAATAAGCGCCTGCTCAAAGGTTTGATGGATGAGTTTGACAAGCCGATGCAGCGCCTGCTTACCACCATTTGGAATAAGATGAAATATGTGGGCGAGGCTGGGCTGCTCTTTAAGATGGAAAAGGAAATCAGCGATGATATCGAATACCTGCGCAAGAACTGGAGCAAGGTGAATCAGAACCGTAATGCCAATATCTTTGATTCTGAGGAGCGTCGTGCTGAAATAGCGGCTGCCAATGAGGCTCGTACAGAGTTGCGCCACCATAAGGATGAGTTTTTTGAGGAAATCGCAGAGCGTCTGCAAACTGCGTTGCAAGAACTTTCTTCCCGATTGAGTGAGGAAGAAGGTTACGAAAATGCGCTCTTTTCGGAAGATGCCACCCGTGGCTTTGCCTTTATCGAATTGTGCCAGAAACGATTCGATTGCATCGTTATGAACCCACCGTTCGGAGAGGGAAGTGAGCATACCAGTCAGTATATGAATGATAACTATCCTGCTTGGAGCAAGAATTTGGTGTGTGCTTTCTTCGATCGTATGCAGGAAATGCTGGATGATGAAGGCAAATTGGGAGCAATCTTCGACCGTACGGTAATGATCAAGTCGAGCTATGAGGCTTTCCGTCGTCGCAATCTTTGTGGTTTTATCACGGCTTGCGCTGATACGGGTTGGGGCGTATTGGATGCAAGTGTAGAGACTTCTACGTTGGTGCTGAATAAATTAAGCTCTGATGTGGAGGGCGTGTTTATGAATGTACAGAACGTGAATCCTGAGGAAAAGAATGAAAATCTTCAAGTATTGATAAGGACATATAATAGAGGTGAAGATGCAAAGTGGATTTATGTGGCGAAGTCTATTGATTTTACAAACTTGCCTAATACAACAATCGGATATTATTTTGAAGAAAATACTTTGTATCTATTTAAATACCCTAAGTTTTTTGAAAGAGGATTCGATTCAAAGAAAGGGCATGATTTGTCTGCGAATATATATCCAAGGCTTTTTTATGAGGTTATCGAGACTGATGACTTTTCGCTAATGTATAATGGCGGTGGGTTTACTCTCTTTTATTTTCCATATAGGGATGCAACAAAGTTTGTTGAAGATATCATACGTTCTGATTCTGGTTGTAATATCAGAAGCCTTCATTTACAAAGACAGGGTATGATAGGTTTTGGTAAAAGAGGAGATATTTTGGATGCTCACATACTTAAAAAAGGTATGATATTTACTCGGGAAGGTATAGGCTTGCCTAATATCTCAGTTACGGAAGGTTATGCAACTTTATCTTATCTGAATTCAATAATTTCACAATATGCTATAAATCAATATTGTGGTCAGCATAAAGGTAATGGCTATGTCAACCTCCTCCCTATGCCCGATTACGCCACTTGTCAATCCGACATCGAGCGTATCGTCAAAGCTATCATTGCCATCAAGCGCAAGTGGTTCAGTTTGGACGAAACCAACCTGGAGTATCATGGCTTGATAGCCCAGATGCATATCGATACCACCATTGATGCAGCCTTGAACAAGATGCAGGAACAGCTGACAGCTGATTACACCCGATATGAAGAACTCGTGAAAGAGAATGATGACCTGTGGATGGACTTGGCTGACATCGACCGAGGCTGCGAATTTCGCCAGACCTTAAACAACTATAAGGCTCGCCGCCCATACGAGGAGCTGTTGTCGATAGACGGAGCCAGCAACCAGAACTTGATAGACAAGAAGACGAGGTCTGCCCAGAGGTAGTGCGAATTGGTGGGCATGGCTTTCGGCAGATGGAACACGGCATACGCCAAGGGCGAACAGGCTATTCCTGAGTTTGGCGATGTGTTTGATGCTCTGCCATTTATGCCAGTGGTCAGTCAGGGTGAGACTGCTTGCCCTGCTCAACTCGACATACCTACGGATGGCATCTTGACCAACAATAGCGACTCCTCTTTCTGTCTGGCAAGCCACGTAAGAGAGGTGATGCACTACCTCTGGGCAGACCGTGCCGACGATATGGAGTATGAACTCTGCCAGCTGATAGGCTGCAAGAGTCTGCAAGCCTACCTCGCATCGCCTACCGGGTTCTTTGACTATCACTTCAAACGCTATACCAAGAGCCGCCGTAAGGCACCGATCTACTGGCTTCTTGCCTCGGAAGACGGCACCGTGGATTACTGGGTGTATTATCCAAAGCTCAGCAAGAACACCTTGCCGCAGCTTATCATCCGTCTGCGTGAACAGCAGGAACAGTTGCGTACTCGTCTGAATGCCGCTCTTGCAGCCCACGATAAGACACAGGAGTCGCAGATTCGTGCCGAGCAGGAACAGGTGGAAGGCATGATGGACGAGCTGAACCGCATCCTTGCCGCAGGCTATGTGCCTAACCATGATGACGGAGTGCCGGTGACAGCCGCCCCATTGCTCCATCTTGCAGCCAGCCGCCCATGGCGAGTGGAATGCGAGAAAAATATGGAACTGCTGGAAAAAGGCGACTACGACTGGAGCCATCTTGCCATGAGCATGTATCCAGCCCGAGTAACCCAAAAGGCGAAGAAAGACTGGTGCATGGCGCTGACCCACGGTTTGGAACACATCTGTGAGAATAAACCGAAGGAAAAGAAGGCAAGAAAGAAAAAGGGAGACAACATAAACCCACAGCTTTCGTTATCATTTTAATGACATCAAAATATAAGAAAAAGGTATGACAGAGCAAGAGTTACAACAATATATCCGCCAACGCTATCCTGAAGAAAACGCAAGATGCGAATGGAAGGAAATGAAAAATCTGAAGAACTCCTTCAATGGCAAGGAGGGCAATGATGTACTTTCCTACGTGTCGGCTATCGCCAACATGGAGGGAGGGGAACTTGTGATTGGAGTCAAAGACCAGACCTTGGACATAGTTGGCACTGATTTGTCAGCATTGACATTCAATGGCTTTGCTGCAACCCCATTGACTGCGACGTTCAAGTTGGTAGAGCAATGTGTGAACCTTTCTTCTGAAGGTCTTCGTGTTGAGGAATTTATAACAGAGGATACTCAAAAAACGGTTTGGATTATTCATATTCCTAAGCATCAGCCACGCCGCCCTGTCTATGCACATAGAAAGGCATGGCAACGTATTGCCGATTCTCTGGTAGAGATGACGCAAGAGCGTATGCAAAGAATTCTTTCAGAACCAAGTGCTGTCTTTGGCGATTGGACTGCTAATATTATAGAAGATGCCACCATCGACGACCTCGACCCTGATGCGATTCGTATGGCAAGAGAAAAATATACGGAAAGGCATGAGATAAGAGCTAAGGAAATCGAGAGCTGGGATGATGCAACCTTTTTGAACAAGGCAAAGATTACAAGAGCCGGAAAGATAACCAATGCAGCTATCATACTTTTGGGTAGAGAGGAATCTGAACATTTCTTGTCGCCAGCCGTATGTGTCATTCGTTGGAAACTGCTTGCAAAAGAGGATAAAAACAAGGATTTTCATAATTTCCATGTTCCTATGATTAAATCAGTGGAAGAGATAACAACAGGATATATTAGGAACAATAACTATGTATATACAGTTAGTGGTAATATTTTCCCGGAGAATATGATGCGCTATGATGTATTTACATTGCGTGAGCCCATTTGCAATGCCATTGGGCACCAAGATTATGGAATGGGTGCAAGAATAGAGCTGTTGGAATACGAAGATGAAAAGTTAGTTATCCAAAATTATGGGCAATTTATACCTAATTCCGTAGAAGATGTTGTGGAAAAAGATTGTCCTGATTCAAGATATCGTAATCCTTTCTTGATGGAAGCAATGTGTAACATTGGAATGGCAGAAACTGAAGGTGGGGGTATAAGAAAGCTATTTGTACAGCAAAGAAAAAGATTCTTCCCAATGCCAATATATGATTTGTCTGGTCAGAAGGTTCGATGTGAGATTCAAGGCAAGGTGTTGAATGAGAATTTTGCAAAAATTCTTGTGAATAATCCTACTTTGTCATTGCCAGAGATTATTATGCTTGATAAGGTGCAAAAAAGGGAATATAGTAGCTTGACTGATGATGCAGTAGCACTATTGAGACAAAAGAAATTTGTTGAGGGTAGAAGACATAATTTGTATTTATCTTTCAAAATTGTCGAAAGTTCAAAACATATAGGTTTAAAGGCCTCTTATATCAAGAATAAGAGTTTTGATGATGCGTATTATAAAAAGCTGATAGAGGATTACCTCTTGAAATTTGGCTCTGCTTCAAGAACTGATTTGGATGAACTCTTATTGGACAAATTACCTGATGTGCTTGATGAGACACAAAAATATAATAAGGTGACAAATCTTCTTGCTTCTTTAAGAAGAGCAGGAAAGATACATGTTATTGGTAGGAAATGGCTCTTATGCAATTAGTATAATAAGGTGAAAGTTTACAAGAAAATTGGTTGTATTTACAAGAGAGTAAATGTAAGCTCTTGAAAGCCAGTTAGTTGAAAGCTTTAAGGTTTACAAGAATACAAGAAGATTTACAAGAAAATTACAAGAAGATGGACATACAAGGATATATCATAGACCACTGGTTGGGGAAGATGAGCGCAGAGAAACCTGTGCTCGTCATCTACGACCGTAATGCGCTTTATCATAGTGTTTTGCCTCTTGCTGAGGAAAAAGGAGTGAAGGTGATAGACACAACCAAGGGCTTACTGCATGCTCGGCTGGCTGCGTCTCGTTTTTGGTGTGATGAACTGGCAGAGAATAATGAATTGCGTATGATTATCTATCGCCAGATGCCTCAACCAACTACCGACCGTCAGTGGGTAGAGGAGCCTTATAGTGCTTTCAAAAATGCAGCGGCAATGTTTCCTGTAGGTCCACAAGATGACTATAAGTACATCTGTCAGTCGTTTTTGCCAACCAAGAAAGATGAGATTGAACGCCTGTTTGCGAGTGGAACTACATCTTTCAATATGATTAATGCCTTGCTTGATGGAGCGGCTTATCCTGCTTTGGAACAATTGACTGGTGGCAAGAGCTTTGTTGAGATGACGGTGGGCTTGTTGGCTCAAACGTTTTCTTCGGATATGGCATGGTTACCTGAATGGGTTCGTTTTGCGGAGATTCAATATCCGGGTCTTGATAGTAACGGAATCTCTCTTCAGGATATTCAGCAGAAACTATGGATGTATTTGCTGTTTAGTGAGTTCGTTTTCGATTTGCCTTCGGCTTTGCCTGATAGCTTGAAGACGGTTGCTATGGCACCGGTTGAAATCAAGGATAAGATCTATTCGGTGTGTGACCATCTGCGTCGCAGAAGCGACTTGCGTGAGATTTATGTAAGAATGGCACGTAAAACGGCGGATGCTTTCCAACTTGCTGATTTGTTTGCGAAGTCCAAACATTTGGGTGACCGCGTGACTTTTGCTTTTGAAAATAAGGTGGAATACGAACGTTTCGTAGCTTATCTCAAAGAGGGTAAGTTAGGAGAGGCTCATAAGTTGCTCAAAAAGAATATCGAAGACGTTTGGTATCAGGAAGATTCTGAGGTGTCAACGTTTTGGAAATTGGCTAGTTATGCCTTGCAAATCGCTGATTGTGTGAATCGGGGAGTAAAGAGCGATGGAGATATCCAGGATTTGGTGGAATGGTATGTTGGCAGTGGTCAGGAAGCTGATAAAGCTTTCCGCAGATATTTGACTGATAGCCAGGAAGTAGTCTCTCTTCCTGCTGCAGTAAAGACAATGACACAATATGTAGAAGGCTTGTATGCAGACTTTACAGAGCGTAGTGTCAAGGAATATCAGATGCGTGCCGGGGAAATCAAGAATCATGAGCAACTAAGAAACCAGGGGTGTATAGATATCGTATATCCTGCCCTAAAAGAAGGTAAGCGGGTGGCTTTGTTTTTTGTGGATGCTTTCCGCTATGAGATGGGTAAATGTTTTGCTGATAGTATGATGCGCAATGAACCAGAGCAAGTAAAGATAGGGGCTAAGTTGTCTTTCCTGCCTTCTGTTACTCGATTTGGTATGGCTGCTCATTTGGGACATGTGAAAGTTGTGGAACAAAACGGAAAACTGCAACCTTCTGTAGATGGCAGAGTGATTATAACGCCTGATGACCGACTAGATTATTTGCAGCAGAAAACCCATGTAGTAACGCAAGATGTGCGCTTGGAAAATTTCGATATGTCTGCCATAGAAGACAATGTACAATTGTTGGTTATAAGAAGTCAGGATATGGATACTGCTGGAGAAGAAATCAAGTTGAGTGGGCTTGCCGTGATGGATAAGGTGTTGGTGCGTCTGGCGCGTACCTTGAATGCCTGCAAGCAAAAAGGCTTTGATATGGCTGTCTTTGTTGCTGACCATGGTTTTATGGTGCAGTCAAGTTTCCATGTGGGTAATTTGATAGATAAACCTATGGGTAGCGATGTCTCGCTGGAAGAAAGTCGCTTGTTGGTAGGTAATCTGAATGACAGCGAGGATACCTTATCCTTTACTCCTGAAGAACTGGGACTGGATGCTGAGGTTATGAAACTATGTTATGCCAAGAACTTTACTGTGTTTAGAAAAGGTGAAGTGTTTTACCATGAAGGCTTGTCGCTCCAGGAGAATGTGGTACCTGTGATAACTGTGCAGTTGCAGAATAAGCAGAAGAAGCAGAAATACAGCGTGGAATTAAAGTATAAGGGGAATACGTCTGGTACAGTTTATACTTGCCGTCCGTTGATTGATATTAATATCCATCAGGATGATTTGTTTGCAGATGGAGTAAATATAAGATTAATAGTGGCTGATGGCGAAGGCCATGCAATAGGCGCACCGAGTGGTAAATTCTATGATGATGTTACGCAGACAGCACAAATACCTTCTGGTGTTACTCAATACCGTCAGCCGATAGTTATAGATGAAGAATATGGGGGTGACAGTATTGTTGTGTCTGCGTTGGACGCTGATACCCATGCTACGCTCTCTACATTGAAGTTGAACTTTGAAAATGGGGGA
>OBCL01000342.1_pt1 | contig 12436 bp, 6 predicted proteins | sample 1495931 | NCBI WGS metagenome assembly OBCL01 (sample SAMN03418275, study PRJEB22391) | human gut metagenome | biome: human-gut; feature: organic feature; material: feces | host: Homo sapiens | place: Tanzania | collected 2013-01
GACTGGACTGTATTTAAGGCCGACGAGAGCAATGCCACCCCTTCCCCCGTAGGGAGGGGCCGAAGGTGGGCTTTATGAGATTTACTACTTATGTCTTCTTACTTTTGCAGCAGCCGAACCAAACACAAGATGGCTTCCGTCAACTGTGAACGACACATAGAGGTCGCTCGGATTGATAGTGTTGATGCCAAGGTAAGACTGATAGGTCTCTGTGCCGTCGTTGCCTGTAACTATAGCCTGGATATCAGCAGTACCGTTGTTGCAGTTGGTGACATAGAGCTTAACCTTTGCTCCGTTCATAGCAGCGAGCCATGATGCCCAGTCGGCGTATGAATCAAGCTGTGTGCCAATGGCTTTGCATGCTTCGTAGCCATTGCCCCAACCATAGTTGTCGGCACGTACCACACCGTATTCGGGTGCTGTCTTGGCTGCATCGCGGAGGATAACCACGTAGTTGTTCCAGTTGCCTGCACCTGAAGTATAGTTGGTGAAGTTGAACTCGCGTGTTGCTCCTGCCGGAACCTTGATATCGTCGGTGAATACCGACCAAAATGCAGAAGAACAGTCAGCTGCACCGAGTGATGTAGGATCAGGAGTAACGGCTGTCACCTTCGACTCATTCACTTTGACTGTAACCTCAGCTGTCTTGCCTCCGTTGGCAGTAATCACAACCTTATGCTCACCAACTGTTGCTGGGACAGTAGAGAATGTGAGCTTAGAGTTGTCGAGAATCTCTGTACGTCCGTCCTGATAAGTACCCTTCACTTCAAGACCCTCAGTATCGAAAGCCAATGTACGATCAACACCAAGTATTGCACTTGAGTTGTAGATGTAGTAGTTGGTGTGCTTTGGCTTGCTGACGATCTCAACAGCCACTGGAGTGTCGACAACCTTAAAGGCTGCACTTGCGTTGATAGTCTTGTCGGCCTGCTTGTTGAGGAGAGTCTTGTTGAGAGTAGCAACGATGTACTTGTCGCCAAGAGAATTGAAGTCGGGAACAACCATGAATGAAAGGTCGCTTGAAGCAACTTCCTTAACTGTTCCACCGTCGTAGGTTACCTGAGCCTTAATCTGCGATGTGAAATCATTAAGATCGGTACCAAGATTCACCTCGGCAGGAACATTAGTGAGTTCCATAGAAACGGGCTGCTGGTCAACAGCGTCGGTCACGTCAACCTCTTCCTTGTCGAACACGTAGCAGCATCCGTCAACTGTGAAGTCAAGATAAAGGTCGGCTGACTCAACTGGAATACCAGTATATTTCTGTTGAGAAACCAAGCCTTCAGTGCCTACCACATCAGCCACAACGTCGCAAGTGTTGTCGCCATAGTTGGTGACTGTTACTGTCACCTTGGCACCGTTCATCTGAGCAAGCCATCCTGCCCAGTCACCAGAAGCGGTGTTGGAGTGAGTGATTGATGCATAGCTGTCGCCCCATCCATAGTCGTCGGAACGGAGGCAGCAATACTCTGTCTTGTCTGACTTGCGGAGCACAACCACATAGTTGTTCCAGTTGTTGGCTCCAGAAGTGTAGTTTGTGAAGGTTGTGGAGTAAACCTTATTACTCTCAATCTTGATGTCCTGGTCGAGATGTGCTTCCCACCATGCTGATGAGCAATCTCTGTTGCCAAGTGTTGTAGGCGAAATCTTTGGAGCCTCGCCCTTGCCGGCGTTGGCTATTGAGTCAGCGCGCTCTGAGATCCAGTCGGGACCATTAATGCTGAATATGTCGCTGCCCTCGCATCCAGTAAGCGCGGTCATTGCCAAAGCGGCGGCGCAGAATACTGATGCCAATTTGCTTATATGTCTCATAATTGTATTTGCTAAAAATGATTGTTATGATTTAGGTGTTTATAGGTGGTACGGTCTGAAACCGTACCACTCTATATATGATTGCTGAAAATTACAACCAGATTACTTGTTAAGATTAACAACCGGATGAACAGTCCAACCATTCTCCTTGAAATAAGAAGTGTTGTCTGTTGAGTTGTTGGCTGAATTGCCTACAAGGTTCGGGTTGTTGTTCATCAGATTCTGCGAGATAGGCAGGAACTCATGACCAGGAACGAAGTAGTCAACCGGACTTATAACCTTGTCGTCACTACCATACTCAGAATAAGAGACAGGATCTGTAGGCAAGAAGTTGACGCCGAGGCGCACTACGCTGTGCTCCTTCAACTGCTGCAGACGACTTGAGTCATAGAAAAATCCCCAACGGATGAGGTCGAAACCACGACCAAACTCACAACCGAACTCCTTAGGACGCTCGACATTGGCAATCTGCTCGAAGAGCTTGTCCTTGCTGTCGAAGTCAGCGAGCTTAAGATTTGCAAGATTTGCACGATGGCGAACCTCGTTAATCCAGTCGATAGCCTGCTGTGTAGGACCGTTAACCTCGTTCTCGCACTCTGCAGCACGAAGCAACACGTCTGAATAGCGCATCATGCGAAGATTGATACCACAGTGAAGACCTGTGACTACTGTGCTGTAGAGATTGGTGCGGATATTTGTCCACTTTGCAATAGGAATACCACCGTTGATATTGTTTGTAACGAGTGTGTCCTTCGGAGTAATCTGCTGAGTGTAAGCAACATTGCCGTTCTCAAAGCCCTCCCAATCCTTCTCGTATGTGCAAAGTGTCCAATAAAGACGCGGATCGAGCTTGCCTGCTGTTGTGCGCTCGCCCTTGAAGAGCTGATAGAGCCATGGCGAAGCTGAGAGGTCGGCCCAACCACCGAAGCGTCCAGGACAAAGGTTCGATTCTACGGCATGTCCCTGAGTGGCGTTAGGCGAGGTGTTTACCGGAGTCCACTCATCGTCTGTACCCTGAGTGCCATAGTCGAGATACTGCACCTCGAAGAGGCTCTCGGCATTGTTCTCGTAAGCAGACCCCTCGCGGAAGTTATCGCCATAGTTTGCCATAAGAGTATACTTGCCATACTTCTTGTTGATGATGTCCTTCAAGACTGCAAGAGCCTCGCTGTACTTATGACGTTGCATAAGAGCACGTGCGTAATAGCCTGCTGCAGAGCCGCATGTAGCACGACCCTTAGCCCATTCGCCACCCTCATCACGTGATGGCAACAAGGTCATAGCCTCCTTGAAGTCGGCCTCCACCTGGTCGAGCACCTTATCATATGTGCTGTTCTCGCCATACAAACCATCAAGTGTAGAATAGGTGTTGTAATCGGTGATGAGTGGCACGTTCTGATAGTAACCAGCGAGGTTATAGTAAGAGAAAGCACGAAGGAAGAGAGCCTGTCCCTTAATGCGCTTCATGCTCTCCGAAAGAGCTGAATCATCTTCACCAGTACGCGAGAGGATAAAGTTGCACACGTTGATGGTGTAGTAAGCCTCACGCCAAGGCCACTCGGATATCTCATTAGTGATAGGTGCATTGTAGTTGTCGAACTCAAGGTACCAAACCTGAGATGCGTTCCACACCTCGTCGCCACGGTTAAGGTCGATAGTATAGCCTACACGACCTGTCGAGCCTTCGATACGTATATGGTTGTAAGCAGCAATGACACACTCCTCAAGATCGTCGGAAGTGAACTTATCGGTGGTCTGCTGGTTGGGGTTGGTAAGCTCCAACTTGTCCTCGCAAGATGTCAGCGACATTGCGCTCAGACCAAGAAATGCTGCAAGAGCATAATTATATAGTTTCATAATTGGATTTACGTTTATTAGTTATTGTTTTTATTAGAATGTGAAGTGCAGACCTGCCATGAAGCTTCTTGCGCTCGGGAATGAGCAGAAGTTGTAACCCGGAGTGAAGGTGCCACCGGCATAGTCGACATTGTAGCCCTTATAGCCAGTGAAGGTATAAAGGTTCTGAGCAGAAACATATACACGTACTCCACTCACGAGTCCCTTGAACCACTGGTCGGGGAAGTTGTAGCCAAGCTCCACGTTGGCAATCTTCCAATAGGCTGCATTCTGTATCTTGCGAGAGCTGAAGAGGTCGTTCCAAGCCAATGTTGCCTTGTTGGCAGCGTATGTGCGTGGCACGCTTGAGAGATATGTAGAACCGTCGGCAGAGAAGCGGTTGGCATCTGCCATAGCCACATCCTTGTTGCCCCAGCCGTAGCATGAGTTAAGACTGTTGTAGATATCATCGCTCACGTGATAGTTAAGCACACCGTAGGTTGAAATGCTCAAGTCAAAGTTCTTGTACTCCATGTGAGCACTCAAACCGAAGTTAACCTTTGGCAGACCACTACCAAGAACTGTCTGGTCGTAAGCATCAATAACGCCATCAGGTGTGCCGTCAGGACCTGAGATATCCTTGTAGAGGCAGTCACCCACATTGGCTCCCTGCTGTGTGGCGTGGTTGTTAAGGTCGTCCTGAGTGCGGGCAATACCCTCATAAACCCATCCGTAGAACTGTCCAATTTCCTGACCAACGTATGTTGCGTAAGCACCAGTGATATAAGATTTTGTGCCGAAGCCGAGCGATGTCACTTTATTCTTCAATGTGCTCATGTTGGCAGAAACATCATACTTGAACGGATGATCGTGGTTGCGATAAGTTGCCGAGAACTCGAAACCGCTGTTGTCCATAGAAGCAGCATTCATTGTAACAGTTGCGTTAGCCACACCAGTCTGTGTTGGCACTGGCACTCCGTAGAGAAGATCCTCTGAACGGTTCTTATACCACTCAGCTGTGAACTCGAAGCGGTTGTTGAACATAGCGAGGTCGATACCAATATTGGTTGACTTCTTCTTCTCCCAAGCGATGTTCTTGTTCACGAACTCTGAAACAGCAGAACCAGTAACTACATTGTTGCCGAAGCTATAGGTCATGTTATTACGCTTCATTGTGGCCATGTACATGTACTCACCGATGTTCTCATTACCGAGCACACCATAGCTGGCACGAATCTTAGCCATGTTGATGATTTTCTTGCTTACGGGGAAGAACTTCTCCTTGTCAAGACGCCATCCTAAAGATACTGATGGGAATGTGCCCCAACGGATATCCTTGGTAAGACGTGAGCTACCGTCGCGACGAACTACAGCCGAGAGCAAATATTTCTCATCGTAGTTGTAGGTCAGACGGCCAATGTATGAAGCGAGCGAGTGACGATACTCGTATGACTCCGAATATGTGTTGGCTGCATTCTGAAGCTGGAGGTAGTAAGGCTCTGTGAACTTGATGCCCCATCCAGTGAGCAGGTTGGTGTTCTCTTCCTCATAGGTCAAACCGCCAAGAAGGTTGAGGTTGTGCTTGCCAAAGTGACCATCATACACGAGAGTGTTCTCAATAAGAGCATCAGAGTAGTTGCGTGAACCCTTGGTCAGACGTTCGTTCGACTTGTCAAGATAAACACGGTTTGACTGAATCCATGCAGGAATCCATGTCTTGTCCTTAGCCTCTGTCTTGCTGTAAGAGAGGTTGATGTTGTAGTGCAAGCCGTGGTTCTTGAATTTCAGACCAACCATCTTGAAGAGGTCTACGTCTGCAGATGCTGTTCCTACGAAACGGTCAACAATAGTGTTGCGCTGCAACATATTATTTACAAGCAACGGGTTAGAGGCTGAGATATCACCATGAACATTGTCATAGTAGACGCCATAACCATAAGCATCATAACGATAGTTGTTGGCTGCTCCCACCTTATCGTCAAGCACCCAAGTAGACTCGTCGTAAGCCTTGATAGTAGGCTGCATGAGCAATGTGCCGCGAAGCACGTTGGTTACATCGCCATAAAGACCCTGAACATACTCGCCTGCGTTTGACAGACCCATGTTGTCCTGATTGGAGTGAGAGAACACAAGGCTTGTGCGGAACTTTATGAACTTAGTGTCCATGGTGTTGTTCACACGAGCTGTATAACGCTCATAGTTAGGACCTGCTCCTTCGAGAGTACCCTTCTGGTTGAAGTAGTCGAGCGACACATTATATGTGCTGTTGGCACTACCACCGCTCAATGCTACATTGTGGTTCTGGCGGATGCCTGTCTTGAAGACTTCCTTAAACCAATCGGTATTGGTGTTGTCCTGGAAGTGATAGCGACCATCCTCACCCATCTTGTAGCCACCAGGAAGTGTTGTACCAGAGTTGGCACAAGCCTGACCGATATAGTTGCTATACTGTTCGGCATCCATAATGTCGTAAACATCACCAGGAATAACGTCAGCACCAAAATAACCAGAGTAGTTCACCTTAACCGGCTGATCCTTCTTACCGTTCTTGGTTGTGATAATAACCACACCATTGGCAGCACGTGAACCATAGATGGCACCTGCCGAAGCATCCTTAAGAATCTGGATTGTCTCAATATCGTTAGGAGAAAAGTCACGGATAGTAGTACCCATAGGCACACCGTCGATAACATAAAGCGGAGATGTGCTACCGAAAGAGCCAATACCACGGATACGTACAGAAGGGTCGGCACCAGGCTGACCGTCAGAAGTAATCTGAACACCGGCAACCTTACCCTCGAGCATTGTAGAAATGTTGGAGTTGGAAACCTTCTTCATCTCCTCAGCATTGACAATTGCTACCGAACCAGTAAGGTCGGCCTTCTTCTGAGTACCATAACCTACCACAACAACCTGCTCAAGCACGTTGTTGTCGGGAGAAAGCTGTATTTTTTCGATGATTGCGCGGCTGCGAACAGCAACCTCGCTTGTCTTGTAACCAAGATAGCTTACAATAAGAGTGGCGTTGGCATCAACATCCAACGAGAAATTACCATCCATGTCGGTGACTGTTCCGACTTTTGAATTCTTTGCCTTGACAGATGCACCCATAAGCGGAGCACCAGTCTCGTCAACAACCTGTCCCTGCACCTTAATGGTGGGGGCTTGTGCTACGGCTGCATTAGCATGGATTGGAGCAACTACTGTCGCACCACCCACAGCGCCGAGGCATAACATCATTGAGAATAATTCTTTCCTCATTGTTTTGGAATTTAGGTTTATTTTATTAGTTCTATTTTTTCGATTTAATGTTCACGGGTTAATATATACCTTTCAATAATTGTTTAGTATAGATGTGAAAGTGGACCATGACAGTAATCCACTTTCTTTACATCCATCGTGTCTCTATGTTCTTAGACAATGTGATTACAGTTATTGGTATAAGGTAAATATTAAAGATCGCATAACAAGCGAGATGCAAGTACATATTGTTGCACTCGTTATTTTTCAGTGGCAAAATTACACTTATTCGGGCCTTCATAGGTGGATAAATGAGATAAAAAAGGTGGACAAATACCGTAAACATGCTGATTTTACCATATTTACGGATTTGTCCACCTATTGTGTACCCACACAGGAGAAATGACATAAATCAACTACGTGGACAGATTTGTATATAGTGGATGATTAATTATTACTCTTTGCGTTATTCACCCTTATATGCAGAGGGTGCTACACCATAGAGCTTTGTGAAGCAGCGAGTGAAGTATTTTGGGTCGTTAAAGCCCACACGATAGGCTATTTCGGTGATATTACGATTGGCTACATTCTCCTTAAGCATACGTTTAGCTATGTCGATACGATAGTTGCGTATAAATTGCGAAGTGGGGAGTCCGGTTTCCGAATTCAACCTTTTACTAAGCATAATACGACTTATGCCCATTGCGTCAGCAAGCTCTTGCACACCAAATTTAGAGTTGCTATAGTTTTGTTCCATAATATCCATAACCATCTCCATAAACGGACGTTCATTTGCTTCCACCTCCTTACGGTCGGCTTCAATGGTCTTTTGCTGACTTTCCTTATATCGGCGTTGGTTTTCGAGTATCGACTTTATGCGCGATTGCAGTTCTCCAGGCTCTTCGCTCTCCATCAACGCTTCCTCAATGGGCTGATAAAGCGACTTAACCTCACGCTCGCGCATTTTTTCCATACGGCGAAGGAATACATACCTAACAACTGTAGCTCCACATATTATTAATATAACAATAAACCACCAACTCTTATAGAAGTATGGCCTTACGCTTACACCTATTGATATAGTCTGCTCATTATCCGAACCTATATATGGCGAATATTTCACAACAAACTCGTATGAACCTGCTGGCAGCGTAGAATAGCGCACACTGTGTTGTCCTGGCGGCAACTTAACCCATTCATCCTCGTAACCCTTCATACGACAGCTATATTCTCCCTGATTTTCTCCCGAGAAGTTGAGGGCAGAGAAACTGATAGTAAACGAACGGTCACTCTCGTGTAAGTATATCTTGCGGGCTGTGGCAACATTGCGACTGAGGTGTCGACTTCCTGCAAACACTGGCATATTGTTCACACTCAGTTCAGTGAAACGCAGATTGTATTTCTGATTGTTCACATTGCTCAAGCCCTTTACCGCCATCATTCCACGCTCTGTGCCGAGATAAATTGTACCTTTACTGTCGCGTATGGCACCATTATAATAGAATTGCGAGCAAAGCAATCCGTCGGCTTCAGTGTAGCTGCTGAACTGGCGAGTGTGAGGATTATATATAGACAAGCCATAAGCCGTAGTCAACCACAAACGCCCCTGATTGTCCTCGACAATACCCGTTACAGAATTGTTGGCAAGTCCATCGGCAGTTGTAAATGTCTCTATCTTTTGCTTACCATCCTTACTCTGCGTAAGGCAGTACATGCCATAACCATTGCTGCCCATCCATATCTTTCCGTCGCGTGTTTGACAAAAAGATATTATCTTATCGAAAATTCGGCTTTCAGGACGGTCAAGCTTATAAGGCTGGTGATGGGCTGTGAAAAAACGCTTGCCACCACGACGCGACTTAAGGTCCACAGTCACCATTCCACGCAAACAACCCACCATAAGATTACCATCGCGGGTTATCAAGCTACCGATACATCCCCTAATGTCTCGACAGCTTGGGAAGGGATCCTCAAGTTTTCGAGTATTAAGATTGTAGAAAAACAGTCCCTCGTTGGCACCTATCCACATGCCATGATTTATTTTATCATAGGCAAGGGCACCGATAAACGTTAGCATCGGCTGATGGATATTGTCAACAGATAATCGCCAAATGTTGTCGGGATGAATGGGATTGACAACAGCCACTCCTCCACCCCAAGTACCAATCCACAGATTACCGTCAGCATCGGCAGCAAGTGTTGAAACAGAATTGTGTTGAAGATTAGAATTGTCGGTTCTGAAGTGTATAAAGCCTTTAGCCCCAGGACGCAAACAATTCAATCCACCCTCTACTACACCTACCCATAGCGAACCATCTGGAGCTGCCCACATTGCGTTCACTGCATTGTGAGCTAACGATGTAGAATCGTCGGGATTGTTGGTATAGTATGTTATCTGTAACTGACGCGGCACAAGTTTCACCACACCACCCAACTCTGTACCGACCCATATCTGTCCGTTATTAGCAAACAACGAATTCACAAAGTTGCTGCTTAGAGGATTCACCACACTCATACTGTTCCAATGCTCCACATCACCAGTACGATCGTCGATGATGTCTACACCACACAGAGTTCCTACGAGCAAACGGTTCTCTGGCGACACAGCAAGACATGTTACTACATTGTGCTGCAATGTATGACGCGAGTCGTAGGTATAAAACTGTCGTCCATCACTACAAAACAATCCATCATTAGTGGCAAGCCATATTTTGTTGTTATATCTGATTATGCTTCCAGCATAGCGTGCCCCTAACGGTGCGAACATAGCAGAGAGATCATTAGCTACAAGCTCTCCCTGCCTAACGGCTATTTCACTCACCTTGCCGTTATTGCACACCACAACCGAGCCGCGACCATAAACATCACACATACCAAACTCTGGTACAGCAGTAGATATGGGTATTGACAAAATAGAATTCACCTTTCCTCCTTCATCGAATGCGATGCGCAGGATTTCGGTAGTAGTAGTTATCCAAATACATCCTTTGGAATCGCAATAAGTACGTATACACGCCCTATCCAACACCCGATGCAAATGTTCGGCAATAGCAGAATTAGTGCATGATGGCGTAACTGGCCGCATAGTCTCAAGGTCAAGCACCTGCGGTCCTTCCTCAAAGGCTATCCAAAGACGATGGAAACGGTCTTCGCTCACATTGCGGCAACTATTGCTGCGCAATGCTATAGGCGAAGCAGTATAGCCGAAACTCGTCACCTTGTAGCCGTCATAGCGCACAAGTCCACCTCCATGTGTACTTATCCACATGAATCCATAGGAGTCTTGGTATATGTCGTCGGCATAATTAGTAGGCATTCCTGCTGTCATGTTCAAATAGCTTACATTATATTTACCAAGTATACTACTTTGGGCTAAACAATCTACTGACACAAGAAATGCCACAATCGCCAATATGAAATGCTTCATCTTTCTTTTTATTTAATATAATAGGTAGGGTTAACAGTCAGCTGCAAATTTACCAAAAAAATATGAATTATACTTCACACCGTTGATAATTTGTTAAATTCGCAAAAATCCCACACTTTTTTTCGCTACAGAGTATCGTATATATATAAAAAATGTGTAATTTTGCACAAACGTGCCAAAACTGCATATAAATAACAATATATAAATTTCTACATTAAAACAAGAAAATGAACATTTCATTTGAAAATCCCGACAAAGTGAATGGTCTGTTGACTATCACAGTCGAAGAGTCAGATTTCCAGGACTCTGTCGAGAAGACACTTAAAGACTACCGTAAGAAGGCTAACATCCCTGGTTTCCGCCCGGGTCAGGCTCCTATGGGTCTCATCAAGCGCCAGTTCGGTGCATCTGTACGCTACGACGCTGTTAACAAGTTCGTAGGCGAGCAGCTCTACAAATACATCAAGGACAACAATATCCAGATGCTCGGCGAGCCTCTGCCTTCTGACAAGCAGGAGACTCCGGCTGACATCGAGAAGCCAGCTCCTTACACATTCGTATTCGACATCGCTGTAGCTCCTGAGTTTAAGGTTACTCTCGACGGCCGCAACAAGATTGACTACTATACAATCAAGGCCGACGACAACCTCATCAACGAGCAGGTTGAGATGTTCCAGAGCCGTGCAGGCAAGTACGAGAAGGCTGAGGAGTATGACGCTGAGCAGAACGACATGCTCAAGGGCGATCTCCGTGAACTCGACGCTGAGGGCAACACCAAGGAAGGTGGCATCACTGTTGAGGGTGCTGTTCTTATGCCTTCATACATCAAGGTTGACGAGCAGAAGGACCTCTTCAAGAACGCTAAGCCTGGTGACATCATCACTTTCAACCCACGCAAGGCTTATCCAGAGGGCGAGGCTGAGATTTCAGCACTCCTCAAGATCGACCGCGAGGTTGCCAAGGATCTTGAGTCAAACTTCAGCTATCAGATCACAGAGATTCAGCGCTTCAAGAAGGCTGAGCTCAATCAGGAGCTTTTCGACCAGGTATTTGGCGAGGGCAACGTGAAGAGCGAGGAGGAATTCCGCAACAAGATAGCTGAGAGCCTCAAGCCACAGCTCGAGACCAACTCCGACTACAAGTTCATGCTCGACGTTCGCTCATATTGCGAGGAGAAGGTTGGCGAGTTGACATGGCCAGACGCACTTCTCAAGCGCATCATGCTCCTCAACAACAAGGAGAAAGGTGAGGACTTCGTAGAGAAGAACTACGCAGAGAGCATCAAGCAGCTCAAGTGGCACCTCATCAAGGAGCAGCTCGTTAAGGCTAACGAGATCAAGATTGAGGATGCTGACGTTAAGGCAGCTGCCATCGAGATGGCTCGCATGCAGTTCGCTCAGTATGGCATGACCAACGTTCCTGACGAGTACGTAGAGAACTACGCTAACGAGCTCCTCAAGAAACGCGAGGCTGTAGACAACTTCGTAGAGCGTGCTATCGACGTTAAGCTTGCTGCCGCTATCAAGGCTACAGTAACTCTCAACAACAAGGAGGTTACTCTCGACGAGTTCAACGAGATGATGAAGTAATTTCAACATTACGCAACATAACTAAAAAAAGGACCGCTGTTCTATTAATCAGAACAGCGGTCCTTTTTTAGTAAGTAGCCTTGCGGTATTTGCACTAAGGCTGTTGATGCGACGATGGTAGCGAAAAGATTTGCGGTTTATGATACTTTTTCTTATCCATATTCTTTATGTTTTTTTTCGTTATTAATTATGTTTGTTGATTTAACTTTCAATAGTTCTGTTATTTGATGATTTTATTATTCTAAATTGCAAAATTAGTTCAAAATAGCATTAAGGCAAAAAATACACAACCGTAAAATAACGTAAAGAGACGTAAAAAGTGGGGTAAAAAGGCGTAAAATCATGAAAAAAGGCTACCTTTGTAGCGTCAAAATTCAAAAAAGAATGGAATCAAAAATTATACAACGACTAACCAGATTTCTCGACCATCGCAGCAACAACTGGCAGCAGCGTCTGTGTCTTATCATATTCTTGACGCTCAGTTTGACGGTGATAGTGGCTGGTGTGCCTATGCACATCATGGGAATAGTAG
>OBCL01000343.1_pt1 | contig 12421 bp, 10 predicted proteins | sample 1495931 | NCBI WGS metagenome assembly OBCL01 (sample SAMN03418275, study PRJEB22391) | human gut metagenome | biome: human-gut; feature: organic feature; material: feces | host: Homo sapiens | place: Tanzania | collected 2013-01
GTAACTTCGTTGGCTAGCAACGCGGTGGGGTAGCCTTTTTGTTCTACTAAAAAATGCGTGAAATGTTGGCGCACCCACTCTTCGGGTGTAAGACGCAAATACCGACGTCGCAAGAAATCGAATATCACAGTTTGTCCGTCTTTATTTGCTAATTTAACATCGTAAGCAGGAAGATTGAGTGTTTGCATTTTCTAATTTTGTTTGTAATTGTGAAAAGTGCTTCGCGAAGATAGGCTGTGCACTACTTTGCTTCCGCGAAGATAGGCTTCGGTTCGGCAATAAAAATAAAAATCCCTTGGCTTTTTATTTTGTATTGCTCTCCCCTTGCACTATCTTTGCATAACATACGGAAATAGGCTTGTAGAGCTTTTGTGGCTTACTTGTCTTTCTCCTTGCATATACAAAAGTACAAATAATATGACAACAAAAGAAGAAATCATCGATAACTGGTTGGTGAGATATACAAAAATGCCATTGCAAGACTTTGGCGATCACATATTACTTACCAATTTTAATAATTACGTAGACATATTTTGCCGTCAGTGTGGCGTTGAACCTGTGGGCTTTGATGCCAATATGCGTGCTGTAACAGCCGATGGCATCACTATGATAAACTTTGGCATGGGAAGTCCTAATGCAGCGCTGATAATGGACCTTCTGGGTGCTATAAAGCCTAAGGCATGCTTGTTTTTAGGTAAGTGTGGTGGCATATCCGAGAAGACACAGTTGGGCGATTATATTCTGCCTTTGGCAGGTATTCGTGGTGAGGGAACCTCGAACGACTACTTTCCACCCGAAGTACCAGCATTGCCTGCATTTATGTTGCAACGTGCTGTTTCGACCGCTCTGCGCGACAATAGTCACGATTATTGGACAGGCACAGTCTATACGACAAACCGTCGTGTGTGGGAGCATGACGAACGCTTTAAAACCTATTTGCGTGAAACCCGCGCAATGGCTGTAGATATGGAAACTGCAACTCTCTTTTCGTGCGGATTCTATAATCATATTCCTACGGGTGCCTTGTTACTTGTGTCAGATAATCCTATGGAAGCCGATGGCGTGAAGACTGAAGCAAGCGATAATAAGGTGACGCAGGACTTTGCCGAGACGCATGTACGCATCGGAATTGAGAGTATGAAGTTGATTATTGGCGATCGCAAAACTGTGCGTCACCTAAAATTTGATTGGTGATGGCAGGATATACAGGAACATTTAAAAAGAAACCAGCAGGCATCACTTACGACCAAATTTGTCGTGATGTCCAAGCTGGCAATCTTAAACCTATTTATTATTTAATGGGCGATGAGAGCTACTACATCGACCGTGTGGCAGACTTTATTGTCGATACCATTTTAAAGCCTGAGGAACGCGATTTTAATTTAATTACGTTCTTTGGTGCGGATGCAGATATTGATGCCATAGTGACTGCTGCAAGGTCTTATCCGATGGCAGCACAACACATGGTTATTGTGGTTAAAGAGGCACAAAATTTAAAGAATATAGGGCATCTCGAAGCCTATTTTCGTAAGGTGCAACCCAGTACTATACTTGTGTTTTGCCACAAGAATGGTGTGCTCGATCGTCGCACCAAAGTGGCTACTCTCATAAATAAAGAGGGCGTGCTCTTTGAGTCGAAAAAACTCTATGATAATCAACTTCCCACTTTTGTGCAGAATTATCTGCGTCGCAAGCATGTGGCTGCTGCTCCTGGGGCTGCTGAGATGGTAGCAGAGTGTGTGGGTGCTGATCTTAACCGTTTGGCTTCAGAGCTCGACAAACTGCTCATTGCATTGCCCGAAGGCGAAAAAGTAGTTACAACACAGCTTGTTCAACAGCATATTGCCCTTACCAGAGATTTTAATGTGTATGAGCTGTTGGATGCTATTGGACAAAAAGACGTGCTGAAGGTAAATAGAATGGCGAAATATTTTTACAATAATTCGAAAGATATTCCTCGCACACTTTCCTCTCTCTTTACTTATTTCTCTAATTTAATGCTGTCGTTTTACTCTCCCGACAAGTCTCCTGCAGGTTTAGCATCGTGGTTGGGTATGACGGATTGGCAGGTAAAGAAAAATGTATTGCCTGGCATGCGCCTTTATTCGGGCATGAAGGTGATGAATATTTTGGGAGAGATACGACGCACCGATGCTCGTCTAAAAGGTTCTGAAGGTTCGCATACGCCAGCTGGTGATTTGATGAAGGAATTAATGTTTTTTATATTACACTGACGTTCGGTTGGTGTTTTGATATTTTTCAAAGAGCTTTTGGTATTGCGCCAAAAGCTCTTTTTTATAGTACTTTTTAGAATGGGGTGGGAGAGGGTAATTGCTTCGTTGCTGAGGGATGTAAGAAGATGGGAAAACAGCGTTCTTGTCGTCTTTATTTGAGAGAATTTATGGGTATGAAAATAGGCTGAAAATTTCTCTTCTGTTTGGCAGATTCGAACACAGAGCGTTCATACAGTAGTTGGTTGTTGTTGCTTATAGTTTTGTGCGTAAATTGTTCGGTTTTTCAATTCACTGCTTTTTCTATTTGTGGTTCTAATCTGTACAAAAGCAAAGATCCTTCCCTTCAGCCCTGTCTTATTCTTTCTTTTATCGTAGACTGTGGCTTGCTGTGAGTGGTAGTTTTTAGCTTAAAAATGTAGGTAAATCTCCCACAGTTTCTTGTCCATGGAAGTAGAAAATGTAAATTTTGCCGTTTTAGAGGGGGGAAAGTGCCTTAAAAAGGTGCTTTTTGAAAAATAAGTATTTAAAATGCTATCTATAACAAGCAAAATCAACTTGCTTTTGTTCTAGATTGAGAAGAGGCAAAATTAGGCGTTTTTGATATAAATGTACTGATAATCAGATAGATACGTAAATAATTGTGCGCTGTGGCTGCTTTAAAAGTAAAGAATCGGACATTTGTAGGTGTGCAGAAAAATAAGCAAATAATGATCTTCTTTTTTAAGCCGAAATTTAGATTAAGGATTTGTTAGCATTTACAAGTCTAACTGTGTAAATGTAAATATGTAAAACTAAATACGAAAATACAAATTGTGATATTTGTAAATTGTTCAAATACTCAGTATTTAAAATGGTAAATATATAGCTTTTAAAATGTAATATAGTAAATCGATTTTGTTGATTGATATTTATGCACTCATTTACTTTAAGTGTAATGTATTGGAAACCAACGAAAACGGCTTTTTGTTCGTGAAAAAGTTGATTAAATAGTGCATGGTTTTTGTATGTATGAATTTTGGGGTTGTAAAATAGTTGTATTTTGGTTGTAAGTGTTTGAAAACCAATAAAAACGCTGATTTGATGAATTGTTTTGCTTTAATTACTTGCAGCGTCTATATAGGTCTGTAAATCTGTAAAATGTAAATTTGGTTTTGTTATGTAAATTGGTAGATTTTAAAATACGAATCTAGATATTTAAATGTAAATTCTAAAATAATTTGGAAATGTGTTGTTCAAATGAGCGAGATTCTTTACCTTTGTAAACGCTAAGAGAGAGAGGCTGTTGCACCTCCTCTTGTTGCAGTTGACTGACTGAAGGTTGAAAAGCGCACTTTTGTGCCTCAAAATTCAGTTTGGGGTAAACAGCCAAAAAGTGGATTGCGATGTGCTTAAAAACACCTTTAGCTATCTCTTGAAAAGGCATCCTCTTCTGACCTATATTTGTGATAGAGGCATGGCAGGTGCAGCAGATAGTCCTTTCATCGTTTGTTTGGGCACTTAGAAAACAGATAATACATCCTATAATATAATAATGGAACTGATATGATCGATAGAATACGTACCATCATGGAGCACTACAAGCTCTCGCAACAAGATTTCGCAACGCTGATAGGAATTTCGGCTGCTACACTCTCCAGTATCTTTAATGGTCGCACCCAACCTTCACAAAGAGCTGTAACCGGTATACACCAAGCTTTCCCCGAAATAAATGTTAAATGGTTGATGTTTAACGAAGGCGAAATGTTGAGCCCAGAATCGTCTTCTGCGGGTAGTCATGAGGCAAGTGGGGTTGCCGATCAAAACGCTGCTATTGCCCCTGAGGAAGCAGATGCGTTAGGTGCGCTGTCGGCAAGTAGTGCAGAAGCCCCTTCCCTCTTTTCTGAGGAACCCCCTGTTGCGCCTCGTACCTCTGTTGAACAACGTGCCAACGCCTATGGTTCTCGTCGGGATGCACGTAATGTGGTTCGTGGAAATGGTAACGTAGTAACAAGTGCGATAAATATTGACAAAGATGAACGTAAGATAAAAGAGATTCGTGTGTTTTATAGCAACGGAACTTACGAATCTTTTGTTCCTTCTAATCGATAGTTTCTTGATATTTTGAATAATAAAATGATGCCTGGCAGTGATGTCAGGCATTATTTTTATGTAAAGACTTGTATGTTGTGGACGTTGTGAATGCCTTCAAAAATTTCGAATAAGCTCTATTTTAGCTTGTGTATAGAGACGAAAAAGAGCAAGCAACCTATTTGTAGCTGCTTGCTCTTAAATGTGTTATTTGAGAACTATTCAATGCAAGATATATCCAATGCAAGATATATCCAATGCAAGATTTATCCAATGCAAGATATATTCAATGCAAGATATATTCAATGCAAGATATATCCAATGCAAGATATATCCAATGCAAGATATATTTTATGCGAGCTATACCTATGCGAGCTCGTGGACTTGTGCTATCCAAAAATGCGCATCCATTCAGCTTCAAAGTTGGGTGTAAAGAACTGCGTGCCCATGCGTTGGTGTAGTTCTTGCATTGTGAAGAAGCGTCCGCCATCGAGTTCGTTAGAGGGTGTAGGAGCGACTGTGGTAATAGTGCGGAACACATATACCAATTCTCGTTCCACCTCAGATTGATGAATGTATTTACACAGGAACTCAGTCGTTAGGTCTGTGAGTCCAATTTCCTCGCGTGTTTCGCGTTGTAGAGCCTCTTCCACAGTTTCGCCCCAATCGATGTGTCCACCCACAGCCGTATCCCATTTATTGGGCTGCACAGTCTTCCATGCAGGACGGTGTTGTAAGAAAACATCTCCTTGTGCATTAAACACGTGTAGGTGTACCACAGGGTGCAACAACATGCTTTTTGCGTTGTGACATTCGCCTCGAGAGGCACTACCAATCACTTTACCCTCGTTATCCACGATGGGCAACATTTCAGCTGAATTATCTTGCATAATTTTAGAGGAAGGGTGTAACATGCACATGATTTGTTAGTATAACGGCACCCACACACAATTACGGAATCAGCAAAGAACTATCTCCGTAGCTCAAAAATCTGAAGTCGTGACTGAGTGCATAGTCATACACGCGGTGCCAGTTGTCGCCAATGAGAGCCGAAACAAGCAACAGCAGAGTAGACTTAGGCTGATGGAAGTTTGTAACCATTGCCTTAATCACATTATATTGGTAGCCCGGTGCAATAATAATCTGCGTTGAAGCATGCAGCACAGGCAATTCGTTGCGATCCATCCACTGCGCAATAGCTTGTAGCGATTCAATGGTGGTAAGTTTAACCTCAGGCGATGCCGCATAGTCGTAAGGCATCCATTGCGGCACGTGTAAGTCGTCGGGGTGAATATTCGCGTTGTTATGAATCATAACCCCCAAGTAGTAAAGACTCTCGAGTGTACGCACAGAGGTTGTTCCCACAGCAATGCAATGTCCGCCGTGAGCAATGAGGCGTTCAATGCTTTCGCGCTTCACAGCAATCCATTCAGCGTGCATAGGGTGTCCTCCAATCTCCTCGCTCTTAACCGGCTTAAAAGTTCCAGCTCCCACGTGTAGCGTAATTTCGTTTCGTTCAATGCCCTTTTCGTCGAGCGCACGGAGCACACGTTCCGTAAAGTGCAATCCCGCAGTAGGTGCAGCCACAGAGCCTTTCACTTTGCTATAAACCGTTTGATAGGTTTTAAGGTCGCACTGTTCTGTGGCACGGTTCAAATAGGGTGGGATGGGCAGTTCGCCGATAGCCTCAAGCACCTCAGAGAAAGTGATTGTGTCGTCACCCCAATCAAAAACCACCTCATATCCCGTACCACTCACGCCCACACGTTCGGCAGTGAGCACAACGGGACGACCATTCACCATGATTTCGCGCTCCAAGCGTCCTTCCTTCCATTTTTTCAGGTTGCCCACCAAGCACGTCCAAGCTACACGTCGTGTAGTGGCAAAATTCACTTGGTAGTCGTGAGGCGTGTGTGGTTCAAGGCAGAACACCTCAATAAGTGCTCCTGTCGATTTGTGAAAGTGCAGACGTGCCTGAATCACCTTTGTGTTGTTAAACACCATGAGTTCGCCCTGTTGCAAATAGTTGGGCAAATTATAAAACGTGTCCTCAGCAATTTCGCCACTGCGATAAAGCAGAAGTTTCGATTCGTCGCGCACCGTTTTAGGGTATTTAGCAATGCGCTCATCGGGCAAGGGGTAGTCGTAGTCGGCTATGTGGATATGTTTAGGGTCTTGTATCATAAAAATAAAATCTTTTTTTATGGCGCAAAGTTAGGTATTATAATTCGATTTGCGTTAACTTTGCGTGTCAAACCCCACTATATATACTAATAAAATGTCAGAATTTCCTAAATGGCTGTTAGGTTTAGCCAGTCTCAGTCTTATCCCCCTGTTGTGCTGCCCCCTATTTTTGTTTGGTGGCATGCCCTTTGGCACCAGCGATAACAGCTTTGTGCGTTTTTTGCTTTATATAGCCACCCAGTTGCTTTGGCTTGTGCCCATAGCCACTTTTTTTATAGCTTTAGACCTTTGGCGTCGCGGCTATGAGCGTTGTGGTGTAGCCGTGAATGTGTTGGGACTCATACTCAGCGTATTAGCTTTCGTACTGCTTTTTTTATAAAGTTATAAGTAAGGAGGAGGGGGAGGTTGTGTTAACAATACAATATCCCCCTCAACTTCCTTTCCAATCAATATCCCTTTCACAGACGCTCTCCTTCTATTTCAAAACCTTTTTCCAAAAATGAATCCAATTCTTGAAACCGCCACAGAATTATTCGATGCTTTAGTTCGCATCAATCCCACGTGGAAAGTACGCACCAAGTATGGTGTGTTGCGCGAGGTGCTCACCGTTGGCGTAGATCAGCAGTTGCGTGAGGTAACCATAAAAATGAGCGGTCTTTATGCCAAAATCGACTATTTGGTAAAGCAACATCAGCTGCGTCAAAACGATCGTAGCCTATCCTTTGCCATAAACGATGCCCGCAATCGGTTGCGCTATCTTAGCGTAACCCCCGATGCCGAACTCGAAAGCGCCTGGAGCATCGATTTAAAAGCCGTGGCACGTTTTTTAGAATTAATCTACAATGCAGAAGCTCCCCAAGAGCTACGCGCCCAATTCCCCTTACATAGCGAACGCATTTTGCCCCACCGATTACGCGATTCAGATAGCGAAGTAGTAGACTATTTTCGTTGCACCATATTGCGTTGGGACGAAACCTACATCTATGCCACACGCGAAGACAACGACCAAGAAGTGCGCATAAACTATGCCGCCCCCAATGTCTATGTGCCTGGCGATTGGACCTATTTGCGCAACTGCATGGTACAAGGCGAAGCACTCAACGTGGTGCGTCCGCGTGTGAGCAATGGCGACATATTGCCCGAACTCCTCATCTACGCCCCCGACTATCTAATCAACGTAACAACCGTAGCCAAATGCTTCACCCCCTTTGGTTGCACCGCCTTTGCCGAGCTTGTAAACCGCATAAGTCCTGCCGCACAGTCGCGCCACATACTTTTGGGTAACTTTGCAGGGCAACTGCTCGACGAGGTTGCTTATGGCGAAAACTTTAGTTATGCCGAGAGCATCAAAGCCTTTTTTAAGCGCAATGCCTTAGATATAGCCACCTGTCCCGACCTTGACAATAACTTCCATGCCGAAGCCAAGCAGCAGCGCATCCATATAGACCACATTATGAAAAACGAGTATAGCAAGCAAACTGCCAAGGCTTTTCGCAGCGACCATGTCATACTCGAACCCTCATTCTTTTCAGACACCCTCGGACTGCAAGGTCGTATGGACTTTCTCGACCTCTCCTTCCGCACCGTTATCGAGCAAAAAGCAGGCAAGTGTCGTTGGCAACCAGGCGCCCCTCTCGACCAATACACAGGCAAGCAAGAGCCCCATTATGTGCAAGTGCTCCTCTATCGGGCATTGTTGCACTACGACTATGAAAAAGTAGATTCCGACCACATGCAAGCCTTCTTGCTCTATTCGCGTTATGCCACGGGGCTTGATGCAGCACCTTCAGCGCCAGCCTTGCTTTTTCAAGCCTTTAAGTTGCGCAATCAGTTGGCTTGGTGCGAGGGGTGGTATGCACAAGGCGGCATGCGCTTGCTCGAAACGCTCACCCCCCAAAAACTCCACCCAGGTGCAAGCGGTGCTTTGTGGAACAATTACACACTCCCCCAACTTCAGGGAGTGCTCAGCCCCATACAGCAAGCAAGCCCTCTCGAACGCGCCTACTACTTCCGTTTTCTGCAATTTGTAGCCAATGAGCAAGTACTTTCAAAAATAGGCAACCGAAACAAAGAGAACGCAGGTTTTGCAGCCACCTGGAACTCCTCGCTCGAGGATAAGCGTCAGGCGGGCAATATCTATGAAAACCTCACGCTCCACCCCGACGAAGAAGGCGATCGTGTTGAAAACATCACCTTCTATTTTTCTCAAGAACATGTCGAGGGCGATGCCGATTTGTCAAACTTCAGGGTGGGCGACATCGTATTCTTCTATCCCTACCTTGCAGGCACCCTCCCCGATGCCACCGCCACCATGGTGTTTCGTTGCACCATCACCGACATACAAACAAACGCCGTGCGTGTGCGCTTGCGCAATGCACAAACAAGTCGCACCGTGTTTGCCCATTTTAGTCAGCATGTATGGGCTATGGAACACGACTTTATGGACTCGTCTTACAATGCGCAATATCGGGGCTTACATGCCTTTCTTTCTGCTCCCAAAGAGCGTCGCGACCTTTTGCTAGGTCAGCGCCCTCCCACGGTCGACACCCACATCACCCACCTTGAGGGCGACTATGGCAGCGAAGAGTTCAACAACCTTGTTTTGCATGCTCGCCAAGCCCGCGACCTCTACCTCGTAATCGGTCCTCCGGGAACAGGCAAAACCTCGTATGGCATGAAAAACATTCTCACCGAAGAATTGTTACAGCCCCACACCCACGTGCTGCTACTATCATACACCAACCGAGCTGTTGACGAAATATGTAGCAAACTTGTTGACATCCCCGACCTCGACTTCATCCGTTTGGGTAGCGACTTTAGTTGCGAGGCTCGTTATCGTCCCTACCTGCTCAGCGAGCGCATTTCGCAGATGGAGCAACCCAATGTGCAGCGTGTGCGAAACCTCATAGCCCAAACCCGTGTGTTCTGTGGCACCACCACCGCGTTAAGCTCATCGCTTTCACTGCTCGAACTTAAGCAATTCGACCTTGCCATTGTCGACGAAGCCTCACAGATACTCGAACCCCACATCATCGGCCTCCTCAGTGCCATGCACCAGGGTCAAAGTGCCATAAAGCGTTTCGTGTTGATTGGCGACGAACGTCAGTTGCCCGCAGTTGTGCAGCAAGGCACAGACGAGTCAGCCGTTACCGATGCAAATTTGCAAGCCATAGGGCTTCGCGACTGCCGTCTTTCGTTCTTCGAGCGCATGCTCCATCTTTATGGCTATCATGCAGACGGAAGTTGTCGCGAAGAAGTTTGCCATCTCCTAACCCATCAAGGACGCATGCACCACGACATCGCACAATTTCCGAGCGAGGCATTTTATGAGGGCAAATTGCGCGAAGTTCCCCTTCCGCACCAAGTAGAACCAACCCCACAACCCGAGCAAGAGTCTCACCCCCAGTGGGCAGACCTCGTGTTGCAGCATCGCCGCATGTCGTTTGTGTCGTGCGTTCCCCCCATCAACCCCGATGAGCCCGACAAGGTGAACCAACTCGAGGCAGAACTAATTGCCCAACTTGTGGTCAAGGCCTATCAAAGCGACCTCACCACATTCCATCCCCTCAAGTCGGTCGGAGTAATTGTGCCCTATCGCAACCAAATCTCCACCGTTCGCACAGCCATCGACCGCTACGGCATCCCCCCGCTACACGACATCACCATCGACACCGTAGAGCGTTATCAGGGCAGTCAGCGCGACCTCATCATATATAGTTTCACCGCAAAAAAGAAATATCAGCTACAGTTCCTCACCAATAATGAGTATGCCGATCCGCGCACAGGTTCTATCATCGACCGCAAGCTCAATGTGGCAATGACCCGTGCCCGTCGTCACCTAGTGTTAATAGGCAATGCCCCATTGCTCAGAGCCGATTACACCTTTGGCAAGCTGATTGATTATGCGCAGCAAACCCATAGTTTTTTTGAGGCAGATTGTTAGAACCACCCTAAACATATAAGGCGTACACAAGTTGTATTTTTTTGGATGTACAAAAAATATATACAACAAGTGTACGCCTATAATTTTTTTTGGGGGGGAGGGGTAGGGTGTTCAAAATCCTCCAATTTCTTCCACGCCATTTTTTGTCAAATAAATGGCATTTCACGCGCCAACCTCACCCCATTAGGGGTTAGACTGGCGCGTGAAAATCTTGATAAATCTATCAAATCGACGTGCAAAAACATTATTTTGCAGCAGTGCGACGTGAGCGACGCTTAGGCTTCTCCTCAACCGGCTTTTCAATTTTTACACCAGCCAATTCGGGGTCAATCATGATGCGACCGCAATATTCGCACACAATGATTTTTTTGCGCATACGCACATCGAGTTGACGCTGGGGCGGAATCTTGTTAAAGCAACCACCACAAGCATCGCGCTGCACATACACAATGCCAAGACCATTGCGCGAGTTTTTGCGGATACGCTTAAAGGCAGCCAACAAGCGCGGTTCAATGGTCTGCTCAATGGTCTTAGCCTTTTCGCGGAGCTTCTCTTCCTCGGCACGCGTTTCGGCAGTGATGTCATCGAGTTCAGACTTCTTCATGTCCAAGTCGGCACGGCGCTCGTTGAGCTGGTGGTGCGCATGCTCAATGTCGTTTTTACGCGCATCGATGGCACGCATAGCCTCGTTTATTTTTTTATTCAGCAACTCCACCTCGAGACCTTGAAATTCAATTTCCTTCGAGAGCATGTCATACTCGCGGTTGTTCTTCACATCGTTGAGCTGAGCCTTGTAGCGCTGAATGGCACCATTGGCATCGTTAGCCTTGGCACGTTTAGCCGCAATCTCAGCATTGATTGTCTCAACCTCCTCGCCCAGTTTGCCAATGCGGTGAGTGAGACCCTCAATTTCGTCCTCAAGGTCTTGCACCTCAAGGGGCAACTCGCCACGCAAAGTCTTAATACGGTCTATTTCAGAGAGCGTGGTTTGCAACTGATAGAGATTCTTCAGTTTTTGTTCTACGGACATGTCCGCAACATCTTTCTTTGCCATAATCTGTGTATATTCAGTTTTTTATTATTCCAAAAAAATTTAGTTCACCAAAATCGGGTTTGTGTCAACCTCCGTTTTTAAGATGCGCAATGTGGGGTACGCCTGTTGCAAGATGCGTTGCAGCAGTTCGATGGTGAACCTTTCGCTTTGATAGTGCCCCATCACGCCAATCAGCACCTCGTTTTCGTGGCCAAAATATCGGTGGTAACCCATTTCGCCCGTTAAAAAAGCGTCGGCACCCTGCTCAATGGCAGTGTCGAGCAAAAAGTCGCCTGCACCGCCACACACCGCCACGCGCTGAATGGGGCGGTTAGGCGCCGCATTGTGCATCAGGCAGTCAATGCCAAAGGCACTGCGCACCTTGTTTAAAAACTGTGCAGCCTCCAAGGGTTGTGGCAGCGAACCCACAATGCCACTACCGCCTTTGCCACTTTGCAGTGGTTGCAAAAAATCCACCTCGTTGAGCCCCAATTTTTCGGCAATCATAAAGTTCACACCCCCAGGCGCATTGTCTAAGTTGGTGTGCGCCGCATAAATGCCCACATTCGCTTTAATGGCGTTACACACACAGCGTTCCACCTGCGTTTGCATAGTGAGGTGGCGCAGCGGTCTAAACAGCAGTGGGTGGTGCGACACAATGAGGTTGCACCCCTTATGTTGTGCCTCGTCAATCACCTGTTCGGTCACGTCAAGACACAATAAGACCCCTGATACATCTTCGTCCACTGTTAATCCAATCTGCAGGCCGGCATTATCGTAGCTCTCCTGTAGCGGCAGTGGCGCGAACCGTTCAAGGGTCTCGGCGACTTCCTTTATCTTCATGCTTGATGAGATGTTTTTTGGGGGGATAAAAATATCTTTGTTTGGGGGGCATCATTGTCACCCCTGTGCAGCGTGGCACAAGATGGGCACAATAATGTGGTTGCAAAAATACAAATT
>OBCL01000344.1_pt1 | contig 12418 bp, 6 predicted proteins | sample 1495931 | NCBI WGS metagenome assembly OBCL01 (sample SAMN03418275, study PRJEB22391) | human gut metagenome | biome: human-gut; feature: organic feature; material: feces | host: Homo sapiens | place: Tanzania | collected 2013-01
ACTCGCCGTAGAAGATATCATAACGACCCATGATTTAGACTACGAACGTTTATGGCTGAATTTCAACAAGACAGACAAGTATGTTATGGTCAGCATCTGCGAGGGCAACAATCCTGCACAAGACCGGAACCAGCCTACCAGCACGATGACCAGTGCCTTATTGCGTTTAAGCAAGAAAGGTTACATCATCCGAAGTGACAGATATGAAATAGAAGACCCATTTTTCAGGAAATGGATACTCAAGAATATGATAGAGTAAGATGATATACAGAGAAAATTATCTATGTGAAAATCATGTTTCTTTGCCCGAATTTCATTTGCCCAGTTGGCTGGACTTGATTTTAGCCAACAGGCTTTTGTTGTCTGAAAGCAGAAGGAGTAACTCCTTTCATTTTCTTGAAAAACTTGGTGAGATGAGCCTGAGATGAGAAACCGAAGGTATTGGCTATTTCCTGTACAGTATGGGTTGTGGTAGAAAGTTCACGTTCTATTTCCTTTACGATATACTCGTCAATGATTGCCTTCGGTGTCTTACCAGAGATACGGCGGGTAACCTGAGCCAGATAACGGCTGCTCACATTCAACTGGTCTGCATAGAAATGCACATCACTATAGGTACGACAGAAATTATTGACCTGAGAGATAAACTGATTATAGAGTTCCGAACTGCGTCCCTGCAGATTACTCTCACGTGTCAACTCTACATTGATAAAACCCTGTGCCATCCCCAAAGCCTCCTCCATCTTATTCCCCTGGTTCAGATACACGGCAAGGGCAGAAGAAAAACGGTTGGTAAGACCATGAGAATTGGCATTATCGAGCAGGAACACCTGCATTCCATGACCCTCAGCCATGCGCAGCAACTTGGTGTCTTGCAGAATAATATCATTTTCTTTCTTTCGGGCAACCACCACGGAACAGAGCGGCAGCAAACGATACTTGATCTGACTTACCACATCCTCCGTCATCAGCGCATCACCATTACTTGACCAGATGGCAGGGGCATAGATGATATAATCCGGGCGATATTTCGTCAGGGCATCGATCACAACCTCAAGCGTCTCCACCCGACGAATCATACCCACCTTCACAATGCTCGGTTGAATATCGTTCATGATAGCCTCTATCTGTCCCGAAACAATCTCGGCTGGAATATCAAAGAATGCCTGAATACCCAAAGTATTCTGCACGGTAATGGAGGTAATGGCTGAAACAGCATAGCCTCCCAATTCAGAGATAGTCCTGATGTCCGCCTGGACACCAGAACCACCCGTACTATCAGAACCCGTAATGGTCAATATCGGTTGTATCGTCTTCATACCCTAATTACTATTGAATTCTTCACTCTTCGTTCTTCACTCTTCACTTAATTCTTCACTTAACTCTTCATATACTCCGTCGGCGTCATACCAAAAGCCTTGGAGAAGCACTTAGAGAAATAACTGTTGTTGGAGAAGCCCACCGTGTACATCACTTCAGAAACACTAAACTTACCTTCTTTCAACATCATGGCAGCCTTGTTCATTCGGAGTTCACGGATATACTCTACAGGAGTTTTTCCTGTCATCGCCTTCAACTTACGATACAATTGCTTGCCTCCAATACCTAATATCTCCTGCAAGGTGGTCACATTGAAGTCTGAGTCTATCATGTGGGTCTCTATCGTCTCGGTAATCTCCTTCAAGAGGCGCTGGTCTGCAGCATTTAAAGTAGGTTCTTCTGCCTCTTTTTTCTCTATCTTCACACCTAAATAACGATTGGTAAGTTCCAGTATCTCATCAAATGAGCGATGAGTCACCGCAGCCTTCAAATCCTCAGACAGACGATTGTAGAAACTGATACGGGCTTCTACCTGCTCCAGGATTTCTGCCTTCTGCCTGCGCTCCTCCGCCAGACGCTCACGCACCAGGTAGAACTTCATGATTCCCCAAGCCAATGCAATAGCCAACAAAAGATAAACTAACTTTGCCCAGATGGAAAGATACCATGGTGGCAATATCGTGATATCGAGAGAATACACTTCAGTTCCTATATTACCCTCGCCATCCACGACATGCACCTTCAGATGATAATTACCATATGGCAAACCATTATAGCTGATATCCAACCTTTTCTTATTCAGATAATGCCAGTCGTGATCGCTACCTTCCAACCGATAAGCATAGACAGCAGAAGGATGGTCGGAGAACGGAAGATCTGTCAGCTGAAGGGTAAAGCTATTCTCATCACTTGCAAGTTCCAACTCCTTCATATTGCGAGGAGCTGCATCTTGCCATTGATTTCCATTGACCACAATACCTGCCAACATCAGTTTGGTCTGCAACCCTTTCTCCATCGGCATATCGGCACGCAGACAGATATAGCCATCGTTGCCACCCATCATTACCATGTGCTGAGCCTTAGAATAGAAAATTGCTAAAGGAGCAATAGAAGAAGGAATCTTGAAACGGGAACTCTTGCCATCCAAATCGATGACACAACATTCCTTACCGCATACCACCCAGGTCTTGCCATCCACATCACACATAGTAATCACTTTTCCGCCTATCTTCCATGTCTTCGTCTTCAGCTGCGAGTGGTTGGCAGAAGGATTTATCACAAAACATTTCACCTCTGTGTTTCCACCTGCCCAGACATTTCCCTTAGAATCAGCCATCAAATAGTTGATATCATCCTTGTGCTCAACTGGAACCACCTTCATGGTTTGCGGATTGATACGGTCCAAGCTACTGAAACTGGAAGCCCAAACCATACCTTGTGCATCTATCACCATCTGTCCTACATGTAAACCAGAGAGTGCATTCTTACCTTGGTCGGAGAAATGATAATCAGCCACGATAGTAATAGAACCTGAAGCCTGAGCCATCAAAGACAGAAGTCTCTGCTTGCTGATGACAAAGATGCCTCCCATATAGGAAGCCATCCACATTCTGCCCTGCTTATCTTCCAGCACATCGTATGCCCAGGCTGTAGAATATTTGCCAGTCTTGTCGCAGACGATAAAGTTATGCATCTGCTTGGTTTGGCGATTGTAGTAGTTGACTCCATGATCCGTACAAACCCAGACATCCCCCTCGCGATCTTCATAGATTTTGCGAACACGATTATGACTCAGGGGATAAGCCGAACTGTTCTGCTTATACCAGGCAACATTGCCATCCGATGCATTTTGACTGGCATTCATTCCAAAACGAATCAAACCATTGGTTCCACCCAACCACCATTCTCCATCTCTGGTCTGACAAATTTCATGCAGACAGTTACCTTCCCCCGAAAGAGTTATCTTATCAAGCGAGGTATATTGGAAATAAGTATGCGTGGAAAGACGGGATAGACCATTATCCGTTCCTATCCACACATTCTGCCACTTATCCACAAAACAAGACCAGACGATATTATTAGGAATGGAAGAAGCATCACGGGAGTCATGCTCGAAATGCAGAATGGAATTGTCCAAAGACAGGCGATAGAGTCCATTATCTGTTCCAATATACAGATTGCCATTGGATTCTTCTGCCAAACACTTGACGGAATTGCCATTCAACTGAGAAATCCTTGTAAAATTCTTCAGTTGTAAGTCTGCACAATACAGGGCACCTTCTGTACCTATCCAGTAGCAACGGCGCTTAGCATCGTAAGCCAAGGCATTGACAAGAGGTTGCTGACTGTCGGGAAGAAGGATACGTTGCTTGTTCAATTTCGCCCAAGAATTCTTTCCGTTTAAAGCCTGCTTTTTTACTGAATACAAACCCGATAGAGTTCCCACAAGCAATCCCTTAGGTGTATCCAGCAAAGCATATACCTCGCTGCCAAAATCTATCTGTCTGTATTTCAAGAGAATCGCTCTCTGTTCCAAAGTGCTTTTCTTTTTATTATCCTTTGTCGCATCAGCAGACGGCTGTACATAAGAATTAGATTGCAGATTGAAGCACATCATACCCTTGCCTGTAGCGAGAAATAACTGCTCTCTATCTACAGCCATAGCATAAACGCGGGTATTTGAAAAAGTATGCTCTGCAAATTGCTTATAACTATGATAACCGTCATAGCTGTAAAGTCCGTTCTCTGTGCCAAGCCACATCAGTCCCTGACCGTCTTGCTGGATAGAACAAACCGTCTGTGCCCCATCTAAAGACACATTAACAAAACGTTGTGCATTAAGAGCACAACTCAAAAAAAGCATGATAAAAAACATGCCAATATGCTTAAGAGTCAACTTCATAAGTGCAAAAATACACATTATTAAGCATACTCGCAAACATATTGGCATTAAAAAGAATTAAATACACTTCAAGACCATCGTCTTTTCTATATTTCTCTGGGTATCTTTCACCTTGAGCGTGATATCTCCCTTCTGTTTCTTACTCTGTACAACAACTACCAGTTTACCACTGAAAAGTTTCATCTGTGGCTGCGTAAATGACTCCAGCGAAGTTGCATCGCCATTACATGCAGCCTTGAAAGTACCGGCGCCTGTTACCTCAAAAGTCAGTTCATCATCGGCAAGCGGACACTCGTTGCCATCCTTGTCCAGGAGGCTCACGGTGATAAAGGCGAGGTCATTACCATCAGCATTCAGAAGCACATTGTGTTCGTCTGTGCAGCCCTCTACCATACAAGCGATAGGCTCATGGTCTGGAGTTTCCACACTGAACTTCATCTGGGTAGGCTCACCAGCTGTTCGCTTGACATCCTCACCCACTTTCTCACCATACTGATTATAAGTAACGACCCGAATCTCACCTGGTTCATACTTCACATTATTCCAACGGAGACGATAGCGGTCCAAACGACTTGACTTATCCTTACAGACTCTACCCTGACTCTTTCCATTCACGAAAAGTTCACCTTCCACGCCATCAGTATAGCAATAAACCGGAGTTACCTGTCCCTCACGACCTGCCCAATTCCAATGAGGAAGAAGATGGGTGGTATGCTGAGTTTCATTCCAGCGGGAACGATACATATAATATCTATCCTTTGGAAGACCAGCGAGGTCGCAGATACCAAAGTAGCTGCTGCGAGATGGCCAATAGGTATCATAAGGAGTAGGCTCGCCCAGATAGTCATAACCCGTCCAGACAAATTCACCGATTACCCAACTGTAATCATCCTGCATCTTCCAATCATCGTCTGGAAGATTACTCCAGGAGCAATACTCTGTATCATAGCTGGAGCACTGACCATCAGAGTATGGGTTGTTGTTGCTGGCACGCACCTCAACCGGGAACTTATACACGCCACGGGAGCTGACGGTAGATGCCGTCTCTGAACCCAGGAGGAAACCCTGAGGCAACTGCTCGATATTCTTATAATACTTATGTACGCGATAGTTGAAGCCTGGAACGTCCATCACCTGGGCAAAGCCACTCTTCAATGCATCCTCTGCTCTATCCATTCCCTGAGTAACAGGACGAGAAGGGTCATACTGATGACAGAGGTCCTGCAGATGCTTGGCAATCTCCATACCCTCCTTGCTCCATTGTTCAGGAATCTCGTTGCCGATGCTCCACATGATGATGCTTGGATGATTACGATGATGCTTCACCAAATTGGTGATGTCCTTATCGCTCCATTCCTTGAAGAACTTGGCATAGCCATTCTTACACTTCGGATAAATCCACATATCGAAGCTCTCCGCCATGACCATCATACCGAGAGAATCACAGATTTCCATCTGCATGGTAGAAGGCATATTATGAGCAGTACGAATGGCATCGCACCCCATCTCCTTCATCGTCTTGATCTGGCGGATAAGGGCAGCCTTGTTCTCTGCAGCACCCAACGGACCAAGGTCGTGGTGCAGGCAGACACCCTTGATCTTGCGGGTAATGCCATTGAGCAGGAAACCATTATCCTTGGATACCGAGATAGTACGGATTCCGGTCTTCAAGGTCTGGACATCAGCCACCTTCTTTCCCTCATATCGGGTTAACTTCACCTGATAGAGGTAAGGAGACTCCGGCGACCAGAGCTGTGGATTCGCCACCTTCAAGGAAGTCTTGATTTCTGGAGTAGCACCCTGGATGGTTTGCTCAGCTACCTTAGTACCTTCCTCATCAAGCAAGGCGATAACAGTCTTGCCAGATTTACCTATCTTTCCTTCCAAAAGAGCATTTACCTCTACTTCTGCCTCATGCCTGTCAGCCTTCAGGGTACGCACGAAGGTATCCCAGGTAGAGAAATTCTCGTTGCCGTAAAGTTCCACGGAAACCGGACGGTAAAGACCGCCTCCTGGATACCATCGGCTGCTCTCCTCTACATTATTAAGATGTACCTCGATGAGGTTCTTCTTGCCAAACTGGATAAAAGAAGTGATGTCGATACGGAAAGCATTGTAACCATATGCCCACTTGCCAGCTTCCTTTCCATTTACTGTGACTACAGGCTGGCTCATGGCACCATCGAAAACCAAGACGGCACGCTTGTAACCCTTTGGAGCCGTCCAGTTCATTTTATACATCCCCTCACCTATCCAAGGCAGCGCACCCGAGCGGCCTGACTTCTCAGACTTCTCTTTCTCACCATTCTGCTCAATAGCCACCATCTGGAGATCCCATTTCTTATCAAAAGGACCCGAGATAGCCCAGTCATGAGGCACTTGTACCTGAGACCATGAATTGCCATCGCGGGAGAAATTCCACGATGGTAAATTGATAACCTTTCTGCTCTGCGCCTGACACATGGTTGAGAGCGCCAGGGCAAGAGTCATGAAAGTAATGCTTTTCTTGATCATATTTCTTCTTTAATGTTCTTATTTATATGCATCGGATTATTTGTATGCATCGAATACGGCAGTTGGTTTGCCGCTGGTATCAAAAGCTCCCTTGGTATAAGCATCCCAACCCAAAGTACTATAGTTGGCAGGCTTCCAGTTATTGTAAACCTCAGGTTCCCAATAGAAGATACCTTCGCAGGTAGTAATAGCCTTACAGCCATCCACCATCTTCTTCATCATTGGCGCAGCCTGGTCTGACCCCCACCACATACCAATCTCAGAAACGATGACATTGCAGTTGTACTGCTCTGATAAAGTCTTAATATTATTCAGGCAATTGGTGGTTAAATCCTGCCAGTTGTTATCTTCCGGATAAAGTGACATACCGATGATATCCCATTTTCCACCCTTCTTCTTCAATTCACCAAAGAGCCAGGTATAACGACCGAGGTTATTACCCTCATCCACGTGCACAACAACTTTTGCCTGTGGATAAACTGCCTTTACGGCATCATAGCCAGCATTGACATAAGCAGCAAAGTTGGCAGCATTCTTGGATACCTGACCGGTTACAGCCTCATCGCTGTTGAAGAGCATACCGTCACGGGTTTCATTACCCACCTGTACCCATTCAACATTGGTCACTCCTCTTTTTTTCATAGCAGACAATACATCCTTAGTATGATCAGCCACAGCCTGTTTCATCTGCTCGAAAGTATAGTTCTGCCAAGCTGCAGGAACTTTCTGATTTCCCGGGTCAGCCCAGGTATCAGAATAGTGAAAGTCAATCATCAGGCGATAGCCGAGAGCCTGGGCACGACATGCCTTGGCAATGACATCATTCTTGGCGCACCAACCACCTTCCGGATTAACCCACACACGAAGGCGGATTGCATTGGTACCAAGGTCGCGAAGAAGCCACATACATTCCTCTGCCTTACCATTCTGATTATAGAATTTCACACCATCCTGCTCCATCTCTGTGAGCCAGCTGACATCGGCTCCCTTAGCGAAGCCACTCATATCGTATGTTTTCTCCTTTTCTGGAACTGGAGAATCGTCGCTGCTGCAACTTGTTCCTGTGATAGAGAACAAGAGCGCTGTAGCCAGCAACATGGCTTTTCCAAATATATTCTTCATTTTTCTTTTTTGCTGCAAAGATAATAAAAAAATTGATATGTTATTCATATTTCCATGTCATCGTGTTGAGATTAACCGTAATCGTTGCCGATTCCATGCTTTTTGCATCATCATTAAACCAGATGTCCCAACCTTGGCGATTGCTTGCATCCAAGCCATCCTCCTTGTAAAGAGAGAACTGGCTGTTAGGAGCAGAACCATAACATACACGCTTGTCATCTACATCATCTCCCACAAAGTAGAAACGCATATCCCATAAATTTGACAAGTCATAAGTACAGGTATATACACCTTCACTCACCTTGGTAAATGCAGCATACAAAGTATTGCCATCTTTCGAGAACAGACAGATTGTATTACTGATAGTTGGCTTTGGAGTTGACTGATCTCCCGCAACGATGGTGTATTCCAACTGACTGTGCTCACCAACCTTCACGGTTACGGTATAAGTACCTGCTGAAGGAACATTTACGCTGCCAGCAGTTGTAGCTTCAGTCATCTTGCCATCAACAAGCGCATAGTTCAAGGTCTTCTCTACGGCTGCAGCATCATCTGTACCTGTAGCTTTGTTATACTCTGCACCAGTAGCTACTATACTAATAGGTGTATTATCAGCTGTGGTTGTAATCACCTTGGTCCAAGCATAGTTAGAAGCATCGTAGCTCATTGCCTCACCATTCAGTTGGAAAGATTTGAGGAGAGTTGCCTTCCACTCCTTCGCCTTGGTATCGACAAACGCATAGTAGATGCCAGACACGCCTGGGAACCAGCACTTCCATGCACTCGCCGTATTATCGATGGCAAAGGTACCGTCGGTAGCAGAGTTACCCCAAATAGAACCATCGTTTTCCTTACCCCAGAAGTTGAGCCAAGTAGAGACATTCATATAGCCAGAATAAACGCCATCAGAATTTGGCGAATAGAGATAGGTAAGAACTTGATTCTTATCCGCATTCAAGATGTTGATGTAACTCATATCAATCAGGTAAGGATTGACATTTACCTGGCAGACATTACTATAAGCAGCATCAAGATTGGCACCCATCTGACTCTTGATACGGAAATATAAAGGAGAGTTCTGACCTGGAGTCAAACCAAGGTCCTTGGCTGCCGCATTGAGATCTGCACCGGTGAAAGCCTTGGAAAGATTGGTAACAGTATATTCCTTAACCTGTGCAAAATCCTCCGAGCCTGATGCTTGGAGATAAGTAAGCAAGGTTCCATTGCCCGCAGGCTTGGTCTCATCACTCGAAAGCAATGTCGGGTTCTGCCAAGCCAATGAGAGAACGATGTCCTTACTGTTGTCAACAGACAGCGCGACATCGGATGCCGATGCTATCAAACTGGATGCCTTGAAACCATCCATGTATATTTTGTCGCCACTCTCATCGCAACTCACCAGAGCGGTGAGTGCGCAGAGAAGCATCATCAAATTTCTAAATATCTTTTTCATTGTTGTTTGCATTGTAATTTAACATTCAACACTCAACATTCAACATTGAGTTAATAATTGTCGTTATGTAGATTTGGATTTGCGGTAAGTTCGGTATTTGGAATCGGATAATAGTTGTACTTGCTATCTACAGCCTGTCCATCGTGGGTACCACCCTTCCACTGCCAGATATACTTATTGGTAGTAAACTGATCATAGCGAATCAGGTCGGTGCGACGACATCCCTCATGATAAAGTTCACGGGCACGCTCATCGAGGATGTACTGCAACAATTCATCATTGTTGGCAAAGTTGCTTGACCATACATCTGAAGCACCAGAACGTTCACGTACCTTGTTAATCCAGTAGATAGCACCCTGCTTGCGGGAAGCAATCACGGTTGGATCAGTGGCATCGCTACCACCAGCCCAGTTATCCCAGTCACCACCAGTACGAACCACGCATTCTGCATACATCAGATAGACATCAGACAAGCGGAAGAGAGGGAAATCCGTATCCACACCTGCATCTGTGGTATTAGATGCAGTACTGCCATCATCCTTCAGATTGCTCCATTTCTCAGAAAGATAGCCGGCGGCTTCAGTAGTCATGTTAGCGACATCCTTGCTCTGTCCATTGGTAAAGAACTTGCAACGCTTATCGCCATTGCCCTCAATATCGGTCTGGGTAAACTTATCTACAAACTCCGGACGGAGACGGAACTCACTCCAACCTTGCACCACACCGAAGTCAGCCACATTCTGGTTGGCATTTGACATACTCAACTGTCCACAAACAAGATAAGTAGAAGCACCCCAGCTTACCGTATGCTCAGCACTTACAGGCAAAGCAAAGATAATCTCGTTGGTACGCTTGTCGTTATCAGCATTGAAGAGTTTGCTGTAATCAGACTCCAGAGAGTAACCCATGTTCATCACCTTCTCGCAAGCCTCCTTGCACTCGGCATATTTGGCTACACCGGTATAAACCTCGCTGTTCAGATAAAGTTTGGCAAGCAAGGTATAGGCTGCACCCTGAGAAGCCTGACCGTAAGGACAGGTAGATGCAGGAAGCAAATCGCCTACACAATCCTTCAACTCACTCTCGATGTAATCGAATGTCTGCTGAGGAGTATAACGTGGAGGTATAAAGCTGCCCACAGGATCATTCTCTGTCACCATCGGAATATTGCGATAGAGGTCGAGGGCATGGAAGTAGAACAAGGCACGCATGAAGCGAGCTTCTGCCTTATACTCCTTCATCTTGTCTGCATCAGCACCCGAGAAGTTAGCACTATTGGCATTGCGCAGGAACTCATTGCAAAGGGCAATATTGTAATAGATGCGATAGTACATATCTGAAACCCACGCATCGTTGGCATCCCAAGAGAGATAAGTAAGACCTGTAGTCTGCTCACCTGTCAACCAGGTGGAAGCGACCTCATCGGTACCACACTCCTGAAGATTCCAGAACATACGCATGTAGTCGAAACCATTGCCGCTGTTCAATACGGATTCCATATCCTTGTTGTCGCCGCCCTTGCCCTGACCGCTGGTCACCATAGAGGCGTAAATCTTACCCAATACAGACTCGTAATTGGCAAGTGAGGTATAAACATCCTTAGAGGTAGTCTCTGTATGAGGATATTGGTCGAGATCGGAAACACAGCTGGTTGCGCCAGAAAGCACCGCTGTTCCCAACATCATACTATATAATATATTCTTAAGTTTCATTGTTATCGATTTTGATTGTTAGAACTGAAGTCCGAGGCTTAATGAATAGGTGCGAGGACGTGGATAGAATGAGTTGTCCATTCCGTTTGGCACCTCAGGATCTGTACCTGAGTAACCGGTGATGGTGAATACATTCTGTACCATCGCAGATACGGTGAGTGAAGCCCACTTATTGATCTTGCCTACGTTGTAGCTCAAGCTCAGGGTGTCGAGTTTCAGGAATGAAGCATTCTCCACATAGTAATCAGAGAGATACTGACGGGTCTTGAAGCCTGTCTTCAGGAAGCTGGTGTTGAGGTTATTGAGCTGGGAGTTGTTGTAGCTCACGGTCTCCCAGGCACCTGTGCTCATGCCCATACCATTATATACATAGTTGTCGATGTTGGCACGGAAACTCATACCGAGCGTCAGCTGCTTGTATCTCAAAGAAGTGCTCAAACCCATGATATACTTAGGGGCTGGAGAATGATAACGATAGAGATCGGCATCATTGATTTCACCATCATGATTGAGGTCGGCATAAGCGCCTTCGATTGGCTTGCCAGTCTCTGGGTCGTAAAGCTGATGATATACATAGAACATATATGGTTCATATCCTTCAGAGAGAACCTGGAACTGATAAGCATCGATAGACGGACCTACCTTCACATTGGTCTGACTTCCGCCCTTCGTGAGCGAAAGGTTTTTCACCTTCATGTTCTGCCAGGTGAAGTTGTAGCTCAGATTCCACTCCCAGTCCTTGGTCTGGATAGGAGTTGTATTCAGGGAGACTTCGATACCCTTGCTATCAACATTACCCACATTGGTAAGGATCGTCTTAGAGAAGTTGGTACCTGCTGCTGTTGGAACAGAAGCCAACAAGTCCTTGGTCTTACGGGTATAGAAATCAATGGCACCACCAAGACGACCATTCAGAAATCCAAAGTCAAGACCGAAGTTCCAGGAAGTTGTGGTTTCCCATTTCAGGTTCTCCACGTATGCCTCTGGACGATAGGTTGTGATATACTGTCCGTTGATAAGTGCCTCGGCACCTGTCACACTGGATGTATAGACTGGCAGGTAATTATAGTTGCCGATACCTTCCTGCTGACCGGTAACACCATAGCTGGCACGGAGCTTCAAGTTAGAGAGCACCTTCTGGTTCTTCAACCAAGGCTCTTCTGTCAAGGTCCATCCCAAAGCAACAGATGGGAAGGTACCCCAACGGGTATTCTTAGAGAAACGGGAAGAAGCATCGCGACGAACAGTAGCTGTCAAGAGATACTTTCCATCGAAAGAGTAGTTGACACGACCGTAGTATGACAACATCACGTGGCGATAATCAGAAGCCTTCACGGTAGAAAGGGTTGTGCCTGCCGCACTTTTGGTATAATAAAGAGGTGTAGTACTCTTCCA
>OBCL01000346.1_pt1 | contig 12363 bp, 10 predicted proteins | sample 1495931 | NCBI WGS metagenome assembly OBCL01 (sample SAMN03418275, study PRJEB22391) | human gut metagenome | biome: human-gut; feature: organic feature; material: feces | host: Homo sapiens | place: Tanzania | collected 2013-01
GCGGTCTGCAAAACCGTGTACAGCAGTTCGAATCTGCTGGGTACCTCACAAGAGCAACTAAGTTTTTTAGTTGCTCTTTTTTTTATTTTAAATTGACTTTTTCAGCCCCAAAAAGAACTCCCTACAATCCCGAAGACATCCCGATATTGTCCCGAAGGTTTAATAAAAAGAAATCCGAAGGCATTCCAATATCATACCGAAGGTACACCCTCCTCAAAATATCGCTCAACCATTTAAAAAAAAGACATCTAAAAAAATGCTACGCATTATTATTCTTGCGCAGCATTTTCTTTTAATAACGGAATATGTTTCATTTCCTGTTCAATTTTTCTCTGACGTTTACGCATATACCCAGAAGGGGTAAGCGAACTAAAACGCAACGGATTAGGAAGCGTAGCAGCAATTAGAGCACAGTCAGAACGACGTAAATCAGATGCCGAACATCCGAAATGACGTTGTGCTACAGCCTCAGCACCATAAATATTAGGTCCCATCTCAATACTATTAAGATAAACCTCCATAATACGCTCCTTCGACCACATCAGCTCTATAAGCACCGTGAAATACACCTCAAAACCCTTACGCAACCACGATGATCGGGGCCAAAGAAACACATTCTTAGCAGTTTGTTGCGATATCGTACTTCCGCCACGCAAGCGTTTACCCTCTAAGCGTTCCATAGCCGCACTTTGTATCGCATCAAAATCAAAACCATGATGATGCAAAAAGTTTTGATCCTCCGAAGCCATTACAGCTACAGGCAAATAAGGTGATATTTTTTTCAGAGGAACCCACTCATGATGAATTGCAGCCGACTCGCCATTACCAATATTCTGCACACAGCGTATCACCATCAATGGTGTAATAGGCACAGGCAACCAGCGATAGGCAGCCACAGTAACCACACTACTCACCACAAATGTAAGGAAGCCGTAAAATATATACTTAAAAAAAGTCCGCATAGAAATATACCCAAATAAAAATGTGCCAATGTACTACGTTTTACATAAGCACATTAGCACATCACATTTATATCTGCTTAATTAAAAAGGCAGATCATCTACAGTACCATTTGAAGCAGGAGCTGCAGGAGCCTCAGAAGCTGCAGCAGGAACAGCAGGTGCAGGAGCTGGAGCAACAGGAGCTACAGGATCTACAAGAGGTTGACCTGCCATCGCATCAGCAGTAATATGCTGCACACGCCAAGCACGCACACTATTATACCAACGACCTTGATACTCACGAGCATCAATGTCGAACGATACAGTTACTTCGTCACCAACCTTTACGTTAGCCTCCTTAATACGGTCTTCGCCAAAGATTTCGAACACGCAACGCTTAGGATATTGCTCGTGTGTTTCCACTACGTAGCTCTGCACAATCCAATTATTACCTGTACGTGCAGACTGTCCGCTACGCGGCTCCATAGCCACGATAATTTTTCCAGAAATTTCCATATTGATAAATGATATATTAATTTTGCAACGCGAAGTTACGGAAAAAATATCGTACATGTGCTTTTTTAAGCATTAAACTTTTCCCACATTCCATTTTTTCGTAAATTTGCCCTACAAATATCAAGTCGCAGTTTCCACCCAAGCAGTATAAACTGTTTGCACAGACACAAAAATCCTGAATCGGATAAAAAAACAATGTGGCAATACGACTATTAAAACGAAAACATCCAAAACAGTTCTCATGAAATTTGTTATTTCCAGTTCAACCCTTTCATCACGCCTGATGACCATCGGACGTGTCATTGTGCAAAAGAACACCTTACCCATTCTCGACTGCTTCTGCTTCGACATTAAAGGTACTTCGTTGACCATCACTGCTTCCGACAACGACTCAACCATCACAGCCTATGCTGAATTAAATGAGTGCGATGCCGACGTACGTTTTGCTGTCAATGCCAAGACGCTGCAAGATGCTATCAAGGAAATTCCCGAACAACCGCTCGAATGCTACCTCAACCCCGAGACTTACGAGTTGACCGTGGAATATCAGAACGGACAATACAAACTCATGGGACAGAGTGCCGACGAATATCCCATTCCTGCACAAACCGAAGAGCAGAACATGAATCTCGTGATGGATGCACACGATTTGCTCTTAGGCATTTCACGCTCTCTCGTAGCTGCAGCCAACGACACTTTGCGTCCTCAGCTCAATACCGTATGCTTCGACATTCAGAGTCAAACCATCTCTATGGTGTCGAGCAATGGCAACCAGTTAGCACTTACTCGCATGCCTCTTCCTGGCGTCGAAGCACAAGGCAGCTACTTATTGGGCACACGTCCTGCCTCATTACTCAAGGCCATGCTAGCCAAGGCTAGTGGCGATGTACAAATTAATTTAGGAAACCGCACAGCTACTTTCAAGAGCGAGGAATATTCACTTATGAGTCGTTTGGTCGAAGGTCACTTCCCCAACTACCGTAGCGTTATTCCGCAAAACAATCCTAATGTGGTTACCATCAACCGCCAGGCTTTGGTTAGCGCATTGCGCCGTGTATTGGTATTTGCTAATGCACAAGCTGTATTGGTTAAATTCAATCTTTCTGCCAGCACACTCAACATTTCAAGCCAAGACATTGACTTTGGCAAATCGGCAGAAGAATCAATGCTTTGCGACTACTCGGGCAACCCCATGCGCATTGCCTTTAAGGGTTCTGTACTCTTAGAACTCATCAACAACATCGACTCAGAAGAAATTTCGTTGAAACTCTCTGACCCCAGCCGTGCGGGTTTAATTGTTCCTGCCGAACAAACTGAAGGACAAGAGGTGATTATGCTCATTATGCCCTCTGTATTCAACGACTAACATATCCCATGGAGCGTTTGCCCCACAAATATGCGAATGTGTAACTGCCATAAAGCGCCTCGTGCGCAGATACATGCTTTTACACGTTCGCACATTTGCATTTTCAGCACACATATAAATAATTAGGACACCCTAAAAACTAAGTTCACGCTCTTATTATTAAAAGTCACCATGCAACTTTCGCTTTCAAAACCCATCATATTCTTCGACATTGAGGCTACGGGACTTAACATTGCCACCGACCGCATTGTTGAATTGTGCTATATCAAGGTATATCCCAATGGCACTGAAGACGTAAAAACCTTGCGTTTTAATCCCGAACACCACATCTCAGCCGAAGCCACAGCAGTGAATGGCATTCACGATGAGGATGTAGCAGACTGCCCACGTTTCAAGGAAAAAGCAGCTGAATTAGCACGCGAATTTCAAGGCTGCGATTTAGCAGGTTTCAATTCTAACCACTTCGACATTCCCCTTTTAGTCGAAGAGTTTATCCGTGCAGGGGTTGACTACGACATTACAGGTTCACTATTCGTAGATGTGCAGGGCATCTTCCACAAAATGGAAAAGCGCGACCTCACTGCCGCCTACAAATTTTATTGCCATAAAGACCTTACCGATGCACACACCGCCGAGGCTGACACACGCGCCACTCTCGAAGTGCTCGAAGCGCAACTCGACCGTTATGCCGACACACTGAAAAATTCTGTACCCTTCTTGGCAGAATTTTCACGCCGTAATCGTAACGTCGATTTAGCCGGTCGAATTGTCTATAACGATCAAGGCGTAGAAACCATCAACTTTGGCAAGTATCGCGGACGTGCCGTAACCGAAGTTCTACGTCGCGACCCTGGTTATTTTTCATGGGTAATGCAAGGCGACTTTACGCAAAACACCAAACAAACTTTTATGCGCATCAAACTAAGAATGGCATAACAGAAACTGTACCTCACAAATAGTTTAACAAGGCTAATCAATCTGATTTTCAGCGAGATTAAATCACATCATTAAACTATCGGTTTTATATAGTAAAAAGAATGAAAGGTAAAAAAATAGTATTGGGCATTACGGGTAGTATAGCCGCTTACAAGGCATGTTCACTTATCCGCTTATTCATAAAAGCAGGAGCCGAAGTACAGGTAGTTATTACCCCTGCGGGCAAAGAATTTATTACCCCCGTCACACTCTCTACCCTCACCTCGAAACCCGTTATTAGCGAGTTTTTCTCAAACCGCGATGGTTCGTGGAATAGCCATGTGGAACTCGGACTTTGGGCTGATGCCATGGTCATAGCCCCATGCACAGCATCCACATTGGGCAAAATGGCAAACGGCATTGCCGACAATATGCTCATCACCACTTATCTTTCAATGAAAGCCCCCGTGTTCATTGCCCCCGCAATGGATCTTGACATGTATCGCCACCCTGCCACACAAGCAAACATGCAAACCCTTCGTGCATTTGGCAACCACATTATCGAAGCTGCCAGCGGAGAATTAGCAAGTCACCTCGTGGGCAAGGGACGTATGGAAGAACCCGAAACCATTTTCAAGACCATCGACGAGTTCTTCAAAGCACAAGAGGCAACCAAACACCCCAACGATTTAACAGGGCGCCGCGTATTGATCACAGCAGGTCCCACCTACGAAAAGATTGATGCCGTGCGCTTTATCGGCAATTTCTCTACCGGCAAAATGGGCTTTGCCTTAGCCGAAGAATGCGCACGCCGTGGTGCCGAAGTAGAATTAATAGCAGGTCCTGTAGCTTTACAAGCACACCACCCCAACATCCACCGCACAGACGTTACCAGTGCCAGCGATATGTACAAAGCTGCCACCACACGTTTCAGTCAATGCGACACCGCCATTCTCTGTGCAGCCGTGGCAGACTTTACACCAGCCTCTGTTGCCGAGCAAAAAATTAAACGCGAAGGTTCGGGCGGACTGCATCTTGACCTTGTCCCCACACACGACATTGCCAAAGAATTGGGCAAATGCAAGCGCGAAGGACAAAAGTTAATAGGCTTTGCTCTCGAAACAAACGATGAAGAGAGTCACGCACTCGACAAACTAAAACGCAAAAATCTCGATTTTATCGTGCTCAACTCACTCCGCACACCGGGCGCAGGCTTTGCTTACGATACCAACCAAGTTACACTACTCTTTGCTAATGGTCAGAAAAAAGCCTTCGAACTCAAGAGCAAAACTGAGGTAGCAGCCGATATAGTTGATTTTTTGTAGCATTTAAAGTGCTCATCCCCCTCTAAAACCTCACAACCATGTATCCACGTTTTTTGCAAATAATGTGTTGCATCGTTGCAATGCTCATCTACACGGCAACACTCTCTGCACAAGAACTTGATGCACGTGTCACTATCAATCACCAGCAGGTGCAAGGCACGAGTACCTCAGTTTTTGAAACACTGAAAACTACACTCGAACAGTTTCTCAACGAGAGACAATGGACCAATATGCAATTCAAGAAAAACGAACGCATTGGTTGCAACTTTGCCATCACGGTAAAGAAATATTCGCCCTCCGAAAACAGTTTTCAATGTACACTCAATGTGCAAAGCAATCGTCCGGTGTATGGTGCCACCTACACCACAACCACGTTTCAACGATGTCAATTTCAACTTCAATTATCAAGAATACGACCAAATTGACTTCCGCCCAGACGTAATCGACAACAACCTTACGGCTACTCTTGCCTACTACGTCTACTTAATTATTGGCACCGACATGGACGCCATGTCTCCCTTAGGTGGCACTGAATATCTGCAAACAGCACAAAACATTGTGACCAATGCACAAGGGTTGAGCGAAAAAGGATGGAAAGCTTTCGAGAACAACAAGAATCGCCATGCCATCATTACCGACCTTTTAGACGGAAGTATGCAGCCTTTACGCGAGATGCAATATACCTACTACCGACAAGGATTAGACGTAATGAGCGAAAATGCTGAACGTGGTCGTGCTGGCATCACCAAGGCCTTAGGACTTCTCAAAAAGGCTTACGAAAACAAATCCCTCAGTCCGCTTCCGCAAATCTTTACAGAGTTTAAGCGCGATGAGTTAATCAACATCTACAAGGGACATGGCACAGCCAACGAAAAAGACGAAATCATCGGTACTTTAGGACGCATCAATCCCTCACAAAATTCTTATTGGAGGGAAATGAAGATGTAAGACACCCTGGGTCAAAGCAAGTTCGTTCGTGAAGCCCTGAAGGGGCAGAAACTTTATATCTTTTTCCAACATCGAATGCTTTTGCCCTTACAGGGCGTCAATACTATGGCAATCCCGTAACCCAGGGTGTCGCTTCGCTTGCCCTGGGCTATGTGCTGTTGCCCCTTCAGGGCGTCACTAACGAACGTGCTTAACCCAATCCGTTGCCAAGCATCCCCACCTCCCCACTCCATTCACACAAACAACAAAATAAGAAAATGCTTCAACATCTCACCATACAACATTATGCACTTATAGAGCATCTCGACATTGATTTTAAGTCGGGCTTCTCTGTCATTACGGGCGAAACAGGTGCTGGTAAGAGCATCATGTTAGGTGCCCTAAACCTCCTGTTAGGAGGTCGTGCCGACGCCAAGTCTATTCAAACCAACGAAAAAAAATGTATGGTTGAAGCTTCCTTCCAAATCCAGGGTTTGGGGTTGGAGGCTTTCTTTGCCGAAAACGATATTGACTACGATGTCAACGACTGCATTGTTCGACGCGAAGTCATGCAATCAGGCAAAAGCCGTGCCTTCATTAACGACACACCCGTCACTGCCAGCAAACTTAAAGAGTTAGGCAACTCGCTTATCGACATTCACTCGCAACATCAAAACCTACTTATTCGCAACGAGCACTTTTTAATCGACACGCTCGACATCATGGCAAATCAGCCCCAGTTAGTAGCAGACTATAAATGCCTCTTCAACCAATGTCGACAAGCCGAACAAGTACTTAAACAACTCGAAGAAAAAGCAGCAAAAGGACGTACCGACCAAGAGTACATGCAGTTTCAACTCACACAACTCAACGAGGCACAACTCAAGGAGGATGAGCAAGAGGAACTCGAAAGCGAGCAGCATTTACTTGAACACGCTGAAGACATCAAACTCAAATTATCTCGTGCACAAAGTTTACTCACTAACGACGAGTGCAGTGTGTCGCAAAATCTGCGCCAAGCAGCCGATGCACTCCACGAGATAGCCGACAACTTTCCACAAGCAACACAATTAGCCGAGCGTTTACAAAGTGCCCGCATCGAAATAGACGATATCGAGGCAGAAATAGACAGCAGTGGTGCACAGATTGAATACGATCCGCAACGCCTAACCTACGTAGAAGAGCGTCTCAGTCTCATCTACAATCTCGAACAACGCCACCAAGTGCAAACCGTGCAAGAGTTGCTACACATAGCTCAAACCCTACAAAGCAACATCGACGACATCGAGAATATCGACGACGACATCAAGCGTCAAACCGCAGAGGTTCAAAATCTGCGTGCAATGCGCAACCACACAGCAGCACAACTCACCCAAGCACGCAAAAAGGCAGCCACAGCTATGCAACACGAGCTTGTGGATACGCTGCAAAAGTTAGGAATGCCCAATGCCCGCATCGAACTCAACATTACCCCACGTCCCCTCCCCGACATTACAGGTGCCGATAAGGTAGTGTTCAACTTCTCGGCAAACAAAAACGTGCCTTTGCAAGACGTCAGTTCTATTGCCTCAGGTGGTGAAATTGCCCGTCTCATGTTAGCCCTCAAGCGCCTCATTGCCCAACGCACCGCATTGCCCACCATCGTGTTCGACGAAATCGATACAGGAGTTTCAGGCACCATGGCAGAGTGCATGGCACAAGTAATGAGCCAAATATCAGCACATTGCCAAGTGCTCTGCATCACCCACCTTCCGCAAATTGCCGCATTGGGCAACAACCATTTGCGCGTTTACAAAGAAGACACCGCAGGCACCACACACAGCCACATCGAAACACTCAACGAAACACAGCGCATCGAAGAAATTGCACACATGCTTTCGGGTGCCAAACTTACCGATGCCGCCATCGAAAATGCCAAAGCACTTATTCAAAGATAACCCAGTAGGCATTAGAATGGCAAGAATATGCAACCGCATAAATACTCCATTTTTCCAAATTCAATTCAAACGCCACAATGAAAAAATACATATTCACATCATTACTCTGCATGGCCACATTGCCTTGTCAACTTTCGCTGGCTGCCAATGCCAACAAAGAGGCTTATAAAGCCATGCTCAAACTCATTACCTACAACGCACAAGGGCAACAACTCGGCACAGCCAATGCCTTTTTCGTAGGCAACAGCACCCAAGTAGCCACAGCATATAGCGCACTGAAAGATGCCTATAAAGCCGAGGTCGTGGATTTTAAAGGAAACAAATACCCACTCCACCGCATTCTCGGAGCCAATTCCACCACCGATCTCGTGCTCTTCAACATTACCGAAGCACCCAAAAAGGGCTACTATTTCCACATCAGCACCACCGCCTCAAGCAAAGGGGCAAACTTGCAAATGTGGCAATACACCACAAACAAAAAAGCACTTAGCACCCCCGTCAGCATTGAGCGTGCCGAACCCTACAACAACTATACTTACTACTATACCAATATCGCAAATACCGACACCCACCTCACCTGTCCGCTCACCGACGACGAAGGAAACATCGTAGCGATTGTACAAAAAAATGTAGCAAAGGACGCCACAGGAGCATGTGCCATCGATGCACGTTTCTTCAACGACATGGGCATAAAGGTAACCGATGCCTTTAATGCCGACCTTGCCACGCTCCATCTGCCCAAGGCACTCCCCACCAACCAGCGCGACGCACTCAGCTTTCTTTATATGTATCCGCAAGCCGACTCTACACTTTTTGTCACAGCTTGTCAAGACTACGTGCAAGCCTTCCCCACACTGCCCGATGGCTATGTAGTACGCGCTAATTTCTTAGCAAGCAAGGCACAATTTGCACAAGCTGAAGCCGACTTTAACACCGCACTACAATGTGCCGCCAACTGTCAAGACACCACTGCCATGACCGCTGCCGACATCCACTATGCCTTGAGCAACCAAATTTATCGCCACATCGCCGCACAAGGCAAGGATACCCTCCAAGCCTACACCCCTTGGACACTCACCCTTGCCATTGCCGAGGCAGATAAAGCCTATGCAGCCACACCGAGCCCACTCTACTTAGTGCACAAAGGCAAATGCTACTTTGCCAAACGACAATACAAAGAAGCCTACGAAAACTTTGTCCGTGCTTGCGACGACAAAACATTTGCCTCGAGCGACACCTACTTTTGGGCAGCTCGCACACTCGAACTTGCACAAGGCGACACCCCACAAGTGTTGGCATTGCTCGACAGCTGCATTGCTCACATTCCCCAAAACTCTGGTGCCCAGTTTGCACAATACTACCTTGAGCGCTCACAACGTTTGCTCCGTGCCCAGCAATATCGCGAAGCAGTGAAAGACTATAACACCTACGAGCAACTTGTAGGTCCGCGCAATTTGAACGAACGCTTCTACTACCTTCGTGCCCAAGCCGAAGAAAAAGCACGCATGTATCAGCAAGCACTCGACGACTACAACAGCGCCATCACCCAATCTAAGCAGCCCGAGTTCTACCAAGTTGAAAAAGCAGCCTTCTTGCTCAATATTGGCGAATTTGAAGCCGCCGCTCATGCAGCCGAAAAAGTACTTCAGGTGCAACCACAAAACACCGACTGCTACAAAATTATGGGCATTGCATATGGCGAACTCAAACACAAAGCCCAAGCGCAAAAATATCTGCAAAAAGCCATCGAGTTAGGCGACGAAACCGCAGCGCCTTTCTTGAAGAAATACATCAAATAAAGCTGAATGAAACAGTTTATTATCTCCCCGTTGGTTTGCCTGCTGATGGCATTTGCCTTTGTGCTTCAAGCAAAGGCACAAAACGTGCACACGCTCAACCCCTATCTTAACGACGATGCACAAAACCGCAAAAGTGGCTTCAGCAGCGATAGCACCGAAACAACCGATGTGCCCGAGGGCATTTACGTTTGGCGCATCAACGATCGTTTCGGCGACATCAAGCCTGCCACCTACGACACCATCCCACATGGTTTTCAAAACGAGAACCAAACCGAAGGCATCAATGCGCACTACAACTTTACAGGCAACCTGGGTGCACCACGCATCAGCCGCTACTTTACCGAGCAAGGCGCCAACATGCAAAGCCACCCATTCATCTTCACCCTCCCCTACGACTTCTTTTTAAAGTCTACACAAGATTTGCTCTTCACCAACACAAAGTCGCCCTTCACCAACCTCACCTACCACTCGTGTGGCAACAAGCAAAATGGCGAAGACCGCATTAAGGCTCTTTTCTCGGTGAATGCAGGCAAAAAATTAGGACTCGGTTTCAAAGCCGACTACCTCTATGGTCGTGGTTACTACCAAGCCCAATCTACCGCCCATTTCGACGGAACGCTCTATGCCTCATACCGCGACGAAAAATACCAAATGCACACCTATTTTCAGCACACCTACCTAAAGAATCGCGAAAATGGTGGCATTGAATCCGACGATTACGTAAAGCGTCCCGAAACCTTTCCCACCCGTTACGGCACAGCCGACATGCCCATCAACCTGGATCGTGCATGGAACAAAATTGGGGGCAACCTCTTCTACCTTACCCATCGTTATAGCCTTGGTTTCCACCGCTATCGCGATGCCAAAGGTCATATCGTGCCAGCTCCCAAACCCGTGGCTAAAAGCCTGACACTCCAAGACAGCACCCTACTTGCTGCCGACACCCTTACACACAGCCCTCAACCTCGCATTCCGGGACAAGCGTCTACAGCTCAAGACCTGGCAAAATCACAGCCCGACAGCCTAAAAATTACACGCGAGTTTGTGCCCGTAAGCAGTTTCATTCACACCCTGCGCATCGACGACAACACACGCAAGTTCATGGTCAACCAAGCTAACGGCATTAACGATGCTGGCTACTTTAACGACTTCTTCTTGCCCTATGCCCGACCCGCAGACTTCACCGACTTCACCTTTGAGCGCACCCACCACATTGGCGTTGAAAACACCTTTGCCATGGAGCTACACGAAGGCATGAATCGTTGGATGAAAATGGGGCTTCGCCTATATGGCAAACACGAGTTCCATCAATTTGGCTTTCGTTTGCCAAACATTACCGACCTTACAGAAAGCACACGCTTCAACGAAAACTACATTACCCTTGGCGGACAACTTCTTTCGCAGCAAAACAAATTTATTCGCTACGATGTATTGGGCGAAGTGCGAACCACAGGAACCGATTGGGGCGAATTCAATGCTGAGGCTAATTTGCAGCTCAACATCCCCCTGAAGCGCGACTCCCTCCATTTAGACGTGAACGCCTTTGTTCGCAACGAACGACCCTCGTTCTACTACCGCCACTACATAGGTCGTAATGCCTATTGGCACAACTCCGACCTTCACAAAATGCTTCACTCGCGTATGCAAGGCGAACTCCGCTACAAAGACACTCGTCTGCGCGTTTCGCTTGAAAATGTACAGAATTACCTCTACTTTCAAGAAAAGCTCACCCCCTTTACCGGAACCGACAACATCACCTCTTACCACCACTCTGTTAGCGTGGCACAAGCCAATAAAAACTTGCAGTTGCTCGAGGTTTCGCTCATGCATCACCTGCACTTGGGCATATTCAACTGGCAAAACGAATTGACCTATCAAGCCACCACAAACAGCGACATACTCCCAGTGCCCACGTTCAATGCCTACAGCAATGTCTACCTACTCTTCCGCATTGCCAAGGTGTTGCGCACTGAGTTGGGCGTAGATGTGCGTTACTTCACACGCTACAAAGCCCCCACCTACTCCCCCATCATTGGACAATATGCTGCGCAAGATGGCGATTATGCCATAAAGTTGGGCAACTATCCCATAGTCAATGCCTACGTAAACTTTCACCTAAAGCGCACCCGTTTCTACGTCAAGGCATCACATCTCAACTACACATCAGGCGCAGGCAACCCCTTCCTTGTGCCCCACTACCCCCTCAACCGAATGACCATTCATTTCGGCATTTCGTGGAACTTTGTGAATTAGGGGTTCATAGCCGTTTCATAGAACAAGAACGCAAGTTCTATATTTTTATGACGCAAGTTTTCTTTCGAAAAGTAGGATTTTCTGCCCAAAATCTGTGGTAAAAGCGAAAGTGACAAGTGACAAGTGACACCTAAAAGTATTGATAATCAATAGCTTAGGTGTCACTTTGTCACTCGAAATTTTTCTTAAATTGCAGTTAACGAATGTAAAGGATATATTATTAAGGATTAGCCCGTTAGGTAGGGTGTTCAAAATCCATAATATTTTTCTGCATGGTTTTGAAAAAATGATATCGTAAATAGTTCATATCCAACAAGAACAAACGCAGAAAATGCCTCGATTCGTGTATTATTTTAATGGGTTACCCCGTTAGGGGTGAGATAA
>OBCL01000347.1_pt1 | contig 12362 bp, 13 predicted proteins | sample 1495931 | NCBI WGS metagenome assembly OBCL01 (sample SAMN03418275, study PRJEB22391) | human gut metagenome | biome: human-gut; feature: organic feature; material: feces | host: Homo sapiens | place: Tanzania | collected 2013-01
GTACTCGCTGCTGGAAGGCATCAGACCATTCCATCTGCATTTCCACGCAGAACTTCCTGCCTCTGACATCGGTGCAGAGTACATCAACAATGGTATTCTTGCCCCCTTCGAGTTGGGGCACAAGTTCTGTAGGCAGATACTTGATTTCTTGTATCTGCTCCTCTTCGCTGAGTGGCAGGAGGGCGTTCAGAAGGCTGATCAGTCTTTTAGGATGATTGCCGAATATCTTCTTGAACGTAAGGTCTGCCTTAGGATCTAAGTACTTCATAACCATCTGTTTTAAAATTCTCTACCGCAAAGTTACGACTTTATTTTCATATCTGCAAGAGATTCCTGTGAAAAGTTACAGAAAAAGTTAGAGATTGCGTTTTTTTATGTGACAAGACAAGGGGCTATATGCCACGATGAACAGGTGGCGTATAGATTATTATTTTTTTTCTTTTTATCCCTCACATCCCTCACGTTTTCCAATTTTAAAAAGTTAATACGCTGAAAATGAAGAATTTATTCTATATGTATAGCGTGATGGATTGACGGATTGTTTACAATATCCATCACGAATCCATCACGCATCCATCACGCTTCGCTTTCTCAGTAAAAAAGTGTCTACTGAAACCACACAGGAAAAGTCACTCCAAGGCAGTGAACAACTTTACCCAAGGCGTTGCCCAACTTTGCCCAAGGCTTTGGGCATTTGTGCCCGAAATTGTCGGTTAAAAGTACCCACGTTCTCGGGCGTCGGTGCTCACGTCCGTGGGCATGAATCCTCAGGAACGTGGGCACTTTGCTGTTATCTTATACTTCCTTCCAATCTACCAATCCCTTTCCCATATCATCCAATTCTATGGCAAGGGCGATAACTTTTCTCTTATCAGCCTTGAAAGGCTCGGCATACTGCTTGGCTTTCATCTGCTCCTCGGCAGCATCCACGCCACCGTTATTGCTCAGCTTCAGCTCCAGCACATAGATGAAGTTGGTGACTTCTACCACCATGTCAATCCTGCCCGTAGCAATCATCTTCTCTACTTCCACCCGGCAACCGATGGCATTGAAGATGGTGCTCAGAATCAGGCGGTAGCGTTCCTCCATATCCATGCTGGCAAGCTTCTTGTTGCTGTAGGGAACGTCCGCTATGAGCGCCTTCAGGCATTTCATGGCTTCGGATAGATTGCCAAGCTGAAGAGTAAGAAACAAAGCAGACTGGGTAGATTGGATATCACCATTGCTTCGCAGAGTAAGTGCAGGCAACACTGTCTCATAAAGTGCTTGCCTTACTTCTGTGTTAGGGAACCCCAGGATATAGACTCCCATCTGATAATCCTTAATGGTAAGATAACCCGACTGATAGAGAAACAATTCAGCTCCGCCGCCAGTCACATCCGATGTCTCTATGGTTTGACGGAGAATGGCGCATGGGTCAAAATTACCCAATTTGATTTCCATGTCATCCACAAACTTAGGCAGCAGCGAGGTGGCACCCGATGAAGCCCAGTAGTTCTTCAAATCAGAATCTGCCAAGGCATTGATGAGACTGAACGGATTGAAGACATCCACCATATTGCGGCGACTGAAATGATAGCCGTCATAATATGCCGTCAGATTGGCTACTGCTTCGTCGTAAGTCCAGTCTTCATATTCTGCCAATTTCTTGATTTCCGGCTTAAAATCTCGAAGCACTTCTTCCTTGGTAATACCGCAGATGGCAGCATATTCCGGCTCAAAGCTGATGTTGCTCAGATTGTTGAGCACAGAGAAGAGAGAGATTTGCGTAAACTTGGTGATGCCGGTGATGAAGACAAATTTTTCGTATTTATCCTGTGCTTTCAAGACTGCAAATACTTCTCTATAGATATCGGTACATGCTTTATGCTGTGGAGTCTTCCAGGAATGCTGCAATGGAGAGTCGTATTCGTCGATAAGAATGGCAACCTGCTGTCCGGTTTTGTTGTAAGCTGCTTCAATGATATTCTTGAATCTTACGGCTAGAGAACTATTCTGGCGCACAACTATTCCGTACTTCGTTTCAAGAGTATTGAAAATATCGTCCAAGTAGCTTTGTATACTTTCCGGCTCTGCTCCTGCCTGACTCATATCCAGTCTGATGACTGGTCTCTTTACCCATTCCGTCTCCAGCTTCATAATCTTTAATCCCTCGAAGAGTTCCTTCTTGCCCATGAAATAGGCTTCGAGCGTATCGACAAGGATGGATTTACCGAAGCGGCGTGGGCGGCTCAGGTAATTATACGTTTTATTTCTGTTGGCAAGTTGCCAGATAATATCTGTCTTGTCAACATACAGATATCCTTCCTCTCTGATTTTCTCAAAAGATTGGATGCCTACTGGCAATATTCTATTGTTTGTCTCTACCATAATTCCTAATCTGTCTTTAAAATCAACTTTTGCGCAAAGTTACGGTTTTATTTTCATATCTGCAAGAGATTTCTTATAAAATTTTCTTCAGGAATCACCATGTTTTTTCCTTTTGGTTAAAGATATATAAAAATACAGCAAATATGTGGCATTTTGAATTAAAAGTGATAATTTTGCAATCCGAAACACGGAAAGGTGCTCGAGTGGCTGAAGAGGCACGCCTGGAAAGCGTGTATTCCCCTAAAGGGAATCGGGGGTTCGAATCCCCCTCTTTCCGCTTTTTTATATATATAATAAGGTATATATGATTATGAAGAAAAATACAGCTATTGCGCGTTTCGCAATATTCATTCTCACTAGCATGTGTTCTCTGCCAATGATGGCACAGGAGGAGAACATGGGATTTCATCAGGCTCTTAAGACGAAGTTTATAGAGGGTAATGCCGGCTTTATGTCGCTCGTTGCCATCGCCCTTATCGTGGGTCTGGCGTTCTGTATCGAGAGAATCATCTATCTCAGTCTTTCGGAAATCAATGCCAAGAAACTGATGGCGGATATCGACCAGAAAGTGACGGCTGGTGATGTGGAGGGGGCGAAGGACCTCTGCCGAAACACCCGCGGACCAGTGGCTTCCATCTGCTACCAGGGACTGATGCACATCAGCGAGAGCCTCGACGACATCGAGCGATCTATCAGCGGTTATGGCACCGTGCAGGCGGCAAACCTGGAAAAGGGATGCTCCTGGATCAAGCTCTTCATCGCCATGGCACCATCGCTCGGATTCCTGGGCACGGTGATTGGTATGGTGATGTCGTTCGACCAGATTCAGCAGGCAGGCGATATCAGTCCTACCATCGTGGCTTCGGGTATGAAGGTGGCGTTGATTACTACCATCTTCGGTATCATCGTGGCGCTGATTCTGCAGGTGTTCTATAACTACATCCTCTCGAAGGTGGAGCATCTTACCAGCCAGATGGAGGAATCGGCTGTAACGTTAATGGATATTATTGCCAAGAGCAAATAATGATTGCCTAGGGCAAATAAACGAGCAAATAATCGAAGAGAGAAATGGGTAAATTTCAATTTTCAAAGTCGAAATTAAATGCGAAGCATAAGTCTGCCGAGCAGATATCACAGCAGGTGTTCTTCATTCTGATAGGCCTGGCGGTGGTAGTGTTCGCACTGTTCTTCCTGGTGGGCTACGACATGCCTTTCCTGGAGAATCCCGACTTCAATGCGCCGCTCTTTACGGATGTGCTCATCATCCTGATGTGGCTCTTCCTGATAGGAGGCGTGGGGCTGGCTGTCTATTCGATGATCAGGGATTATCGGGGCGCCAAGTCGGAGGCGGTGGTGAATGGGGTGCCTGTGCGCCGCATCTTCCGCATCACCTGGTTGGGCACTCTTGCCATCCTGGTGCTTTCCTTCCTCTTGGGAAGTTCCGATCCGATGCTGATCAATGGTGAGAACTATGCCGACTGGATATGGCTGAAGCTTTCAGATATGTTTGTCATCACCTCGCTTCTGATGCTGGTGGCAGGCATCGGCGCCGTCTGCTTTGGTGCCACCCGTTATATTCGTAAGAAAAAATAATTCAAGAAAATGCTGATTAGAAGGAAAAGTCACGAAACCCCGGGATTGAATACCACCTCAACAGCCGACATCTCGTTCATGCTGCTGATATTCTTCCTTGTCACCACATCGATGGATGTGGATAAGGGATTGCTGCGCCAGCTTCCTTCGCCTGAGCCTCAGAACAAGGAGCGACAGGAATCGGTGGTGGATAAGGAGAATCTGCTGGCTATCCGTCTTACGGCAGGAGATAGCCTGCTGGTTAACGACCGCCCGATGAAGGTGGGACAACTGAAAGATGAGGTTATCCGACTGGTGCATCGCCTGGGAAAGAAGCATCTGATTTCCGTGGAGAGCGACAGGGACGCGGATTACAATCTCTATTTCCAGATGCAGAACGAACTGATGGAGGCTTATAGCCAACTGAGAAACGAGACTTCGCAGAAGAAATATCACATGGATTATGCCCAACTGGGCAATGACCAGAAGGAGGAGGTGAGAAAGCTCTGTCCGCAGCGCATCACGGAATCGTATGCCAATGCCACAACCTATTCTGACAAGCGCATTGATGCCAATGCCGAGGAGAAAAAGGGCGATGAGGCGAAGAGGGGGGATGCTGAGGCGAAGACAAAACAGACAGAACAGCAGGAACAGAAAGGAGGCACGAAATGATGAATTTCCACAAGAAATCGCACGAGGTGCCGGGACTGAACACTTCATCCCTGCCTGATTTGATTTTCTCCGTGCTCTTCTTCTTCATGATTGTTACCCACATGCGACAGGTTACCCTGAAGGTGGAATGTCGCATGCCCGAGGGAAAGCATCTTACCAGACTGACCAAGAAGTCGGCGGTGAGCCATATCTATATCGGTAAGCCTACCAAGGACCAGCAGGGCAAGGTGGGTGCGGGGACGCAGATACAGCTGAACGATAAGTTTGCCACGGCTCCCGAGGTGATGGATTACATCAGTGCCGAGAAAAAGCGCATGTCGCCGGAAGACCAGAAACTGATGACCGTTTCCATCAAGGCCGACAGGGAGACGAAGATGGGTGTGATTACCGATGTGAAGCAGGCTTTGCGCGAGGCAAAAGCGCTAAAAATTAGCTATTCGGCGGTAGAAAAAGGGCAATAAAGTGGTCTGAAAGGAAAAATAATATTAATTTGTTGTCATTTTCTCTTAAAAAGTTGCATTTCTTAAAAAAAAGTGCTAACTTTGCACTCAAATAATAATATTGAAATGGCAAAACAAGTATTAGATTCATTAGATAGGCAGATCCTGAAGCTTATTTCTCAGGATGCCCGTATTCCATTTTTGGAAGTAGCACGCGCTTGCAATGTGAGCGGTGCAGCTATTCATCAGCGTGTGGCTAAGCTATCAAACCTAGGCATTATCAAGGGCTCGCAGTTTATCATCGATCCTGAAAAAATCGGTTATGAGACTTGTGCCTACATGGGTTTGTTCCTGAAGGAACCTGAGAAGTTCGACCAGGTAGTGGAAGAACTGAAGAAGATTCCTGAGGTAGTGGAGTGTCATTATACCACAGGTGGTTTTGATATGTTCATCAAGATTTATGCCATCAACAACCATCATCTGCTGGAGATTATCCACGATAAGTTGCAGCCTCTGGGCTTGTCTCGCAGCGAGACCATCATCTCTTTCAATGCAGCCATCAACCGTCAGTTGTCTATGAAGGACCTCAAGACGATGGCTCCTGAAGAGGAGAATGAGGAGGAAGAGGGCGAGACTTCTGCAGAATAAAGAGATTTTCTGCAGATTCTTTAAAGCTTTTGCCCTTTCAGGGCGACAGGCTTGCGTCCATGATTACCCAGGGCGATGCCCTGGGCTAGGAGCTTCTGCCCTTTCAGGGCGTGTGGGCTTACTTGCGAAAATAGAAGTTACTTTTTTAAATAGGTGAGGAATGAGAACGATAATCCGTTTTCGTTCCTCATTTCTTTTTCTATCAGTTCCCATTCTTCGGGATTGATTTCCGGAAAGAAGGCATCGGCTTGCTGCGGGGCATCATTTGCTGCGGCATTATTATTTATCTCGGTATCATCTACCACGGTGAGATAGAGCTTGCGGGCAGCAGGAAGGCTTTGGCGATAGATGCTTTCGCCGCCGATAATGAAAGTTTCTCCGAACTCTCCTTCTGCAGCCTTTAATGCCGCTTCCAGATTAGGATATACTTCGCAGCCCTCCATCTCTTTCATTCTTCGGGAAACAACGATGTTCCGGCGATGGGGCAGGGCACCATTGGGGAGCGACTCATAGGTTTTGCGGCCCATGATGATGGTATGTCCCGTGGTGAGTTCGCGGAAGCGGGTTAAATCGGATTTAATATGATAGAGCAACCGGTTCTGATAGCCGATTGCTCTATTGGTTTGCGATATGCAGGCGATGATGCTGAGCATAAACTATAAACTATTAACTATAAACTATTAACTATAATTACTTTCTCCGGCACGTGGGAACTCTTGATTTTCCACTCTTGCGGATAGAGGTTGTTGGCACGGTTGCCGATGTTCTTTTCCCAGCCCAATGGCACTCCCTGATAGGTGACCAATACATATTTTTTAGGAGAATCCACATGCAGGTTGACAGCTTCCTTGCGCAGATAGCGGATGGCATCTTCGTACGAAAGGTCCTCCTGCGGGAAGGCATCTTGGTTGAGCATGGTGGAGAGGGCGAGACACTGGTCGGGGATGAGTCCCTTGCCCTTGTCGGTTCCCAGTTTGATGCCCGCATGAATCACCTTCAGACTGTTCTTAGCCTGTTCGTAGATATATTGCCATCTTTGCGGAATGGCATAGACATCGCCTTCGTCTGTCTTCTGATAGTCGTAGCCCATGCCATATTCGCCTTCCTCCAGCGCATCGCTGGTGCTGCGAATCCAGTTGCCGGGAATCATCGTCAACACATTCTTGTTGTTCTTTCCTGCTTTTCCTGCGTTGTTCTTGTTTCCCTTTCCTGCTTTTCCCTTCTGGTCGGCATTCATTCCCTTCTTGGCTTTTCCCTTCTTTCTGTCTTTTTCTGCTTTGGCAGCATAGCTCAGGAGCACGTTTTCCTCTTCTTCGCCTTCCTTGCGGAGTACGGCGAGGAAGATGCCTTCGCCTCGGGTCTTGCCTGGGAGGAAGCGATAGACGGGGATGTTGGAACCGATGAGATTGCCCGTGATGTTCCAGGAATCATCGATGCCGGTTAAGGCTACAGGCTCAGCACCCAGTTCCTCGCAAATCCATGCGATGTTCTCCTCGTCTTCGTGGGCATTGAAGGTGCAGGTGGAGTAGATGAGGATGCCGCCCGGTTTCAGACTGCCCCAGATGTCGCTCACGATTTCGCGCTGCAGATGCCAGCAGTTGTCCACATTCTGCAGGCTCCATTCTGCGATGGCTCCATCGTCCTTGCGGAACATGCCTTCGCCCGAGCAAGGCACATCGGTGAGAATCACGTCGAACAGAAGCTTCGACTTCTTGTAGTCACGTGGATAATTGTTGGTGACAATCATGTCGGGATGACCGAATTTCTGAATGTTCTCGGCAAGAATCTGCGAACGGGTGCGCATCGGTTCGTTGCTGAAGAGCAGACTGCCTTCTGGCAGCGCAGCACGCACGGCTGTGGATTTGCCGCCAGGAGCCGCACAGAGGTCGAGCATCATCACGGGTTCGTGAACCAGCTGGCGAATCACCAAATCCACAAACATGGATGAGGCTTCCTGCACGTAATATTTTCCGGCATGGAGCCATGGGTCGAAGGTGAAGTTGGGACGAGTAGAGAGGTATCTGCCCGTGGAAGGACACCAAGGGATAGGTTCGCCCATCACTTTCTGCTCTCCCTCTTTTTGAGAATTAACATCCTCTCCCTCCTTGCATTTAAAAGGATTGAGTCGGATGCTGGTAGGCGCTTCGCCCTCTGTGATGCCCTGTTCCAGCTGCTGGTACAATTCCTCGCCCATCAGATCAAGGGTATATTTTCTGAAATCTTCTGGTAAAATCTTAGTCATCTATTATATATAATAATGTGTAAATATCTATTTGAAGAGTATAAATAAGCCCCAAAAAGAGCAAAAGTATCTCTAATCCTTTGCAAAAATAAGAAAAATTTCGTTTCTTTGCAACTAAATCGGGAAGAGATGCGTCTAAGACATAGGAAAATTAATAAAAAATAAGGTAAAACCATAAAAATATTGATAGATATGAAGAAAGCAATATTAGCATTGGCGCTCGTTATGAGCATGGGAGCTACGCAGGTGTCTTGGGCGTCGGCTGCTCCGAAACATCGTTATCATCCTACTACGCAGCAGGTGGATCAGCAGAATCAGCAGGATCAGCAGAATCCGCAGGAAAAGGCGACAGATGGGAAGACTGCTTCGGCTGACCAGAAAGCTTCTGCCCAGGATGACGGGGCGCTGGAGGCTTACTCGGATACCACCAGTACGGATACTGCCAGCTATGATGATTTCGACAATGATGATAATCGTGCTTATCATTCCAAGTATAGCCTTGGAAATTACGATGACCCGTTCGATTTCATCGGTTCGGTGTTCGGCAGCGGCATGCTGAGTGCGATGGTCATCTTCTGCATCATCTTCGGATTGCTATTTGTCTTTGCTCCGCTGATTATTTTCATCCTGCTTATCAGATATCTGGTTCGACGCCATAACGACCGGATGAAACTGGCTGAGATGGCGATGGAGAAGGGTATCAATGTTCCAGAATGCGACCGTCCGATAGACAAGCAGAGCGATGAATATCTGGTAAAACGGGGCTTGAGAAATGCTTTCCTGGGAGCCGGACTGTGCGCTATGTTCTCGTTGTGGGATGTGGATTTCCTTGCCGGCATCGGAGCCTTGATTGTCTTCTATGGATTGGGACAGACCCTGATAGGTTCGCTTCCTGCCATCAAGGACTGGTGGAAGAATCGTCATGGCAACCAGGGCACGGGGTTTAACGGAACTCCGGTGTAGAATTCGTCAGCATAAAATAATAAGGTGGTCTCTCTTGGAATGAAATATTCTTGGGATGCCATTTGGAAAGAAAGAATAATTATTAGTTAATATTAAAGTGGAAAAGTTATCCGATATTTCTCTCGTCACGAAGGTGGTGATGCTTCACGACCGCAAGTCGTTCGACTTGCTGGTCAAGAAGTATCAATCACCTATTCGTGGGTTTTTCCTGCGTCAGACGCTGGGGGATGTGCAGCTGAGTGACGACTTGGCGCAGGATACCTTTGTGAAGGCCTATACCCACCTGTCTGGTTTCAAGGGTACGGCGCAGTTCTCCACTTGGCTTTACCGCATCGCCTATAACGTGTGGTATGATTACAACCGCAGTCATAAGGAGACGCAGGATATTGATACGCCGGCGGTAGCCCGGCAGAATGCGCAGGGCGTGAATAGCGGATTGAAGATGGATTTGTTCAATGCCCTGCAGATATTGAGCGAGAATGAACGTACATGCATCACGCTGCAGCTGATGGATGGACTCTCTATAGATAAGATTGCAGAGGTGACGGGGATGGCGCTAGGTACCATCAAGTCGCATCTCTCGCGTGGAAAACAGAAACTTGCAAGTTACTTAAAGCATAATGGTTATGACCGATAAAAAGAATGATAATATACAGGGCATGGGTGTTGACCTGCAGAGTGCTTCAGACGAGGAACTCTTGCAGGCATTCTTTGCCGATAACAAGATGGCTGAGATTCCTGACGATGGTTTTTCAGACAGGGTGATGCAGGCTTTGCCGGCTATGGAAACGGAACAGTCGTTGCTGGAATTCCACATTGCGTTGGCGAAGCGCCATCGCCTGGAACATCTGTGGACGGCGGTGTGCGTGGCGATAGGAGTGATTGCTGCCGTGCTCTGTCAGGGCTGGGAGCAGATTCAGGGCTGGCTCTATGGCATGAAGATTGATTTCCTGCTTACGGGTTCCCGTGCCCTCAGACATGGTGTGGATTCTTTCGGAAATTCGCAGAATCTCTGGATGATGCTGGCAGGCATCGTTGTCCTCATCATGGTGTGGGGATATAATGAACTGGCGGATGCTAGGGAATAGATAAGTCACGGAATATTTAGCCTTAAGGGAAAATAAATTTAGCCTTAAGGGAAAATAAATTTAGCCTTAAGGAAAAATAAATTTAGCCTTAAGGGAAAAAATAAGAGGGGGTGTGTCATGGACTTATGACACACCCTCTCCAAACTTCAGCACATTCTTTTTTATTCCAAATCAAATTCGAAATCGAAGCCGTTTCCTTCGGATTCCTCCTCCTTCTTTGGCTTCGGTTTTGGAGGATTCTTCAGATTACCCTTCTCATCAAACATATTATAGGTGGTGCGGAGCACGATGAACTCGGTGCGGCGGTTGATCTGGTTGCAGATTTCCTGATGCTCCTTGCTCTGCTTCAGGATAAACTCCTGGGTAAGCTCATCGCCCTCCTTGAGCCAAGGATATTTCTCGGTCAGTTTCTTGCGAACCTTCTTTGGTCGCTCCTTGCCATATCCCACAGGGGTAAGGCGCTCCTTCTCGATGCCGTGGGCTATCAGATAGTTGACCACCGACTGCGCACGGCGCTGAGACAATCGCTTGTTGTATTCGGCATTGCCCTTGTAGTCGCAATGCGCACTCAGTTCGATAGTAACGTTAGGATTCTCCTTGAGCAGTCCCACCAGTTCGTCGAGCGACTTGGTGCTGGCTGGCGTCAGCGTAGCCTTGTCGAAATCGTAGAAGATGTTGTCGATGAGCACTGGGGCGGTGATGGAAGCCAACGGGAACTGGAGTACGTACTCTTTGCTTTCCTTCGCCGAATCCACGCGCAGCTCCTCCTTGTGGTTGAGGAATCCCTTGCAGGACGCCATCACCAGATAATCAACCTTGGTGTTGATAGGCATGGTGAAGGAACCGTCGCTCTTCACCGGCAACTTCTTGTAGGTTCCGTCGTTGCCCACCACCGTAACCTGGGCGGCAGGCAATTCGTAGCCATCCATCTCATAGACCCAACCCTTCATGGTGGTAACAATCTCCGGATTCTCGAAGGAATAGATGTGGTCGTAGCCGCGTCCATCCTTTCTGTTGGAAGAGAAGAAACCGCGGTTGTGCGGACCTTCGAAGGTCATTCCGAAATCATCGGCTTCGGAATTCAGCGGATAACCGGGATGGGTTACCTTGTATTGCTTGGTTTTCTTATCCACCTTGGCGATGTAGACGTCGAGACCGCCCATTCCTACATGACCATTGCTGCTGAAATAGAGGTCGCCGTTAGGACGGAAGGTTGGGAACATCTCGTCGCCCGGGGTATTGATGGGTTCGCCGAGGTTTTCCACACCACCCAGTCCGGCTGCGGTGATGCGCACACGCCAGATGTCGTATCCGCCCACGCCGCCCGGCATATCTGATACGAAATAGAGCCATTCGCCATCCGGACTGATAGCCGGGTGGGCGTAGGTGCTCAGGGTATCCTTGGTGAGTTCCAGCGGATTAGGCTTTCCCCATGCTGCATCCGATCGGCTGGAAGTAACGATTTGGGCGAATCGGGGAGCAGAGGCATCGGTGACGCATTGCGTGAGATACATCTCCCTGCCATCGGGAGCGAAGCAGCAGGCTCCCTCGTCGTAGGCGGTGTTGAGGCCCGAGGCGATGGCTTCCGGTTTGCTCCATTTTCCCTTGTCATCCTTTTCAGAAAGGAAGATGTCGCCTGCCTTGGTGCCGGTGATTCCGCTGAGTTCATCGCCCTGCGCCTCGTTGCGGGTAGAGGTGAAATAGAGCTGGTCGGCCTCATCGCCCAGAAGCATCGGCGAATAATCGTCTCTTCGGGAGTTGAACACATCCATCTTCTTCACCTTATATCGGCTTCCTTCCTTCTTCCAGGTAGGGGCGAGCTGTGCCGATTTCAAACCGTTTCGGGCGAGCACATTGTCGGGAAGCGAATCAACGAGGATTCTGAATTCCTTTTCCGCCTGCTTGTAGTCTCCGTTTTTCAGGAGCAGACGGGCGTAAGCCAGGCGGTCGTCGATGGAAGCCTGGTTGTAGCGGATGGCGTTGCGATAGGCGGCAATCGCCTTGGGGGTGGAGTTGATCTTGTCGTAGCAGCGCGCCATCTTCAGGGCTATCTTGCCACGGCTGGCACGCTCCTTGGAAGGCGTCTTGGTGTAAGCCTGCTTAAACTGGTCGGCAGCATCGTAGTATTCGCCTAAAGCCAGGAACTTCTCTCCCTTCTTCAGGTTCTTGTCGATGCCGCAACTCATCAGGAGGAGGCAACAGACGGCTGTTATGATTTGATAAAATCTTATTTGCTTCATAATGGAACAACTTAATTATTTTACAGAACTTTCGCAAGTAGCATCCTGCCGTCCCTCGATGTCAGACCTCTTGGTTCTCACTTACCGTCCCCGAAATTCGCAGAATGTAAATCCTACTCAGCAGGTT
>OBCL01000348.1_pt1 | contig 12345 bp, 6 predicted proteins | sample 1495931 | NCBI WGS metagenome assembly OBCL01 (sample SAMN03418275, study PRJEB22391) | human gut metagenome | biome: human-gut; feature: organic feature; material: feces | host: Homo sapiens | place: Tanzania | collected 2013-01
TGGTCGCAGCAACGAGCTAATAGCGAAGTGAGCATGCAATGCTCACAAAATCCGTAAAATCCGTCATCTCCGTGGTGCTAAAGCGCGTTGCATGAGCGAAAGAATCCGTGCAATCGGTGCGATCCGTGTGCTATAATATCAGAATGGTTCCACCGGACAGCAATAATAGTAATAAAGCACCTTCGCAGAAATGCGAAGGTGCTTTATCATGGTACGCTCGGCAGGAGCATTGTCTAACGGGTGAAAGTCCTGAGAAAGCCCTAATAGGGGGGCTTCACCTATTTTCATCTCACCTTTATCTTCACCGTTTCCTCCATTCTATCTTCCGTGGTCGCCTTTACAATATATAGCCCCGTAGCCACTTGCTTATGCCATGTTGTGGCATTGATGCCAGAGGCAGAAGTAAGGAGCTTGCCATCGATGGAGTAGATGCTCACAGAGGTAAGTTTGCTGCCCAGAGAGGTTACCATGATAGTGCCACTCTGAGGCGAGAAACAGCGTATTTGGTTACCGTTGCCAAGGCTTGCGGTGTTGTAGATGGCGGTAGTGATATAATATCTGCCATGCTCGTTGGCAGCAATCTCTAAGGCATGGTCGGCTGGGGTATAGGTGCCTGTTTTGGCGTCGAGAATATAGAGTGGGGTGTCGAGATATTTATTTGCCTCCAACTCCACAGCCACCATCTTATTTTCCTTTGCAATCACTCCAAAAGGCAATATTCCGATATTGGGCAATGCATTGAGCGCAGCTGCCTGAGTGCCAGCTATGGTGTAAACCTGCGGAATATCCTCCAACTCGGTGTTGTTGAGCAGCTCTATATCCTCGTCGTTGCAGAAGTCTTCGTTGGCATTTTCTTTCACTATGACCTTGGCAGTAGCCATTTTTTTGCCACCCTTAATAACATTGATGTTCATTTTTGCCTTCGTCTCGGCTATTCTTCCTCCACCCGCCTTCCAACGGTCTGTGGTCATGAGTAGGGTAAAAGTTGCATAGCTTATGCTTTCGTCTGCTTTAACCTTTACGAAGAAAGCCTGCATAGGCTCAATCAGCAAATCTTCTTTACGATTGTATGTACCTTCTTTAATGAGATACGCTTTAAGCACACCATCTTGAATAGTCCATACTTTTCGTTCAAACTTTGGGTTACCATTGAGGAAGCTATACATACTCAGCGTTGCTGTATACGGATTACCAACCATATAATAGCAGTTCTTGCTATGTGTATTTGTGGTTAACTGCTGATTTACAGTTCCCAATTCATTCGCCGCAGTAACAGAAGCCACATTAAACTTATATATATCCGTTTTATCCACCGGAACTACCTTGATAAATTTGCCATCTGAATTGTATGGATTGTTATCAACATCAGTATAGAAATATTCTTTATCCTCCTTTGGTAAACGGAAAAGCCACGTTGGTGTTACATCTTTATAATCGTCACCAGCTTTAATGGCAAATCCTCTGCCATCGGCATACTTCTCGTCCAGCTTGTTGAACACATGACTCCAATATAGCGACTCGATATTCATTGCGCCATCTGTTATTGTATCAATGCGATTATAACCATTATGATAGTCATCGGCATTATAGCCCGTTATACCATTGATTACCTGTTCGCCGTTGCTGTCCCAATTGCGCTGGTATACTGGTGCTTCCACACGGTTGTTATTTGTAAGGGCATCATACTCCATGCGTGTGAAAGCTTCCTTGCATTCTCTACCACGCGACCCATACGTGGAATTGTTTTTAACCGGCACAAAGAAGTCGCCTGCATACGTATCCTTCAAAGGCGATGAAATGATATTCCATTTATTTTGAGTCATCTCCTTTTCTACGTAAGCCTTATTATACACAAGGTAAGCTTGATTGAGTAATTCAGCTTGTGGCTTGAAGTATATTTCATCACAAATATTGCCCTTGAACGTTTCACAAGTAAACCAACCTTCGCCTGTGTCAGAATGGTCGTTTGTGTTATAGTTCCATGTTGTTAGCATATCGTAAGCAATAGCCGCTGTAGCCTCCTCGCCCTTATAGTTAGTAAGCTTAAGGGCGATGTTGTTTCCTTCGCGGTATACGATATTGCCGAGTGCGGGATACACCTTGCCCGTTTGGTCAGGTATAGTAACCTTAGAGAATTTCATTGGCGTGTATGCCTGATTACTGTTTAGCTTGTCGTAAATTCCTGTACCATAGTCAGTATAGTCAGTTTTATACAATTCAGCCGCAGTAGACCGTTTCCAGTTCAGGTCGTTGTTCCAGTTTGCATTAAGTCTGTTGGCAAGTGTGGAATTCCACGTCAGATATTCTGGCACCACCTTGAATGTGATGAAAACTTCTCCTGGACACGACATTGTAGACCCCGCGACATCTTGTTCGTACGAGAAGTTCAGCTCATACCAATAGCCTTCGTGTAGAATATCCGAAGCATTGTCGTTGTCGAAGAGTAAACTTATATAGCCTTTACCTCCTGTCAGCGAAGTTCCCTCAAGAGTTGTTTCCTTTAGTTTGCCTACAATCTGCTTTGTAGTAGAACCAAGGTTGAATGTTGGATCGTTTGAATCGGCAACAAACACATTTGAGCCATTCTGAAACTTAATCTTAGCCGCATCTTCAAGGTTTGCTACAGGCAATCTCAGTTCCTTTCCTGCTGCCAGCATAGCCTTTATTTGCGGCAAGCCTATACGCACGCTGCGGTCGTCTGTAGGGTAAGCAACACTTGCATCACCCATAGTAAGTTTCGGACCGTCTTTGACTATACGCAGAGTAAAGTACATAGGGTCGGGGCAGATTTCGTATTTTATTGTACCCTCTGTAAATGTTGTTGTTACAGGGATTGCAGCCACCTTGTATACCCCAGTCTTTTCTGAGTTATACTGGTAGTCGTCAAGATTGTTGCTTGCCGAAAGCAGCAACTGCCCGTTGTCCACATACTTCTTCAATAGTGCATAGCCAGTTGGATTTATGCTTTTATATTCCGCAGCCAGACCATTCACTTCGGTAAACTCAGCGCTGTCGCGATATTTAGCCAGCGTTTCTTGCAACTCGGGGATGGATGCAAAATTGTTCTCCTTGTCTGGCTCGCTGAAGAACCAGTCTAATTTAACCTTATGCAATGTAATTGTACCACCATTCACTACGTCGGTAGTCACCAACTTTCCGCTAATGTTAACGTTAGGCTTATTAGATCCATCGCACGACACACGTACCGTTGATACGGTATTTCCGGTAGCGTCCGAAACAGTAAACTTTTGCTGTACAAACTCAAAGTCCTCACTATACGAAGAGCAAGCATCAGTGGGTTTACCCCATTCATCAGGCTTGTCTGGATCGTCTTCGTTAGGAATAGCTACCGAAATGTAATATTTAGTACCAAAAGCCAAGTTGAAATGGCGATAGGCAAGCAACAGCAGTATATGCCCGTCCACGTCCTTTGTAAACATTGGCGAATCGGTGCTGCCTCCTGCTGCATAGCTTGGCAGCATTTTGCTTGCGTTGTATTCAGCAGGCACTTCTGCCACACCATATTCATCAGCTTTTCCGTCGCCATCATAGTCGATACCTGCAATAGGATTGCCCTCCAAGTCGCATATACGGTAAAACAACTTTGAAGCCACTCCCACACCTACAACAGCCTGTATGTTCTCGTAGTGAGAGGCTATCATTAGCTTAACGTCATCGGTATTGCCCGAACCTTTGAGCTGACTTGGACACACTGCTTTGTTCTGTATCACGTCTATCTTGGCATGCTGTATATATAGTCGCAAGTCGTCAATAGCATAGTCGGCACCATTGGTGTTGTCGCACATATTGTCCACTACAATACGGAAGTCGGAATAGTTTTCCACTCCTGCCTTCTTTCGTATCACCAGTCGGCTATACACCTGGAACCACTTGCCCTGTTGTATGCCGCCTGCAGTATTGTTGGCAAGGTCGCCCGAGCTAAACGACGACAGCAATCGTTGATAGGTCACCTTGCCCTGCTCGTCCTTTATGATGCCATATAGTTTGAACATCAACTGAGGTTGTGTCTTTCCAGACGTAAAGTCTGCCACTGCTCCTGCAAAGATAAGACGCGCTCCCGAACACAAGTCGGCCTTGAAGTCGATAGTTGCAATCTGTCGGCTCTCATCCGAAGCATCTACATACAAGAAGTATCCATACTGCTTGCCGCCCGTAAGCTCATAGGTGCGGTCGTAAAGTACTTCAGAAGCCCACCATTGGTACATCTTTTTTCCACCAGCACTCTCTTGGTTCGCGTCCGACACACCCGGCACGTTCGCACTCTTGTACAATCCATACTCGCCGTGTATAACACCATAACCATCAGGCCAACTTAGGTCGCGCAGTTGTGGATAAGCGTAACAATACGCACGTTTGTCCCATTGTGAAGACAGCGTAGAGATGTTGTTAGCTGCTGTAGGTGCGTCCAATGTCAGCGTATTATTGTCATCGTCAAACGATATAGGCTTTGTAGCTTGCTGATAGTGGGTGTTGAGGTAGTCATAAGTGCGGTCGTTATCGCCATCAGCAAAAATCTGCTCACGCGTCTTTGGATAAGTATTATTATACAATATCTCGTAATTGGCTATCGGAGCCATGTCGTTGCCATTCTTGGCATAGCACACAATATACACCACATCTCCAAAAGTAATGGTTGGTTCTGAAGTTTTCTTTCCGTCCAATGTCCACCACCCAGTACTATTTGTCATAATGGTATTCATGCTTGTAGCCGACCATATCTGATAATTCTCATTAGCATCTCTTGCCAGAATGGTATATTTAGTCTTGGTCTTATCATAAGCACGCCATTGATAACGCGTAGCCTGCACCATTTTGGCCTTATCAAAGTCGGCACGTTTTATCAGATGTGCATCATCTGCTGCATATACGTGATGATTGGTTTCCTTAAGGGGATAAAAATAGTAGTTGCTTGGCAACATATTTACACGTATTGCCATTGAGGAATTCGCGTCTTTAGCACCAAATAATATTTGGCGGTTGTCCTCAATCGTCAAGTCGGAGTTAGCCGCACGCTTGTCTGTCGGAAACGCATTGACAATATTCTCTGCTATACTCTTTGCCGATCTTATGTGGAAGATATATCGTATTTGCAGTGTAGGCTCACGCTGGAAGTATCGTTCTTTGAAGAGGCCACCAGCCTCAAAGGGTTCAAAGTCGATATATTTACTCACATCACATGCTATTTCCTCTCCTTCCCAATTAGCGTTTGCCGCCTCGGTTGGTGCTTTATACTTTACACCCTGTCTTATTCTACTCGGTCCATACTTTTCACCACTTATAGACTTTTTCCAAGCAAACAGACCACGCACATTGTTAGCAGCATCGCTTACCTCTTCCAAATAGCTATAAGTGTTGTTGTATTCTGAGAGCCTGCTGCTTTTCATGTCTGTCTTATAGTCATACCATCTGATGTAGCCCTTTGGCTCGTTTGAGCGATTCTGCCGTGCACCGTCCGTTGTATATCCTTCAAACGGCAATAGCAAGTCTACAGCCTTTCCCGGCTCTACATAATAGGTATATTCATACTCATGCACCTGCTGCATCATCTGTCCATAAGGATTGGCCTGAAGCGGTCTGCCAGTCACGCCCTCCCAATGTTTGAACACACTCTGTTGTGCATGAATGGTGGTGGTGGCACAGCATGCCAACACCATAAGGCATAAATATATGTATTTGTATTTGTTCATAATACACTACTCTTTTATAATTTCCACTTTATACGGAATGTCATACCCTAACTGATTGATACCTATCAGCACCTTGTGTATGGCATATCCATTGCGGTTGCCAATTACGCCCTCTATGGTGTGTCGCGATGGCACTGGCGTGGGCATACGGTCGTATATACATACCCCATCGCCGTCGGGTTGCAACGTCAATGTCTGCCAACCGGCAAACACCCAACCGCCTTCAGTATCGGCTCCTGGTTTGAGTTCTACACCATCGCTTATGCGCACTACATAGGGTATGAGATGGAACTCGCCGTAACTCTTAAATCTTACGGTAAGCATCTCGTCGTTCTGTTCAACAGTAGGCAGCACACCAATGGGGGTAAACTGCTCTACCTTGAATCTTACACGATAGTCGTTTAGCTTTATTGGTATCTCAAGATAGTCGTTACGCGATATTGTGTTCCAGTTTGACAGTGCACCACGATGGTTCATTGTGGCATGGTCGGTCTTAACGCTCACTACAAAGTAGTTTGGCATTCGAGCTATCGACTCATTGACGTAGAAACTTATTATCGTCGGTGTCGTAGTATTTGCCTTTACCACCACTTCAGGGTTGAGATTTATAGTAAACGTCTCTTTCGCTGCCGAAGCATTGATATGTGGTTCAACAGCTGTGCCATTGTCCTTGCCAGGCAGCAGATACAGATTGTTAGCCTCGTTCTTGGTAATATCTGTAAGCGCCACTTTCTTTAGCGTGATGTCGTTTGGCGTGTCGTTGGTTATCTTCAGCTTCACCTTAGCCACCATTCTTATCACTTCGAGATCGACATCCGAAGTGTTCTTCTTTATCTCTATGGTCTGCTTGTTGCTCATAGGTATGCCGCCAGGAAAGTTGGCTGCCGTAAGCACATTGCCATTTACGGTATATAGCTTATTGTCGAAGTCGGCAGGGAGCGGCGTATTAGATGTAGAATAGTCGATATTCGGGTCGAGCCCCACAGCCTCAGGTTTGATATTTGCGAAAGAATAGAATGTAGTTTCGCCTGGTTCAATCTTAGCCGTAAGCGTGCCCACCCAGCTCTTCTCTTCAGCATAATCTTCGCTAACAAGCAGATGTTTGATGATGCCATGCTGTACAACGATGGTGAAGCAGTTGTTCATCATCTCGCCTTTTTCGGCATTGGCGTCGGTCCATTCCAGCGAACCGCTACTACGTGATGCAGCGCTTCCTGTCGGGGTTGAAATATTTATGCGCACAGTTACAGGCTCGCTATCAATTGTCAGCTCGGTAGTAGGGTCTGACGAGCAACAACATAGAGCAAGTGATGCAATGAGCGAGACTATCAAAAGCGATATTTTCTTCATATATTATGTCACTTTTAGTGGTACGGTACTGATTTACCTGTTAACCCGTTAACTTGTCAACTTGTTTGCTAATACTGCCAACGCGTTTACATTATTATTTCTTCGTCGTATTCTCGCTTGTTCCATCTTCTTACGTGCAGGTTTACGATGAGCTTTCCGCCCTCTTTGTAAACCATGAATGTATAGAAGTGGTTGCGCTGTATATCGTACGGCGTGCCTGTAGGTTCTCCGGCTGTGTCGTAGTTGCGAAAATACAGGGTATATGTACCTTCGTGTTTGCCGTTTCTGTTCAGGTTAATTGTTATAGTAGCAGGTGTGGCACCACTACTGGTATTGTCGTATTCAGGTATATATGTCGCTCTCTCCTCCACCAAGTCAATACTTGCCTCCCTGCTGTCAAACACATGCAGCGAATTGTTGAAGCGTATATCCTGCGTTCTGTCAGCCAGCTTATAGTTGTTGGGCAGACAGTAGCCTTTGGTGTTATAGTTGTTGATGTGCATACTGCCTATAGAGTAGCCGTACAACGGCATATCCGAGCGCATACCAACTCTCACCTTGGCCATAGCTCTTAGCAAATATATTGGCTCTGTCATATCTGTTTGTGTGCCGAGGGTTAGTGCGGGCAGCGAAGCCACACCCCACATTGGTATATATTTTCGTGTGCCCGTATCAAGGTTGTATGTCAAGTTGGGTAGTGAAATGGTGCTATGTTTTGAAACGTTGCAGTTAGCCACAATCATTATCTTCTTAGCCTTGGCAATATTGTCTTTAGCATTCTTCCACACTCCGGTTATGGCATATTTATTGCCCGAAGGGTCGCTCGTTGGTACAATCTTTATCGTCTCCACATCGCCGATGATGTTGCCCCCTTTGTCGCAGATGGCTATATACAAATCGTCTGGGTTAATCATATTTTCCTTTTCAATGCCTGGCAGCGGGTGATCGTAGTCGTCCCACCCCTCGTTGGCGGCACGAGTTGTCCTGACATCTGCCACCGCCAGCGTAAAGGCTACACGCACATCGTCCATGCTGATAGCGTCTTCTGCGTTGCTATCAGAACAAGCTGCCATTACCAAGCATAGCATTATGCCGACAACCGCTATAAGGGTAATATGTTTAATATGATATAACATCAAGTATTACACTGTTATTTAGAATGATAAAGTATCGTATTCTATATCTCCATTCTTATTTCTCTACATTTCAGTATTTTGCAGCACCACTCGCCAAGAGTTTATGTATATATTGGCGTTTAGCCAATTTAAGCGGTCATCTACAAAGAAGATGAAGTTATAGTCGTCCTGCCGGTCTAAGTATTCTTGGTCAGTCATCGCCTTGTTGTAGTTTCCTTTCACAAGCAATGCATAGTCTATGAGAGGTATGTTGAACACCATTTTCCCGTTGTTTGTATTATAAACCTTAAGTCGTGGGTGTTTTGTAGCAAACAGTCTGTTTACGGTCATCTCAGCCACTACTGCCGACACCTGTGTTTCGTTTTCGTTCACGGCTCTAACGCTACCGTCGTATTGCGCCCATGGGCGATAAGTTATCGAGTCGTCCATTACGGGTGTGTTGTCGTAGGCAAGCCAACCGTTATCGTCGTCTATCTTGAAGTCAAAGTCGCTGGCTTTTAGTCTCTTGCCAGATGTGTTTTGTATCACCACTTTGACGTTGTTTGTATTCTTAGTTAGTGGCACCGTTATGGTTTTTGTTCCATAGTCTTCCATACGCAGGTCTACATTTTTAGAGTATCCGTGGTATAGGGCTGTCAGGTCGTGCTGTATGTCTCTGGTTGTTCTGTTAATCTTACAATCGAGTTTGGCGATGTCGTTTGTTGCATCGCCGCTTGTTGTGTATATGTATGAGTTTGGCTGTCGTTCTTCGCCTTCTGCCCATACATGCAGGGTGTATATGCCTGGTTTGATATCGAGCTTCATATAGCCTCCAGCGGCAGCTATATTGCTCACTTCCTCAGTCTTATTGAATACCAGGTCGCCATTTGTATTATAGGCATGCAGGGTCACCGTCTTCACTGGTGAGTTGAAGATGTCTATAAAATCCATGTTCATATCGTAGCAGAACCTTACTCCCAAGTCTTTTTTACAGCCGTCCATGTCATCGTGCATCATAGAGCAAGAAGATATGGCTAATGACGATATAAGAGCGAGAGTTATCTTGTTTGTAGTGTTCAAGATAGACCTTAAGTATCTCATATAAGCAGAATGTAATGTGTATGTACTATTGTTTCTTTGATACCTTATGTTATAGTTGGTACGACACAGAGCCGTACCAACTATGTGTATAGAGATATATTGTGCTTACGCGTTGGCGGAATTAGTAAACAAGTTGAATAGTTAACGGGATAACAGGTAAGTTTGCCAAGCTTTTTAAGCTTCTTACCATTCTGACGTAGTGTATTGCATACTTACTTGTCAACTCGTTAACCTGTTAACCTGTCAACCCGTTAACTTGAAATTCCGCCAACGGGTAATGCTTAGTTACCAAGACTTGCGCTTTGGGTTACCACGCGCCACTGCAGTACCTGAACGCGTGCTGCAAGGTAGGTGTCTTGGTATGTAGGCACAGCAGGAACAACCACCTTGGCGGGGTCGTATACAGGTGTGCCAAAGCCTTTGATACCTGACAAGGTAATCTTGTAGAAGTGGTTGCGCACAATACCATATTCGGCAAGTTTGCCAGTATCTCCAAGGTGCTTGATAGGAACGTAGTAGTAAGCTCTACCGTCCTTTCTGATTTCAGCCTTATCTGCCTCAATGGCTGCCAATACATCAGCCTTACCTACTTCTGTGAAAGAAGGAGTGGTGCCTGTAGTTGTCTTGGTGTAATACTTTTTAGTACCAGTAGCGTCGTTTGCCAATGTCGGAGTTACGAGATATTGTTGCGTAGTAGCATCAGGATCCTTAAAGTTGATGTCATCTTTTGAAAGCTGAGTATAAGTTGTGCCATCAGTACTTGTATAATACTGCGAGAATGTCAATGCCACCTGCCTCTTAAGATTGTCAATTCCAAGAATAGACACACCATTATATCTACAAATTTCGGCATAGTGCCAGTTGTTGCTGGCATCTTTGTATCTAAGAGTGGCTGCAACTGCCAACTTTGTCAGATCGTTGTTTTTCAAATCAGTGACTTTACTTTCAGGCGTGTTAGGCAATGTGTACAATACGTCCCGCATCTTGGCATTCAATTGGTTAAACGTAGGATTAACAGGCGGATTGGCGCCCATGCCTGCATCAAATCCAACTGATTTTTCCCAGAAACAACGGTGATAGTCGGAAGTTGTCCAAGGAGTAAAACCTAAAGTTCCATCGGCCCATGTCTTATTTACCTGCTTTTCTACCTCAGCCTTGCCATTCTCATTTGCCAGGCCCCAGCCTTCGATAACAGCATAAACATCATAATCACCGGTTTTTCCAACAGCAGTTTTTGTACCATATTTGTCGGCAGCCCAATTCGTACCGTTGCCAAGTTCAAAGGCTGCATTGTCAACATCGGCAGTAACCTTAGCCACAACACGCTCTACATAGATGTCTACAGGTTTTGCCTTGGCAGTTTCTGCCGAAGTTGTTACATGACCTGCAACAAGCGATGCACAAACATCTTCACCTGCATTGACATATACAGAGTTGCTCATTACAAAGTCAGACACAGCACCGTTATCCGCATCCTTTTTGTAGAAATTGCGACCTACTGCAGAATAACGAAGTTCGCTCAATCTCATTACATCACCACCTTCTTCATTTTGGAGTGTTGTAGCCTCAACAGTTCCTGGATTAACAACTGCCACAATAGCAGCAGGAGCAGCAGACTGAACACCATTGATTACGAGCACGGTTTGCGTAATCTTCTCTGTCTGTGATGGCTTGCTTGAAGTTGTGTCGTCAGCAGGAGAAGCCTCAAGCCAGTTTTTGTCTCCGCCACCTTCTACACCCATACCAGGATTCTTAATAAGATATGGCGAACCATCACCGTTGAAGAAGTAGAAGCGCACCTTTTTGATAGCGCTTTCCTCCGCAGTTCCATTCTCATAGTCAGTAGTACGTGTTGTAGGAGTAGCTCCCACATTCACAATGTTCACAGCGAGATACTGCGGATCACTACCAGGTTTTGTGCCGCCACCAATCTCATCTTTGTCAGAAGCACATGCGGTCATCATCAATGCTACACATGCAAAAGGGAATAATTTAGGAATCTTCATAACAGGAAATTAAGTTGTTATTAATAATGTTGATATCTACTTAATAATCTCTTCATATATTTTCCGTGCCGCCTCTGCCTCAGGGCTGTTGCCAGCCTTGTCGAGATATGGCTTGGCACTCTCTGCGTCGCCAGCATTCAAACGCGTGCAAGCAGCATTAAGGTTGGCAGTAGGGTCGTCAGGAAACATGCGTACCGCAATTTCCATCACCTCGTTAAACTCCTTCGAGCCAGGCTCGTAGGTTTGCGCCACCATAAACATCTCGTTTTGCGATAGCAGCTGCGGACGAGTTGTTATCAGTTTCTTTGCCTCTTCCACATTGAATGGACGAATTTTGTATTTTATGTGATAGTCAGAGCGGCGCAATGCAGGATAGCATGTTGCATGCAAAAACTTGTATTCCTCGGCATATTCAGCCTTTATCCGTGCCTCGCGTTCGTCTTCCTTCAGCAATGTGTCGTTGGCAATGCTGAGTATCTGCTGCTTGTGCTCCATGTTGCTTCCGGCAATATATTTGCACAGCCCCTCCCAGTCTTCGGCGGTATGCGACACTGTGAATATCTCTTTGTCGAGTTTCACCATGCGCTGCACATATTCCGTCAGCGTTTTCGCACGTGCTTGCGCCAAATGGTTGTTGCTCTCGTATCTTCCTTCAGGCGATGCAAAACCATGAATATTGATGCCCACTACGGTGATATTCTTGTCTGCCTTCAGCGCCTCGATGGTTCTCACTATGCTGTCCAGCTGTTCGGGGTTTCTGCGATATTGTGGATTCAGTTCTGTGCGGTTCACGGGGAAATCGATGTATGCCGTTTTGCTCAGCTCCTGAATTTTCTCTGCCACCACCTCTGGACGCACATACATTGCCGTAGGTCGTCGATATTCAGCCAGCTCATAGTGCTTGTTGCCAATGTTGTCGCCACATCCGCAAAGGTCTTCGCTTATGCTCACCTTGTAGTTGCCCAACCTTTTGTCGTAGCTCACCGATTGCAGATATTCTATCTGCTGCGGCTTGCCGTTTTCTCTCCTCACCACATACGCTTTCAGCCCGCTCTTGTTAAATCC
>OBCL01000350.1_pt1 | contig 12322 bp, 10 predicted proteins | sample 1495931 | NCBI WGS metagenome assembly OBCL01 (sample SAMN03418275, study PRJEB22391) | human gut metagenome | biome: human-gut; feature: organic feature; material: feces | host: Homo sapiens | place: Tanzania | collected 2013-01
TGTTGTCATAATGGCTGTGGCACCTTCGATGTTTTTGTTGTAGTCAAGTTCTTTGATTAATTTGGGTATACCTGTCTTAATTGGTTCAATTGGCAAAATTTGACCTATAACACCTGTTGATGCAACGATAACTTGCTCTTTTGGAATATTCAATTCTTTAGCAAGAAGCTCACACATTGCTTCGGCTTTTTCTATTCCGTCAGCATTGCAGGTGTTTGCATTTTTTGAATTCGCTATTACAGCAATAGACTTATTTCCGCTTTTTTCAAGGTTTTTCTTTGTTACAAGAATCGGTGCACCTTTAACCTTGTTTTGTGTGTAAACAGCCGCAGTGTTGCACACAGTATCGGAAACAAAAATGCAAATGTCGTTTTTGTGCTTTGCTTCAGGGGTGTCGTTGGCAGGTCGTTTAATTCCGCAATAAATACCGCTTGCCTTAAATCCCTTTGATGCACAAATTCCGCCGTCAATTACTTTAAAATTCATTATATTTTTTATTCTCCTATAGTTAGTCCTGTTGTTTCGTCAATTCCGAGTACGATATTGAGGCATTGAATTGCCGCACCGCTTGCCCCTTTACCTAAATTATCAAAACGAGAGGTTATTAAAATTCTGTTGTTGTTGCCGTTGATTTCTATTTCCATATCATCACGGTTTGCAAAGTTATTTGCACCAAGCATTCCTGATGTGTAACCAAATTCTCTGACTTTGACAAATTGTTCACCTTCATAGTGCTTTTTGAATATCTCGCACAATTCTTGAGGTGTATACTTTTTTGTCATCAAATCCGTAAAAAGCGGAATGCTGACAATCATACCTTGAGGATAAGGACAAATGTGCGGAGCAAAAAACGGTTTGTCTTTCAGTCCGCTTATTGCCTGCATCTCTTTTAGGTGTTTATGTTCTTGATTAAGTGCGTATTGACGAGGTGAATCGAGTTCAATGTCTCTGTCATTCGCTTCGTACTGTGCAATTCCGCTTTTTCCGGCTCCTGTGTATCCACTCATTGCATAGCAGGTGACAGGGTAATCGTATTTAATTATTCCTTCAGAAATAAGCGGATAAACTATGCTGTTGAAACCGCTTGCATAGCAACCCGGTACCGCAATTCTTTTTGATGATTTGATTTTATTTCTGAAAGATTTGTCAAGTTCAGGAAATCCGTATGCCCAATTTGGATTTGTTCTGTGTGCCGTAGAAGTGTCGATGATTACAACATCGTCGTTTTCAACCAAACTGACAGCTTCAATGCTCGCTGTATCGGGCAAACACAAAAATGTAATGTCTGAAGCGTTAATCATTTTTGCTCTTTCTTTTGGGTCTTTTCTTTTTTCTTCATCAATATGCAAAAGTTCAATGTCATTTCTGTTTTCAAATCTTTTGTATATTTTTAACCCTGTTGTACCTTGACTTCCGTCAATAAATATTTTTTTCATATCTCACCGTCCCTTTGTTTTAAGCTAATATAATTATACTCTATCATTTTTCAATGTCAATAGAAAATGCATAAATTTTTCATAAATATTCATAAAATAAGTATAAAAATACAAAATATAAATAAAAAAAGCAACTTAATGTTGCTTTGTGATACCGTATGTTTGAGTTTTGAAATCCAAAAAGAATGGAATGTGAGCGGGGGATAGTGTGAAAAATATAAAAATGATAGCAATTATTATTAATAAAGCAAATGATATACCGTTGATTAAACCTTTGCCTTTAGAATAATTTATTATATTATAACTAATTATATATGCAAACAGTACACCTATGAAAAAACTTGCAATATTTACAGCTTCAAAATATCTGCCAAACATTCCGGCAGAAATATAAAATACTGCAAGTGTAATTAACATTCCCGATGTTATTCCGATTAGTTTTGCTGTGTATACATTGAATTTGTCTTGCGATAGTTTTATTGCTTCTATAAATGTCCAAATTAAATATGGAAAAAATAACATCTTTAAGTGTTCAAATACACTTTCGTTAACAGGGCAGAACAAACCGACAATGGGATTATTTCCACTCCATTCAAAAACAAAGTGCATTAGAGTTCCAATAGCGCAAGTAAAAATAAATCCAAATATTTCAAGTCGAAGTACTTTTTTGTTCATCATATCACCAATAATATAATATGATATAAATATATAAATTATTATATAAAAGAAAAAACAGACTGCCAATTGACAGTCTGCTATGGCGCAGAGGGTGGGATTCGAACCCACGTGGGCGTGAACCCAAACGGTTTTCAAGACCGCCTCGTTATGACCACTTCGATACCTCTGCGTAACTCGAATGCTTTGCTATATTATCATAACAGGAATGAAATGTCAAGCATTTTTTTAAATCTTTTTTATTTTGTTTTTTTACTTGACATTTTGGCATTTATATGATAAAGTAATTTCTGCACTGAGGTGCAACAACTTGACAGGTAAAAACCAAGTTACACGCAGAAGTACTCAAGCTGGTGACGAGGCGCCCCTGCTAAGGGCGTAGGCCGGGAAACCGACGCGAGAGTTCGAATCTCTCCTTCTGCGCCAAGAAAGAAGTCTTAATGTTTTAGGACTTCTTTTTATTTTTTGTGAGAGATGAGAACTCCGACTAATCCATTTGCGACGGTTTGCGAAGCAGAGGAGCAAGGATATATAAATCCGAAGCAGTGAAAGCGTAGCTTTCGAATCTCTCCTTCTGCGCCAAGAAAGAAGTCTTAATTTTAAGGCTTCTTTTATTTTTTGTGAGAGATGAGAACTCTGACTAATCCATATATAATATATTTAGATTTTTTACTTATATTTTTTGTTTATCAATATAAAATAAAGTTTTTGTTAAGATTTGCAAAACTTATTGACATAAAAGTGTTTTATGCTATTATTATGGTAGAAAAACTAAGTGAGGCAAATTATGGAAAAGGATATACTTATCAGAACAAAAAATTTGTCGAAATATTATGCTGTCGGTGATGAAACCATTAAGGCTCTTGACGATGTAAATCTTGAGATTGAGCGAGGACAAATCGTTGCCATTCTCGGTACATCCGGCTCGGGTAAATCAACACTTTTGAATATGCTTGCTGGGCTTGAACGACCGACCAAAGGTGAGGTTCAAATCGGCAAATTCAGAATTGATGAATTGACAGAGGCACAGCTTACAAAATTTAGACAAAGATACACAGGCTTTATCTTCCAAGCGTATAATCTTTTGCCAACGCTTACGGCACTTGAAAATGTGGCTTTTCCGCTGTGTTTTAGGGGCGTTGATAAGCAGACGAGGGAAAAGAAAGCGTTTGAGATGCTTAAACTTGTCGGAATTGAAAAAAGATATAAACATAAACCTGCCGAAATGAGTGGCGGTCAACAGCAAAGAGTTGGCATTGCAAGGGCGCTTGTAACAGACCCAAGCATTATTTTTGCGGATGAGCCGACAGGTAACCTTGATAGCCATACCACTCAAGAGGTTATGGAACTTATCAGAAATATTGTTGATACTCGACATAATACTGTTATTATGGTAACTCATGATAAAAGCGTTGCGGAATACGCCGATATTATTGTTAACATTAGCGACGGTAAAGTCGTTTCAAAAGAATATAGAAGAAATATGGAGAACTAATATGAAAAAATTAAAAGGTATTTTATCAATTTTTATTGTAATGATTATGGCTTTAAGCGTTCAAGTTCCTGCTTTTGCTGCTGAACAGACGATTGCTCCAAAGGTTACATTTTCTAATTTTACTGTTGATAAAACAACAATTAAACCGGGTGATATTTTTACTTTTACTGTTACAGCCTCAAGTACAAGAGGTCAATATATTGACGATGCATCATTCAAATTTTCCGGTGGCGATGCATTCTCTGTCTATAAGGGATCTGACACAGAATATGTTTCGGCATTCGGCTCATCTGTTACAGTAAGCAAAACATTTATTTGTAACAATGAAACAACTGCCGGCTCACATCCTATTTCGGTATCCTGCAATTTTTCATATTCGGGTCATGAAATGAACGGAGACGGTTCAGCAGAAGCAAATTATAGCGTTATGACAACATCAAATTCAACCGTTAACGGCAATACCCCTGTTCTCGTTATGTCATATGATAAATTTGATGAAGATATTAAAGCGGGCGATAAGTTCAATTTTAATTTCTCTATTACAAATAAAAGCACTGCCTATGATGTAAGAAATGTTAATGTAAAAATTAACGGCGGTGATGCCTTTACTATTGTTAGCAGTGGCGATACAATTTATAAAAGCGGTATAGGCAAAAATCAAACGGCAGAACTTTCTAAAAAACTTATTTGCAATAAATCTGCATCATCGGGCTATCATCCTATTTCTTTATCCGTTACATATGAATATGTAAAAGCAGGGGCAATAGAACAGGGAACAGCCGAAGCAACATTTACTGTAAAAACTGCTGCAAAGAAGCATGATTCTTCTGTTTCTCTCACTCCAAGACTTGTTGTAGGTAGCTTTAATTATGGAAACAAGTCTATCAGAGGCGGTAAAAAGTTTACTCTCAACTTTACTATTAAAAACAATTCAAAAAAGATTAAGGCAAAGAATGTAATTATCAAACTTTCAGGCGGTGATGTATTTGTTGTTGCTGACGGAACTGACACAATTTCTGTTAATAACATTAATCCAAATTCAGCCGTTACTGTTTCAAAGAAGTTTAATTGCCTTAACACTGCACAATCAGGCGTTCATCCAATCACAGCATCTATTTCGTATGAATATATAGAGGGCGGTCAGAAGCAATCGGGAACTGATGATTTAACAATGAGTATTCCTGTTGTTCAGCCTGACAAGGTTATGTTTTCAAGCATTGACCTTGCTGACAAAACAATAAATACGGGCGAAGAAACCGATTGTGCGTTCAGTATTGTAAATACAGGTAAAACCGTGCTTAACAACGGCAGTATTAAAGTTGTTGATGAATCGGGTACAGAACTTAATTCATCTTATATAGGCACAATTGAGGCGGGCGCACAGTATTCGAGCAACTATAATTTGCCGATTACAATGAACGAACCAGGAGATTATAAGCTTACTTTGGTGTTTGAATATGAAAACGATAATGCCGATAAGAAAAGAATTAAACAAACCTTTAAAGTTCATGTAGAAGATTATACCGATCCGTTCCCAACAGACCCGGCTGATACACCTGATGACAAAGGTGACGATGATTCATCAAGCAGTAAAACAAAGGTGATTATCGGTGTTGTTGCAGGTGTTGTAGGTGCAGTTGTAATTGTGGCTGTTGTTGTTAAGAAAAAGAAAAAGCACAACAAGAAAGGTAAGGTAGATTTTAATGAAGAAATCTGATCTTATTGCGATTGCTTGGCAGAACCTTAAAAACAGAAAGACAAGAACTATCCTAACAATTTGCGGTGTTGTTGTCGGTGCTTGTGCTATCATTATTATGCTTTCAATCGGTCTTGGTATCGACAAAATGATTACCGACCAATACAAGAGTGATTCTAAACTTACAAAAATTTCCGTGTATTCATCAGATGACGAAAACGGAAAACCACTTCCGTTTGATGATTCGGCTGTTAAATATTTTGAGAAAATAGACGGCGTAAAATCGGTTGTTCCTTTGTTTATGGTTGACAGCAACGCATCAATTACTTGCGGTAAATACAGATACACCGGAACTATTTACGGCATTGACCTTTCTCAAATGGAAGCACTCGGCTACAAACTCAAAAGCGGTGACTTTTCAGGTGTTAATAATCCTAACTGTGCTTTCTTTGGTAAGGATTCCGTAACAAATTTTCAGGATGCACAGGGAAATCAGGTAAATTATTCTTACGATAAAAACTATGAGGTTTCATCTTGTGATATTGATGCTATGGAAGATTCATTCCTCATTTCTTCAAAATCAGGTGACGACGGATTTGGCACGGATTCAACTGCAAAGTATGGCAACAAGCAAAAACTTGAAGTTTCGGGCGTTCTAAAACCGAGTTCATCATCGGATTATGATTCACAATATTCTGTATTTATTAGTATGGACTTGGCAAAAAGACTTTTTGAAGAAAGTCAAATGATGTCTTCTTCGGCAAGAAAAGACAAGTTGACATATAGCAGTATTTCCGTGTATGTTGATGATTCAAGCAAGGTTAAGGATGTAAAAACGACACTCCAAAATGCAGGATATTCGTGCTCAACTGATGATGAGGCACTTGAAAGCTCAAAAAAGGTTATGAAGGTTGTTCAGCTTGTTTTAGGCGCAATCGGTGCGGTTTCAATGTTCGTTGCATCATTTGGTATTAGCAACACAATGGTTATGTCTGTTTTTGAACGCCAAAAGGAAATCGGTATTCTTAAGGTTATCGGTTGTGAAATCAAAGATATTAAGGCTATGTTTCTTTATGAAGCTGCCATTATCGGCGGTATCGGCGGTGCAATTGCAGTTGTAATCAGTTATATTGTATCTATATCGGCAAACCTAATCGGACGAGCGGTTATGAATCATATGGGCGGAGGTTCATTCTTAGGAATGGGTGCGGATGTAAAGGTTACTTTGTCTTATATTCCGCCATGGCTTGCTATTTGCGGTGTTGTAATTTCAGCGGGAATCGGTATTCTTGCAGGTCTTTCACCGGCTAAAAAATCTGTTAAGGTTAGTGCCTTGACCGCAATTCAAAACTAAACATAAATAAGAAAAAGTCCACCAAACGGTGGACTTTTTTGATGTGTGTAATGAATTATGCTTCTGTTTTTTTAGCAAAGCATTCACTGCAATAAACCGGTCTGCCGTCAGTTGGCTTAAAAGGAACTTTGCAGCTCTTTCCGCATTCTGCACAAGTTGCGTCGTGCATTTCTCTTGGAGCTTTAGACGCTTGTTTCTTGGCGTCACGGCAAGCCTTACAACGCTGTGGCTCATTTACAAAACCTTTCTCAGCATAAAATTCTTGCTCTCCTGCGGTGAAAATAAATTCATTGTGGCAATCCTTGCACACTAATGTTTTGTCTTCGTACATGTTTCATCCTACCTCTCTAAAATTTTGCCTTGGGGCTATTATTCAAAAAGCAACTCCTTCGAGTTTCTTTCGAATACGTTGTATGGCGTTGTCAATAGCTTTTGTGTTTTTGTCGAGTTTTTCAGCAATTTCACTGTATGAGCATCCGACGATGTAAAGTCTTAAGACTTCATTTTCAAAGCTTGACAATTCCTCGTAAAGCACTGTGCTTAAGGTTGATACGCTTTCTTTGGCGAGATATTCGTCCTCTGCACTGAGGTGCACAACATCGTTTATATAATCTTCTTCGAGCGACACAATGTTTGATTGAGGTATATCCTTTAAGCGAGATACCTTTTTGAGTGCCGACTGAATAGAATTATTTATGCAATGTCCTGCATAGGTGCTGAATGATGCGCCTTTTTCTTCTCTGTAAGAGTTAATTGCCGCCAACAAACCTATCATACCTTCTTGAACGAGGTCGTCCTTTTCAAGAGGGGAGTTGATGTACTTCATTGCGATTGCTTCAACAATCGACTTATATCTGTTAATCAGCTCATTAGTAACATTTTCATTTTTGCGTAAAGTGAGGAGTTCTTTGTCCGATTTTTTGTTTATATCAGCCATTTGTCCTCCCGTATCACTTTATAATTAACACTTATAATATATTATAATAATAAACTAAATATTTAAACCTGTCAACAACTTTTGTTAAAAAGAAATAAGGTTAGTATATTATTTGAATATTTGTTGTAGGATTTTATACATTGAATCTAAACAAAACAATGTCGCCGTCGTTCATTACATATTCCTTGCCTTCACTTCTGACAAGTCCTTTTTCCTTTGCAGCGGCCATTGAACCGCAAGCCATAAGGTCATCAAATGAAACAACTTCCGCTCTGATAAATCCACGCTCAAAGTCGGTGTGGATTTTGCCGGCTGCCTGTGGAGCTTTTGTTCCTTTTTTGATTGTCCAAGCTCTGACTTCAGGTTTGCCTGCGGTCAAATAGCTGATAAGACCTAAAAGGGAATAGCTCTTTTTAATCAAACGGTCAAGACCTGATTTTTCGAGTCCCATATCTTCAAGGAACATTTCCTTTTCGTCAGCATCAAGTTCTGCAATTTGTGCTTCCATTTCTGCACAAATAGGGAAAGTTTCTGCGCCTTCTTTTGCTGCAATTTCTTTAACTATATTGTAGAATTTGTTGTTGTCAATTCCGTCAACAAAATCGTTTTCACCCATATTACAAGCGTAAATCACAGGCTTAATAGTGAGAAGCGAAACATCCTTGAGATATTCCTTTTCTTCGTCAGAAATTTCGCAAGCTCTTGCTGTTTTGCCTTCTTCCATTTCCTTAACAAGTCTTTCGAGAAATTCAACTTCACCGGCAAGTTTTTTGTCGCCCTTCATTGCTTTTCTTCTGTTGTCAAGTCGTCTTGAAAGAATGTCGAGGTCAGAAAGAACAAGCTCAAGATTGATTGTTTCAATATCTCTTGCAGGGTCAATGCTGCCGTCAACATGGGTGATGTCGTCATTTTCAAAGCATCTTACAACATGGATAATGGCATCAACTTCTCTGATGTGTGAAAGAAACTTGTTGCCGAGACCTTCGCCCTGGCTTGCACCTTTTACAAGACCTGCAATGTCAACAAATTCGATTGTTGCAGGTGTAAACTTGTCAGGATTATACATTTCTGCAAGTTTGTCAAGTCTTTCATCCGGCACGCTTACCATACCTACATTTGGTTCAATTGTGCAGAAAGGATAGTTTGCACTTTGTGCACCTGCATTTGTGATTGCGTTAAAAAGAGTACTTTTTCCTACATTAGGCAATCCAACCATTCCTAATTTCATATTATAAACTCCCTCTTATCTAATTTTATTCTGCAATATTATATAACAAATAAATTATTTTTACAAGTATTAATATAATTCTTGACATTACATTATATATGGAATAAAATATTAACTAATATTTTTAGATAAATATAGAGTATTAAGGGAGGACATTATGGAACTTAACGGCTCACAAATCGTACTTGAAGTTCTTAAAGAACAGGGCGTAGACACTATCTTCGGTTATCCGGGTGGCACTATCCTTAACATCTTTGATGAACTTTACAAGTACGGCGACACATTTAATCATATTTTAACTGCTCACGAGCAGGCTGCCGCACACGCTGCTGACGGCTATGCAAGAGCAACGGGCAAGGTAGGAGTCTGCTTTGCAACATCCGGACCGGGCTGTACAAACCTTGTAACAGGTATTGCAACGGCTTATATGGACAGCGTGCCTGTTGTTGCCATAACATGCAATTATGCCACATCGGGACTTGGCAGAGATTCATTCCAAGAGGTTGATATTTGCGGTATCACTATGCCAATTACAAAGCATAATTTCCAGGTTGAAAAAGTTGAGGATTTGGCGGATATTATTCGCCGTGCATTCAAAATTGCACAGACAGGTCGTAAAGGTCCTGTGTTGATTGATATTCCAAAGGATATTACTGCGGCTTCCTGCGAATACACAAAACAGGATAAAGTTATTCCTGAAAAGTCAAAAACTCCAAAGGAGTCCTGCTTTAACAGAGCGGTTGAACTTCTTAACGGTGCAAAAAAGCCTATTATTTATTGCGGTGGTGGTTCTGTATCATCAAATTTAGGTCAGGAACTTGTTAAATTTGCAGAAAAAATTGACTGTCCTGTCGTTTCATCGCTTATGGGACTTGGTGCTTTTCCGTACAATCATCCGCTTCACCTCGGTTTGATTGGTATGCACGGACATTTTGAGTGCAATAAGGCGGCTCATGATTGTGATGTTCTTATTGTTTGCGGTGCAAGATTCAGCGACCGTGTTGCAGGCAACAGAGCAAAGTTTGCACCAAATGCAGAGATTTTACATATTGATATTGATGCGGCAGAAATGGACAAGAATATTATGTCAAACTATCATCTTCGTGGTGACCTTGCTGATATTATTCCTATGCTTACAGAAGCTGTTGACAAGCAAGACCACAGCGAGTGGCGAGCTGAAATCAAGAGCTTTTCAAGACCGTTCAAGCAACTTCAAATCGGTGATTATGTAAATCCACAGACCTTGATTGAAAAGATTGATGCAAAAACAGCGGATGATACAATTGTTGTAACAGATGTCGGTCAGCATCAACTTTGGGCTGCTCAATTTTATAAATACAATTTGCCTCGTACTCTTCTTTCTTCAGGTGGTTTGGGTACAATGGGTTATTCTATGGGCGCTGCAATCGGCGGTCAAGTAGGTTGTCCGGACAAGACAGTTGTTATGTTTGCGGGTGACGGCGGTTTCCATATGAACTTGTCAGAACTTTGCACTATGAGATCATACAATATTCCTGTTAAGATGTTCATTATGAACAACACAGTTTTGGGTATGGTTCGTCAGTGGCAAAAACTTTTCTATGAAAATAGATTTTCTGATACAGACCCTAACAGAGCAACTGATTTTGTTAAAGTTGCAGAGGCATTTGGTGTTAAGGGTCTTCGTATTAACACAAATGATGAAATAGACAGCGTTCTTGATGAGGTTTTCTCATATAACGGACCTGTACTTGTTGATTGCAGAATCAGCAAGGATTCAAATGTACTTCCTATGATTCCTCCCGGAGGAGCTCATACGGATATTATTGAAGAATTTAATTAAGGAGGACTTCGGCTGTGAAAGAAAAGTTGGTTTTATCGGTTCTTGTAGATAATGAAAGCGGTGTTCTTCAAAGAGTTGCAAGCCTTTTTTCAAGAAGAGCTTACAACATTTCTTCTCTTACCGTTAGTGAAACAGAGGACGAGAAGTTCTCTCGTATGACTATTGAAACTTACACAGAACCTGAAAATTTCAGACAAATTAAGCGTCAGCTTATGAAACTTGAAATTGTTGAAAAAGTATCGGAACTTACCGCTGAAAATTCGGTATCTTCAGAACTTCTTTTGGTAAAGGTTTATGCAAAGGGTATTGAACAAAAAAATGCTCTTTTGGAACTTAACGCAACCTACGGTTCAAGAGCTCGTGATATTTCACCTGAAACTATTACTCTTGAGTATACAGGACAGGGCGAAACTATTGACAGATTCATTAAAGAACTTGAAGAAAAATTCGGTATTGTTGAGCTTGCTCGAACAGGTGTTACCTCACTTCAAAGAGGCGCAGGCTCATTTACCGAGGATATATAAGGAGGTAATGTTATGGGAATGACAATGACTCAAAAGATTTTGGCTTCTCACGCAGGTCTTGACAGCGTTGTTGCAGGACAGCTTATTGAGGCAAATCTTGATATGGTTCTCGGCAATGATGTTACTTCTCCTGTTGCCATCAACGAAATGAATAAATTTGGCAAGAAGTCTGTTTTCGACAAGACAAGAATTTCTCTTGTTATGGACCATTTCACACCAAACAAGGATATTCAATCTGCTGAAAACTGCAAGCAGGTGCGCACATTTGCCAAAGAATTTGGAATTACACATTATTTTGATGTCGGAAATATGGGCATTGAACACGCACTTTTGCCGGAGCAGGGAATTGTTACTTGCGGTGATTGCATTATCGGTGCGGATTCACACACTTGTACATACGGTGCACTCGGTGCATTTTCAACAGGTGTCGGCTCAACCGATATGGCTGCCGGTATGGTTACAGGCAAGGCTTGGTTCAAAGTTCCGTCTGCTATCAAGGTTGTAATTACAGGCAAAAAGCACGGCTATATTTCCGGCAAGGATGTTATTCTTCATCTCATCGGTGAAATCGGTGTTGACGGTGCTCTTTATAAGTCGCTTGAGTTTACGGGTGACGGAATTAAAGAACTTTCAATGGACGACAGACTTTGCATTTCAAATATGGCAATTGAATGTGGCGCAAAGAACGGAATTTTCCCTGTTGACGACATAACTCTTGAATATGTCAAGGGCAGAAGCGAAAGAGAATATAAGGTTTTTGAGGCTGACGCAGATGCAGAATATGAAAGAACAATCACAATTGACCTTTCAACTCTCAAATCAACTGTTGCATTTCCTCATCTTCCTGAAAATACAAAAACATTTGACGAGATTGACAGAATTGATATTGACCAAGTTGTTATCGGTTCCTGTACAAACGGCAGAATGGAAGATATGCGTGTTGCTGCCGAAATTCTCAAGGGTAAAAAGGTTGCTGACGGAGTTCGTGTAATCGTTATTCCTGCGACTCAAACAATTTACCTTAATTGTGTTAAGGAAGGTCTTGTAGAGGCGTTTATCGAAGCAGGTGCTATTGTTTCAACTCCGACTTGCGGACCTTGTCTTGGCGGCCATATGGGTATTTTGGCTGCCGTAGTTGATTCAATTAATGTTCTG